>JACCDH010355781.1_pt1 | contig 17769 bp, 13 predicted proteins | sample 7442481 | NCBI WGS metagenome assembly JACCDH01 (sample SAMN15323433, study PRJNA562643) | freshwater metagenome | isolation source: river surface water | place: USA:Blue River Watershed | collected 2017-08-15
CCCACACTCAATGGCAAAGCCGCCATCGACATTCCTGAAGGCACGCAAACAGGCAAGCAATTCCGTTTGCGCGGCAAAGGCATCAAGGGCGTGCGTGCCAGCTACCCGGGTGACCTGTACTGTCACATCACGGTCGAGACACCCGTGAAACTCACCGAGCATCAGCGCAAGCTGCTCAAAGAGTTTGACGAGTCTTTGCAAAAAGGTGGTGCCAAACACATGCCCACAGGCAACAGCTGGACCGACAAACTCAAAGGCTTGTTCGGCGCCTAAGCTTGATATAAGTCAATTCCATGTTGGGCCAAGCGCCTAACATGGCCACATGACACTCAACATTCGCTTCTTAGGCGGTGCCAACACCGTCACCGGTTCCAAGTACTGCGTCGAGCACGGCGGTCGCAAGCTGTTGGTCGATTGCGGTTTGTTTCAAGGCTACAAACAATTGCGACTGCGCAATTGGGATGCGTGCCCCATTCCGCCGAAAGATGTCGATGCCGTCATCTTGACGCATGCACATTTAGATCACAGTGGCTATTTGCCCTTGTTGGCTCGCAGCGGCTTCGAAGGCAAAGTTCACAGCACCTCAGGCACACGCGACTTGTGCGCTATCTTGCTGCCCGACAGCGGCCACATCCAAGAAGAAGATGCCTACTTGCAAACCGGCATGGCTTCTCCAAACATGCACCGGCATTACCGCTCTACACGCAGCAAGATGCCAAATATTGCATGCAGCAGTTCCATGTTGAAAAACTCAACACATGGTTCCAACCCATCCCGGGGTGGAACGCCAAGTTCAGCACAGCAGGCCACATCTTGGGTGCGTCCAGTTTGCTACTGGAAGTGGCAGGCCGTCGCATTTTGTTCTCTGGCGATTTGGGCCGACCCGACGACAGCCTCATGAACCCTCCCGACAACCCGCCGCAAGCCGACACCGTGTTGATCGAATCCACCTACGGTAACCGTGTGCACCCCGAAGAAAATGTCAACGCCGAGCTGGGCGAGGCATTGAAAAAGGTGTCAGCGCGTGGCGGTGTTGCCGTCGTTCCTGTGTTTGCCGTAGGCCGTGCGCAGGCCATTTTGCACAGCATTTCGCAGCTCAAAGCGCAAGGCGTCATTCCGCATGGCTTGCCTATTTTCCTAGACAGCCCGATGGCGGTTCACACTACGGCGCTGTTCAAACGGCACATGGGTGAACACCGCCTCACCGCTGACGAGGTGCAAGCCATGGACCATGTGGCCACCATGATCGAGACACCCGAGCAGTCCAAAGCCTTGATCAAGCGCCATGGCCCCATGGTGATCTTGGCAGCCAGTGGCATGGCCACAGGGGGGCGTGTCTTGCATCACTTGGCCAACTATGTGGGCAATCACCGCAACATGGTCATCCTCACAGGTTTTCAATCGCCAGGAACGCGAGGCGCCACCTTGGCCAGCGGTGCATTCACCATTCGCTTGCATGGCAAAGACTTGCCAGTCGCCGCAGAAATTGTTCAACTCACCTCTGCATCCGCGCATGCTGATGGCAATCAGTTGTTGGCTTGGCTACAACAAATGCCAAAGCCGCCAGCACAGGTTTACGTGGTTCATGGTGAACTTGAAGCCTCCGACGCGTTGCGACAACGCATCGAAAGAGAGCTCAAAATGCGTGCCGTGGTGCCCGAGCATGCTTCGATTTGGCCTGCATAGGGGATTAAGGCAATCTCAGGGCATGAGGCATTAAACTTGGCCCCATGACTTCGAAACACGCCCCCACATCAGAAACGCATGTCCCAGCTTGGCACCCAGTTTGGGTTGCTTTGCTCGGCAGCTTGTGGCTTGCCAGTGTTGGCAACTACGCACTTTGGCAGCAAGTGCACCAATTACCAGAAGTGACCGGCTTGAGGGGCCTGGCGTTTGCATTGGGCTTTGGCGTGATCATCACTTCTGCGCTCACCGCTGTTTTGAGTTTTCTGAACTGGCGTGGCTGGCTCAAACCTGTCCTCACGGTTTTCTTTTTGAGCGCGGCCAGTGGCGCTTACTTCATGGTCAGTTACGGCATTGTGATCGACAGCACCATGATCACCAATGTGGTTCAGACAGACACCAAAGAAGCCTTGGATTTGCTGAATTGGCGCATGCTGATCAGTCTCTTGGTGCTGGGCATTCTGCCGTGTTGGGTGCTTTGGAAAACACGGCTTCAAGTGCTTCGCTTGCGCCAACAAATTTGGAGCAACACCCTGACGGCCGTGGTGTCGATCGTGGTCATCGTTGCAGCCTTATTGGCCATCTTTCAAGACTTCTCCTCCATCATGCGCAACCACACACAACTGCGCTACCTGGTCAACCCCCTGAACAGTTACTACGCCATTGGCATGGTGGCGGCCAAGCCATTTCAGCGAGACAACAAAACTTTGTTGCCCATTGGCAAAGATGCCCAAATGGCCACGCCAAAGCCCAATGAAAAACCACCCCTGCTGTTGCTGGTGCTGGGAGAAACAGCGCGCATGGGCAACTTTGGTGTCAATGGCTACGAGCGGCAAACGACGCCCGCATTGGCCCAAGAAAACATCATCAGCCTCAAGGGCGTGATGTCCTGCGGCACCAGCACAGCCACGTCAGTGCCCTGCATGTTTTCACACCTGGGCAAAGAAGATTTTGAAGCACGCAAAAATAATTACGAAAGTCTGATCGATGTCTTGCACCATGCGGGCCTGGCGGTTTTATGGATCGACAACCAATCGGGTTGCAAAGGTGTTTGTGAGCGAGTGCCCCAAGCGCTGACCAAAGAACTCAAGCACCCCACTTTGTGCAAAGACGGCGAATGCTTTGACGAGATCATGCTGCACCAGCTGGATGAACGAATCCAAGCCTTGCCCGCTGAGCGCCGCGCCAAAGGTGTGGTGGTGGTGATGCACCAAATGGGCAGCCATGGTCCCGCCTATTACAAACGTGTGCCAGATGCATTCAAAAAGTTTCAACCCGAATGCAAAAGCAACGCCCTGCAAGAGTGCACGCGCGAGCAGGTGGTCAATTCATTTGACAACACGATTCTCTACACCGACCACTTTTTAGGGCAAGCCATTCAATGGCTCAAAAAATCAGAAGCCACTGCAGCATCTGCCATGCTGTACGTGTCTGACCACGGCGAGTCCTTGGGTGAAAACAATTTGTACCTGCATGGTCTGCCCTACCGCGTGGCGCCCGACGTCCAAAAGCGCGTGCCTTGGATCACATGGTGGTCACCACAATTTGAAAAGCAGTTGGGCTTGTCGCGCACCTGCTTACAAAACAAGGTGCAAATGCCGCTGACACATGACAATTACTTCCACTCAGTTTTGGGACTGGTCAATGTCAGCACCGAGGTTTACCAGGCTAAGTTGGATGTGCACGCGGACTGCCGCAGCAGATCATAAGAATCGGTCAAGCAGTTTGCGAGAAAACCGGTCCATCTGGGCCAAGTCTCGAATTAAAAACTGTACGCCATGACCATCGGTGACAAGCAATACGCTGGCTGACAGTCGGCGAATGTCTTCCTCACCCTTTAACAACAAAGTGGTGGGGCCGCGATCAGTTTCAATGTCCCACGTGCTGGGTGTCACAAAACTGCTCACACCATGCAATTTCAAAATTCGCGGCATGAACTCGCGTTGCGTCATGGCCATCAACACCTTGGCACGCACACCTTCTGACAATTGATTCAGGTGCGGTATCCACAGCAATTCTTTGCCATCCACATCCACCAAAGCAACCCCCTCTTCAGGTGCCGCCACAGGGAAAGAACGCACCGCCATCACATGGTCGTGCTTTACGCCTTCGGCGCTGACATAGAACCAACGACCTGAAGGGCCTTGGTCAAATTGAATGTTCTTCAGCATGTCGCTCATGATGTGACCGTCTCTCTCAACACAGCGCCTTCCGATTCAGCTTGTCTTTGCTGGGCTTCGTACAAGCGCCAGTAAGCGCCTTTGCTTTCGATCAGCACATCGTGTGTGCCTTCTTCCACAATGAGTCCTTTGTCCATGACCACCAAGCGGTCTGCTTTTCGCAAGGTGGACAAACGGTGGGCGATGGCAATGGTGGTGCGACCGCGAACCAAATTGTCCAGCGCATTTTGAATTTCTTTTTCGGTCTCAGTGTCCACGGCCGAAGTGGCTTCGTCCAAAATCAAAATACGCGGATTGATCAGCAAAGCTCGGGCAATCGAAATGCGTTGACGCTCACCGCCCGATAAACCTTGGCCTCGCTCACCCACCAAGGAGTCGTAACCCTGCGGCATGCGCAAGATAAATTCATGGGCATGCGCTGCCCGCGCCGCAGCCACGATGTCCTCACGTGTGGCGTCGGGCAGACCATAAGCAATGTTGTCGGCTATGGTGCCAAAGAACAAGAAAGGCTCTTGCAACACCAAGCCAATGTGCCTGCGGTAATCGGCCACTTTCAGCTGCTTGATGTCCACACCATCGAGGGCGATGCTGCCCTCAGACAAATCGTAAAAGCGGCACATCAAATTGACCAAGGTGCTTTTGCCGGAACCACTGTGCCCCACCAAGCCAATCATTTCGCCAGGTTGAATGTCTAAATTCAATTGTTTGATCACAGCACGATTGCCATAGCGGAAGCTCGCATCCGTGAGGGTGATGCGCCCTTCGACTTTGGGCAAGGCAACTGGATTGACAGGCTCTGGCACACTGGACACGTGATCCAAAATTTCAAAAATGCGTTTGGCACCTGATGCGGCTTTTTGCGTGGTCGACACAATCCGACTCATGGAATCCAAGCGGGTGTAAAAGCGCCCGATGTAAGCCAAAAATGCTGTGAGCACACCCACCGTGATCTGGTCTTTGGACACCAACCAAATGCCAAAGCCCCAGACCACCAGCAAACCAATTTCGGTCATCAGCGTGACCGTGGGAGAGAACACCGACCACACGCGGTTCAGACGATCATTCACTGCCAAGTTGTGTTTGTTGGCGTCGATGAAACGCTGAGCTTCGCGGTCCTCTTGTGCAAAGGCTTTGACCACGCGAATGCCAGGAATGGTGTCAGCCAATACGTTGGTGACTTCAGACCACACGCGGTCGATTTTCTCAAAGCCGGTGCGAAGTTTTTCGCGCACCACATGAATCAGCCAACCAATGAAGGGTAAGGGCAGCAGAGTTACCAGCGCCAAGGTGGGGTTGATGGAAAACAAGATGATGGCCGTCATCATGATCATCAACACATCGGTGGCAAAGTCCAACAAGTGCAATGACAAAAACACATTGATCCGGTCGGTTTCGCTGCCGATGCGGGCAATCAAATCGCCCGTGCGACGACCGCCAAAATATTCAAGGGACAGCTTCAGCAAATGCTGGTAAGTGGTGGTTCGCAAATCCGCGCCAATGCGCTCGGACACCAAGGCCAAAATGTAGGTTTTGATCCAACCCAAACCCCACGCAACCAAGGCTGAGCCCATCAAGCCCAACAAGTACCAAGACACCGTCACAGGATCGATGGGCTTGCCGTTTTGATACGGAATGAGCACATCGTCCATCAAGGGCATGGTGAGGTAAGGAGGCACCAAGGTGGCGGCTGTCGACGCCAAGGTCAGCACAAAGCCCATCAGCAGCTGCCACTGATAAGGTCTGGCAAATCGCCAAAGTTTAAAAAGCGTCCAAGTGGATGGCGGTGCCTGCTCTTTTTCAAGGCACACCGGACATTCTTCATCAGCCTCGTCCACCACGTTCTGGCATATGGGACACAAAACATGGCGCATGGCACCAACGCCAGGTTCAAGATGGCCCGTATCGTCTGTACCTTGAAGCGACTTGCCTAAAAAACTGGCACTTTGGACACTTTGTTGTTGATTTTCAAAGCGCAACTTCCAACGCAGCACGGCAGCCTCAAGGCCGAGCGTGAAGCGCCAAGCGGCCAAACGACGGGCGCCTTGCTGCAGAGCCAAGGTGCCAACCCCAGCGTGATCCATCACCCGCAAGCTCAAATCGGGACTCAGCGGGTAGAAATTCCAACTTTTTTGGGCATCGTCAGTCGAGATGACCCTTTGATCGGTCAAAATAACCAGGTTTTTTTTGAACCTTAATTCATCATTCAGGTCAACCTCTAGCCAGGCTAGGACGTTTTCACCAAGGTGAACTTGAGACAACACGCCCTCCTGCCAGAAAAAAGGCAATCCCAGCAAATCAGCGGGAGGATGGGTTTTGGAGTTCATAAGAGTTCAAACAGCAAGAGTCAACATGTGTTGGCAGCAAACAAAAACAGCAAAAGAAGCGGCCAGGACACAGCCCATGCACCTTGTTTATCAGACGATCACTGCCAGTGTTGCAACTGGCCGGTCATTGTATCCCCGGACACGAATCGCTCCGTGCCTTCGCTCAGAATCGTCAGGCCCACGGAAATGAGTTCTAAAGACATCAAATTTTTACGGATGACCCATCTGAAGGGTCCCAACATTTGGACTTACCGCCCTGTCATTGAAGCATGGATTGACATTGGCGACCTTGAAGATTGCCCTTCCAACACACTGCCTGGCTTCAACGAGCGACTTCAAGAGATGTTGCCTGGCCTGGTTGAGCACCGTTGCAGCGTTGGCGAAAGAGGTGGATTCCTTCAACGCTTGGCCGAAGGCACATGGCCCGGTCACATCATGGAACACGTGGCCCTTGAGCTGCAAAACCGCGCCGGCATGCAAACCGGATTTGGCAAAGCCCGTGAGGCGGGTCCTCGTGGCATCTACAAAGTGGTCATTCGCACGCGCAACGAAACCGTCAGCCGTGCAGCCCTCCAAGCGGCCCGCGACCTGGTCATGGCCGCCATCGAAAATCGCCCCTTCCCTGTCAAACAAGTCATCGCCGACCTCACCCAAATGGTCGATCGCTTGTGCATTGGCCCCAGCACCGCCTGCATTGTGGATGCAGCCGCCGAACGCAACATTCCAGCCATTCGCCTGAACGATGGCAACCTCGTTCAATTGGGCTACGGCGCCAACCAAAGACGCATTTGGACGGCCGAAACCGACCAGACCAGCGCCATTGCCGAGGGCGTCTCCAAAGACAAAGACCTCACCAAAAGCCTGTTGGCCAATTGCGGCGTGCCCGTCCCCGAAGGCCGAAATGTGTCTTCCCCCGCTGAGGCTTGGGAAGCCGCCCAAGACATTGGCCTGCCCGTGTGCGTCAAACCCGTTGACGGCAACCATGCCCGCGGCGTTTCACTCGAGCTGCGGACACAAGCTGAAGTTGAAGCCGCCTATCACTTGGCCGAAGCCGAAGGCAGTGACGTGCTGGTCGAGCGACACATCCTAGGCGACGAGCATCGCTTGCTGGTCGTCGGCGGCAAAGTGGTTGCGGCCAACAAAGGCGAAGTTGCCAGTGTGGTGGGCGATGGTGTTCACACCGTCGAGCAACTCATCGAAATCCAAATCAACTCCGATCCACGTCGCGGTGAAGAAGAAGATTTCCCCCTCGACACCATTCGACTCAAAGACCACACCACCGCGGTGTTGGAACTCCAACGCCAAGGTCTGACCGGCGACAGCGTGCCCGAAAAGGGACGCAATGTGTTGGTCATGCGCACCGGCAACATGGCGATGGACGTCACCGACTTGGTTCACCCGGATGTGGCTGAATTGGCTGCATTGGCTGCGCGAATCGTGGGACTTGACATTGCAGGCGTCGACTTGGTGGCCCAAGACATTTCCAAACCGATGAAAGCGCAAGGCGCCGCCATTGTGGAAGTCAACGCTGGCCCGGGCTTGTTAATGCACTTAAAACCTGCATCAGGTTCTGCTCGACCCGTGGGTCAGGCCATCGCCGCACATCTGTTTGCCGCCGACTCCGAGCCGCGCATTCCGGTGGTGGGCGTCATAGGCCAAGACAACACCACAGGCACCAGTCACCTCATTGCTTGGCTCTTGCACTTGCAAGGCATGCAAACCGGCTTGGCTTCTGCCAAAGGACTTTTCTTGGGTCAACGCAACCTGCAAAGCCAAAGCGGCATGGCCTGGGACTCAGCGCAGCGCCTGCTGATCAATCGCTCCGTGCAAGCTGCCGTCTTCGAGACTTCAGCCCGTCATCTCTTGTCAGAAGGCCTGCCCTACGACCGGTGCCAAGTGGGTGTCATTACCTCCATGCCCAAAGCCGAAGGCCTGCAAGATTTGTACATCCAAAGCGATGAACAAATGCCCAACGTGGTTCGCACACAAATGGACGTTGTCCTGCCCCATGGCATGGCCGTCTTGAATGCGGACGATCGCGAAGTGGCCAACTTGGCTGAATATTGCGACGGCGAAATCACCTACTTTGCCAGCAGTGAAGACAATCCGCTCATCGTCCAACATCGCAGCGAAAACGGCCGCGTGGTGTTTTGGCGCAAGAACCATTTGGTTCTGGCGCAAGGCGATCAGGAAATCGAAGCGCTCAACCGCCAGCTGCCGGCCATCGACAAATTGTTCAAGAACCAGCACCTTCAGTGTATTGAAGTCTTAGCGGCATCTGCTGCGGCTTGGGCCCTTGGCATCAATACGGACTTGATCCGCGCTGGCATCAAGAGTTTCGGTCAAAGCCCCGGCGCTCACTGACCCAGGTTGGTCAGCCCCACCCCTACAAGACGACGCGCCTCAACCAGGATATTTGTTTCATGGAAGTTTCAAGAATTCGAGCTTTGCGGGGACCCAATTTATGGAGTCGTCAAACCAGCATTGAAGCCATCGTTCGCTGTGCCCCAGAAGAACGTGAAATGTTGCCTGGCAACGATTTCGAAAAAAAATTACGTCGCATTTTTCCAGCGGTTGGGCCCCTCGAAGGTACCCGCCCAGGGCATCCCGCCAGCATGGCCCATGCCCTTGAAAAAATCACCCTCAGCTTGCAAAACCAAGCAGGTTGCCCCGTCACTTTCAGCCGAACCACGGCCACCGAAGAAGATGGCGTCTTCCAAGTGGTGGTCCAGTACACCGAAGAAGCGGTAGGCCGACTGGCCCTCGACTGGGCCGAAAAACTGTGCCAAGCCGTGGAGTCGCAATCTGCTTTTGACCTTAACCAAGCGCTCGCTGAACTGCGTGATTTAGACGAAGACGTTCGATTAGGCCCCTCAACAGGCTCCATCGTTGACGCCGCAGTGCTCAAGGGCATTCCCTATCGCCGCCTCACTGAAGGCAGCATGGTGCAATTTGGTTGGGGCTCCAAGCAGCGCCGTATCCAAGCCGCTGAAACCGACACCACCAGCGCCATTGCAGAATCAATTGCCCAAGACAAAGACCTGACCAAGTCATTGTTGTTGGCCGCTGGCGTGCCAGTTCCCATCGGTCGCCCGGCCAAAGATTTAGAAGACGCCTGGTCCATTGCACAAAGCATTGGCTTGCCCGTGGTGGTCAAACCCCAAGATGGCAACCAGGGCAAAGGCGTCACAGTCAACATCACTGAGCGCGAGCTCTTCGATCAAGCCTACGAAACAGCTGCACGTTACGGTGAAGTTTTGGTTGAAAAATTTCTGCCAGGCAGCGACTATCGTTTGCTGGTGGTTGGCAACAAACTGGTGGCTGCCGCTCGCCGTGAACCGCCTCTGGTTGTGGGCGATGGTGTTCTTACAGTGCGCGAGTTGGTTGACAAAGTCAATGCAGATCCACGCCGCGGTGATGGCCACTCCACGTCGCTCACCAAAATCAAATTTGACGACATCGCCATTGGCCGTTTGAAGTTGCAAGACCTCGAACCCAACTCCGTTCCCGAAAAAGGTCGACGCGTCATCCTTCGCAACAACGCTAATTTGTCTACAGGTGGCACTGCCACGGACGTGACCGATGATGTGCATGCAGAAGTTGCAGCTCGCGTGGTAGCCGCTGCGCAAATGGTGGGTGTGGACATTTGCGGTGTCGATGTGGTCTGCGAATCTGTCTTGAAACCTCTTGAAGAGCAAAACGGCGGCATCGTTGAAGTCAACGCAGCACCTGGTTTGCGCATGCACATCAGCCCATCTTTTGGCAAAGGCCGCAATGTGGGCAAGGCGGTCATTGACCACATGTTCCCCAATGGCGACAACGGCCGTATTCCGGTCATAGCCGTCACTGGCACCAACGGCAAAACCACCACAGTTCGCCTCACGGCTCACCTGCTCAAGGCCCATCAATGGCGCGTGGGCATGACCAACACCGATGGTGTTTACGTCAACGGTCGTCAAATTGACGATGGCGATTGCAGCGGCCCACGCAGTGCCCGAAATGTCTTGATGCACCCCGATGTGGATGCTGCTGTATTTGAAACAGCCCGGGGCGGCTTGTTGCGTGAAGGACTTGCTTTTGACCGTTGCCAAGTGGCCATCGTCACCAACATGGGTTCTGGCGATCACTTGGGGTTGAATTACATCACCACCCTCGAAGACCTGTCGGTGTTGAAGCGCGTCATTGTGCTCAACGTAGCCCCCGATGGCATGGCCGTGCTGAACGCCGCCGACCCCCATGTCGCCATGATGGCCAATATGTGCCCTGGCAATGTCACATTCTTTGCACTCGACCCACACAACGCAGTCATCGCAACGCATCGTGCCCAGGGTAAGCGAGTGGTCTACACAGAAAACGGTCACATTGTTGCCCAACAAGGCAAGAAGTCTTTCCGCATTCCCTTGGCAGAGGTACCACTCACGCGCCAAGGTCAAATTGGCTTTCAAACTGAAAATGTCATGGCCGCTGTTGCAGCAGCTTGGGCTGTGGATGTGCCTTGGGAAACCATTGCATTGGGCTTGTCAACGTTCATCAGCGACATTCAAGGCGTCCCTGGCCGTTTCAATGTGTTTGATTACAAGGGTGCCACCTTGATTGCCGACTATGGTCACAACCCCGATGCTATTCAGGCCTTGGTTCAGGCTGTCGATAACATGCCTGCCAACAAGCGTGTGGTGGTCATCAGTGGTGCTGGTGATCGCCGCGATCAAGACATCCGCGACCAAACTCAAATCTTGGGCGCAGCGTTTGATGAAGTCATTTTGTACCAAGATGCCTGCCAACGTGGGCGCAGCGACGGTGAAGTGATTCAAATTTTGCGCGAAGGCTTGAATGGCGCCACGCGCACCACGCACGTCCAAGACATTCAAGGTGAATTCAACGCCATCGACACAGCGTTAGCTCGTTTGTCTGCTGGCGATTTGTGCCTCATCCTCATTGACCAAGTAGAAGCTGCCCTCGCCTACATCCAAGGCAAGGTCAACGAAAGTCAAGAAGCTGCCGCCTAAGCCAGCAGCATCACAGCAGTGCAGGTGGCTACAAAGGTGAAAGACCACTGGAGCCATCTTTGCCAACTGGGTGATTGCTTTTCCACAAGTTGATGCAAGCACGTTCCCAACAGCAAAGACAATGCAAATGAAGTGAGCATGCCCAGGGCATTGGCCGGCACACTTTCAGACCAGTGGGTAAACACCACGGCGCTGACCACCAAGCTCACGCCAAAGTGAATGAGAAAAACAGCGTAAGACGCATTCGATAAAGCTTGAATCCATCTTGCTTTGATGCGCGGTACCGGCCTGCAATCGGTGGCCTCATAGAGAGCCAGCAAGATGGCAACTGCCACTGCGACAGCCAGTCTAATTCTGGGTTCATAGACCCACGCCACGCCACCCAGCAACAAAATCAACAAAGCCAAAATGCGGTGATTGATTTTGAACCCAGACAAACGCCAGCTGCCCACGCACAAACCCATTCCGTAAGCGAAAAAGAAATACGTGCCCCACACCTCGCCCAAGGGGTTCAAATTCCAAACAAACAAAGAGCCCAAGGTCAAAACCATCCACATGCCAAGCGCTTTGCGAATGACCGAGCCCTGCTGAGTCAAGGTTTGCCAACGATGTGCCAATGCGGCACAAAGCAAAGCCATCACGAACAACTGAAAGTCGATGGCCACATACCAAACTCCTGCAGAAAAGGCTTCGACATACATCACATCTTGCAACAGGAAAATATGCGCCATCATCTTCAAGGGGGTTGGCGCATCTGACAAGGAGGGATGGTCAAAATAAGGGCGCACCAAGGCTGTCACGGCCACCGTGAAACTCAATGCTGCCAACAAGGGAATGACCAAGCGCTGGTAGCGCATGCCAATGCGGGAAAAGAGATCAAACTCTGCTTGGCTCAATGCACGAATCCAGGACTTTGCGTTCAAATAGCCGCCCACCACCAAGAACACTTGAACCGCCAACAAACCGTGGTCAAACAGCAACCCGATGAAGTCAGGGGCTGATTCATAGACCACATCGGACATCGGCCCATAAAGAGCCAGGTGGTGCCACACGATTAACACGCACGCAAAGGCCTTGAAGAGGTCAATGACCTCCGAACGCTGAGACTTCACGAAAACCTTGCTGAAATTCAGAGTGACAAGCGTGCACGCGCAGCGGCGTACTCTTGCTTTAACTTGGCCACGCGTTCAGCCGTGCTGACAACGGCATTGATGGCACCAATGCCTTGGCCACAACCCCAAATGTCTTTCCAAGCCTTCTTGGCATCCCCACCAAAGTTCATGGCGGAAGGATCTGACACAGGCAAATTGGCAGGGTCCAAGCCAGCTGCTTTGATGGATGGCGCTAAGTAGTTACCATGCACACCCGTAAACAGGTTGCTGTAAACAATGTCATCTGAGTTGCAATCGACAATGGCTTGTTTGTAGCCTTCTGCAGCACGTGCTTCGTGCGTTGCAATGAACGCAGAGCCAATGTACGCAAAGTCAGCACCCATGGCTTGCGCCGACAAAACAGCATCACCCGTGGCAATGGAGCCCGACAATGCAACAGGACCGTCAAACCATTGGCGAATCTCTTGAATCAAGGCAAATGGGCTTTTCTCACCAGCGTGGCCACCCGCACCGGCCGCAACAGCGATCAAACCATCGGCGCCTTTTTCAATGGCTTTGTGCGCAAACTTGTTGTTGATGATGTCGTGCAATACCACGCCACCATAACTGTGTGCAGCTTGGTTGATGTCTTCGCGCGCACCCAATGAGGTGATGATGATTGGCACTTTGTATTTCACACACAAAGCCATGTCGTGTTCCAAGCGGTCGTTGCTCTTGTGAACAATTTGATTGATGGCAAAGGGTGCTGCAGGCTGATCGGGGTTGGCTTTGTTATAAGCGGCCAGCGTTTCGGTGATTTCAATCAACCACTCTTCCAATTGCGCTGCAGGCCTTGCATTCAAAGCCGGCATTGAGCCCACCACACCCGCCTTGCACTGCTCAATGACCAGCTTGGGGTTGCTGATGATGAACAAAGGTGACGCAATCACCGGAAAAGGGAGATTGGCCAATACAGCGGGTAATTTAGACATGAAGTCTCCAGTCGATGAATGTTTCGATGAAAAGCCGAATTTTAGAAAGCTTCTAAGGAAAGCTCTGTCACGCACTTTGCACCTTCCACGATGCTGTCGCGCACGCCTGGGGCACGGCTAAGCAAGTGGTCGGCATAGAAGCGTGCTGTCGTGACTTTGGCGTCCATGAAGGCTTTATCTTGGCCCTGTGCGCTTTGCGACAAGGCCACCAAAAGGGCACGGCCCATTTGCCAGCCCGCCATCAAGTTACCTGTCAGCATGAGGTAGGGCACGCTGCCAGCATACACATCATTGGGTTGGGCTTTGGCGTTGCCGGCCACAAAATTGACCACATCCAAAAACGCCAAGCGAGCCGCCTTCAAACGGCGACCCACTGCTTGTGCGTCGGCATTGGCATTCGACAAGAGTTCATTTTCTGTTTGCTCAACTTGGCCGGCCAAGGCCTTGGCTGTTTGTCCGCCATCGCGCGCCGTTTTACGACCCACCAAATCATTCGCTTGAATGGCTGTGGTGCCTTCATAGATGGTCAAAATTTTGGCGTCGCGGTAGTACTGAGCAGCACCTGTTTCTTCAATGAAGCCCATACCGCCATGGACCTGCACGCCCAGCGATGTCACTTCCAAGCTCATCTCGGTGCTGTAGCCTTTGACCAAAGGCACCATGAACTCATAGAACAAGGCATTTTGTTTGCGCACTTCAGCATCGGGGTGGTGATGGGCCGCGTCGTAAGCGGCAGCAGCCACGGTGGCCAAAGCTCGGCATCCCTCTGTGCTGGCACGCATGGTCATGAGCATGCGCTTGACATCGGGGTGATGAATGATGGGCGCAGAAGTGTTCATGCTGCCATCGACAGGACGACTTTGCACGCGGTCTTTGGCGTACTGCACAGCTTTTTGATAGGCTCGCTCGGCAATGGCAATGCCCTGAACACCCACAGCATAGCGCGCCGCATTCATCATGATGAACATGTACTCGAGGCCACGGTTTTCTTCGCCAACCAGGTAGCCAATCGCGCCACCGTTGTCGCCGTATTGAAGCACTGCGGTAGGGCTGGCCTTGATGCCCATCTTGTGTTCAATGCTGACGCAATGGACGTCGTTGCGATCACCTAAGCTACCATCAGGCTTGACCATGAACTTAGGGACCACAAACAAGCTGATGCCCTTCACACCTTCGGGTGCACCTTGCACACGGGCCAACACCAAGTGCACGATGTTCTCGGCCATGTCATGTTCACCATAGGTGATGTAGATTTTGGTGCCAAACACTTTGAAGGTGCCGTCGGGCAATGGCTCTGCACGTGTGCGAACCAAGGCCAAGTCAGAACCGGCTTGCGGTTCTGTCAGATTCATGGTGCCTGTCCATTCGCCCGAAATCAATTTTTCAAGGTAGATGTTTTTCAATTCATCAGAGCCAGCCGTCAACAAAGCTTCAATGGCACCGTCAGTAAGCAAGGGGCACAACGCAAAGCTCATATTGGCCGAGTTGAGCATTTCACCGCATGCAGCACCAATGGTTTTAGGCAAACCCTGACCACCAAAATCTGTGGGGTGCTGCAAACCTTGCCAACCGCCTTCACCGTACTGCTTGAAGGCGTCTTTGAAACCTGGCGTGGTTTTCACTTCACCGTTGGCGAATGCGGATGGGTTTTTGTCACCTTCCCAATTCAGGGGGGCCAGTACTTCTTGGTTTAACTTGGCGCACTCTTCCAATACAGCTTGTGCGGTTTCCAAACCAGCGTCTTCAAAACCAGGCATTTGAGACACTTGGTCAATTCGGGCCAAGTGTTCAATGTTGAAAAGCATGTCTTTCAGGGGGGCAACGTAACTCATCTCATTCTCCGTACAAAAGAAAGGCACCACAAAGGATGCCTTTCAAAATCAAAAGTCAAATCATTCGCTTCACAGCGCGTTGGTCAGTTCAGGCACTGCCGCAAACAGATCAGCTTCTAAGCCATAGTCCGCAACGCTGAAGATAGGCGCTTCGGGATCTTTGTTGATGGCCACAATGACCTTGCTGTCTTTCATGCCTGCCAAGTGCTGAATGGCACCCGAGATGCCGCAAGCCACATACAACTGAGGGGCCACAATCTTGCCGGTTTGGCCCACTTGCCAATCGTTAGGCGCATAACCTGCATCGACGGCTGCGCGGCTGGCGCCCATGGCGGCACCCAACTTGTCGGCCAAAGGCGTCATCACTTCGGCAAACTTTTCTGCGCTGCCCAATGCACGGCCACCCGACACGATGATCTTGGCGGCTGTGAGTTCAGGACGGTCGTTCTTGGCAATCTCGCTGCCCTTGAACGCGCTCTTGCCGCTGTCGGTTGCAGCTGCTGCAGATTCAACAGAAGCAGAACCACCCGTGGCAGCGGCTGCGTCAAAACCAGTGGTGCGAACCGTCAACACTTTGACGGCATCTTTGCTTTGCACCGTGGCAATGGCGTTGCCAGCATAAATGGGACGCTCAAAGGTGTCAGCAGACACCACCAAAGTCACGTCGCTCAATTGCGCCACATCCAACTTGGCTGCCACGCGGGGCGCCACGTTTTTGCCGCTTGCAGTGGCAGGGAACAAGATGTGTGAGTAGTTGCCCGCAATGGCCAACACTTGAGCTGCCACGTTCTCGGCCAAGCCATGGGCCAGACCTTCTGCGTCAGCGTGAATCACTTTGGAAACGCCTGCAATTTGGGCAGCAGCTTGCGCGGCTGCACCGGCGTTGTGACCGGCCACCAAAACGTGCACATCACCACCACAAGCCACAGCGGCTGTGATGGTGTTCAAAGTTGCACCCTTGATGGATGCGTTGTCGTGTTCTGCAATAACCAATGAAGCCATGATTAAATTACCTTCGCTGTGTTCTTCAACTTATCAACCAATGTCGCGACATCGGGCACTTTGATACCGGCAGAGCGCTTAGGTGGCTCAGATACTTTGAGAGTTGTGATGCGTGGTGCGACATCTACTCCCAAGTCTTCAGGCTTGAACGTGTCGAGTTGTTTTTTCTTCGCCTTCATGATGTTGGGCAACGTCACATAACGTGGCTCGTTCAAACGCAAGTCGGTGGTGATCACTGCAGGCATGGACAAAGACAAAACTTCCAAGCCGCCATCCACTTCGCGTGTCACTTGCGCTTTGCCGTCCACCACTTCCACCTTGGAGGCGAAGGTGGCTTGTGGCAAGTCGGCCAATGCAGCCAACATTTGACCTGTTTGGTTGCAATCATCGTCAATGGCTTGTTTGCCCAAGATGATCAAACCAGGTTGTTCTTTGTCGACCAAGGCTTTGAGCAACTTGGCAACCGCCAAGGGTTGCAATTCGAGTTCGGCGGGTGTTTCCACCAAGATGCCGCGATCGGCGCCAATGGCCATTGCTGTGCGCAAGGTTTCTTGGCACTGAGTCACGCCGCAAGACACTGCGATCACTTCTGTAGCAATGCCCTTTTCTTTCAAGCGCACAGCTTCTTCCACTGCGATCTCGTCAAACGGGTTCATGCTCATTTTGACGTTGGCGATGTCTACGCCAGTACCGTCAGATTTGACGCGCACTTTCACGTTGTAGTCGACAACCCTTTTGACGGGAACAAGAATTTTCATTGCCAAATCTCCAAGATAAAAACAGGCTCGCTAACGCAATTTGCTTGATTGACGTTAACGTAAACGTCAATTGTGCCCGAATCTTGGATTTTCTCAAGACCCCAGCCCAAAAAAGCACGATCGTTCGAATTTTATATCAGGGATGCAATCGCCGAAGCCCCTAAAACCTCGGGAATTCACCGACCAATCGGTAGGCTAATCAGGATTAATATCATCCTTCTTAAACAATCGGCTTTGCGATTGAATTTTTTATTGGAGATCTCGGATGAAAAAAACTTTGATGGCCATGACAGCGGCGACACTCGTCGGCTTCAGCGGCTTGGCACAGGCACAAACAGTTTTGACCGTTTCCAGCTGGGTCCCACCCACTCACGGTCTTTCGGTCTCCCAAAAAGAATGGTGTGATGACCTGGCAAGCAAAACCTCCAATCGGGTTCGTTGCAACATCCTTCCCCGTGCCGTCACCCCAGCACCCGGCACGTTCGATGCTGTCAAAAACGGCTTGGTCGATGTTTCATTCACCGTGCACGGTTACACACCGGGTCGTTTTGTGCTCTCACAAATGGCCGAATTCCCCTTCCTCGGTGACCGTGCAGAGCCCCTGTCTGTGGCTTTCAACCGAGTTGCTAGCAAATACCCAGAATTTGCCGCAGAACACCAAGGCGTGAAGGTCTTGGGCTACTTCACACATGGCCCAGGCATCGTGTTCAACACCAAAAAACCCATCACGCGCGTTGAAGACCTCCCTGGCCTCAAATTCCGTGTGGGTGGTGGCATGGTCAACGAGATTTCCAAAACGCTCGACATGAACGTCACGCTCAAACCTGCGCCTGATTCATATGAGCTGTTGTCCAGCGGCGTGATGGACGGCACTTTGTTCCCAGCAGAGTCAACAGACTCC
>JACCDH010027279.1_pt1 | contig 17762 bp, 17 predicted proteins | sample 7442481 | NCBI WGS metagenome assembly JACCDH01 (sample SAMN15323433, study PRJNA562643) | freshwater metagenome | isolation source: river surface water | place: USA:Blue River Watershed | collected 2017-08-15
GTATGTTCGGTCTGAAGCGGCCAATCGAGCGACGAGCTAGATGTTTGCTCGCGAACGCAACCGGACGAAACAGTTTGGTATTAACCTTGGGCAATAGGTGACGTAGTCCAGCTACATTCTCCAGCGCGGCCAAATTACGGTTGAAATGGAGTGGCGCCACAACTTGGGTTTGCACGTCAGGCATCAGCGTAAATTCTCTCGCCAGGCTACAGATATAGCGCGAAATGCCACCATATTCCTGTAAGAGAAACACCTGTTGGTCAAAAGATACTCTGAGGGGAGATTCTCTTCGGTCAGCCGAACGGCAACGGCTGATTAATTCAGTCGTCTCTTCTGCGATCATCGAATAATCGTTTGAGGCCAAATCGTAATAAAAGAATAATAGTGATTACTGCTGATGCTCCGAGAATGTTCTGCGCAAACTGATAGGCATTTCCACGCAGCATAAAGCCGCCCACTGAATCTCCCAAGTAGGCGAAAACTAAAGCCATTGGAGCAATAAAAACTACAGTTGCTATTAAGTATGGCCCAAATTTTATTGGGGTTAAGCCAAAGAAATAATTCAGCAAAGCTGTTGGAAAAATTGGATTAATCCGCGTAAACGCAACAACTTTCCAATCTTGCTTGTATACCTGTTCCATCAACCAAATCCATGTTCGGTGCCTGAAATACCGATTAAGTAATTCAGCTGCAAAATGCCGTGACACGAGGAACGCAATTGCTGCTCCTAACGATGCACCTACTACCGTGTAGAAGCCACCCAAATAAGGCCCCCAAAGAAACCCGGCGCCAAGATTCAGGGGCAGGGTAGGTAGCAGTAGCAATGTCATCAACACGAAAAGGGCAACAAACGCAATAGGCGCTACCATTGGATGTGCATTAAGAAATCCGAAAATTATTTCTGGAGCCAAATACCCCGCTTCCTTGAGTAAAACACCGGTGGTAGCTAACAAAAGAATACCCACTGCAGCGATGAATCTCTTGCGACGAACAATATGAAAGATAGTTACCAAGATCCCTCTATTTGCACCCTCGAATTCGAGAGCGGCGGCATCGTCGATATCTACCACTTCTAAGAGCGGTTGTTTAGTGCGCGAGGACAGCCTGTGGTTTGACACGTTATGCTCAGCCGGCACTTGGTGGAACGACCGATTCACTGCGACACAACCGAAGGTTGTAGCAACAATAATTTGTACAGCGCGGCTATTGTCGTTGAATCCTCGATATTGTTATTTCGCAAAAGCACGCTAATTTCTTCGCCGGTAAACCAGCGAAACTCACGATGACCAATTTCCACCCCCGGAAATTCACGCACCTTTTGGCATTCGAGCGCTGCATACAAGTGAACTCGCCCCCGCAAAATACCAGCCTCAGGCAGGACAGTACCCAAATCAAGAAGATGCGCCTGAGCACAAATGAATCCAGTTTCCTCTTCTAGTTCTCTTAAGGCTGAAGTGGGCGGAGATTCATTCGCGTCTAAAAATCCTCGCGGCAACTCCCACACGTCAGTTCTAACAGGATGCCGATAAAGCCGAAGTAGGCCGATTCGCCCATCATGACAGGGCAAAACAGCGACTCCCGTACATAGATTCTTACCAACAATCTTCGGAGCAACAACCAGATAATCCGGCACCTCTTGACCAGCAGACATACGAATATGATCCAAATAGACCGTAAATCGACTGTTTTCGCAAGCGACTCTGCTCTCTGTCAACTCGATCATGGCCATACTAAGGCTAGTCATAATCGTTTAAACATTGCCATAAAGTGAATTGCGAATCATTGTGTAGCCCTTGAGTAACTCACTGATACCTGCCTCAATCGAGAACGCAGGCTTGTACCCGGTCGCCTCAATCTTCGCATTTGAAACAATGTAGTTGCGCTGATCTGGATCTTTGCCTACTGGTGCCTCGATGAAAGTAAAGTCCGGTCGTTGCTTCTGGATGTGCTCACAAAGTTCCCTCTTAGATAAGTTGGCATCCGACAAACCTACGTTGTAAATTTGTCCTTTCATGCGGTCATGATTGGCAATGGCGTGCTGAAAGACGCGTGAAACGTCACGAACATGAATGTAGTTACGCTTAAAGTGACTTTCGAACAAGACGACGAAGCGATCGTAGACGGCGCGATAGGTAAAGTCGTTAACCAGCAGATCGATTCGCATGCGCGGCGACATGCCAAATACTGTAGCGAGGCGAAAACTGATTGCGTTTGGGTGCTGCATAAGCACTTTCTCGACCCCCACTTTTTCGATCGCATATTGAGAAATGGGATTAAGAGGCGATTCCTCGGTACAAAAATTGTTCTCTTCACCAGTGCCATATGCACTATTAGTCGTCGGCATGAGAATGATCTGCTCTTTTGAAACGTGTTTTAGCATCATTAAGATAGCGTCATGGTTAATGGTACTAGCCCCCATGGGATCCAAACTGCAAAGTGGCGCCCCTACAAGCGCTGCGAGCGGAATGATTACATCAGCCTTCTTCAGAAGCGATGCCATGGCACTTTCAGAGCGAATGTCGCCTTTTAAAACCGAGAAGTTCGGATGGTGGCAAACGTGATTGAGGCTGGCTTGCTTGAACATAAAATTGTCCAATACAGTTACCTTGTGACCCAAATTGAGAAGGTCGGGGACCATGGTAGATCCAAGATATCCTGCACCGCCTGTTACCAAAATATTCAGGCTCATAATTAGTCTCTCCGATTAGCTAAAATCATCTCTCGCCATCGCCGAAAAGTTCATCTTCGACGCATTGGCACAGTGAATGGGCTAGCACGATGTGCTGTTCCTGAATAGTGCTTGTCCTATCCCCGCTTACCAGTACACAGTGACTAGCTAGTTGAGCTGCATCCCCACCATCGCGGCCGCCAAAAACTATGCTCGTAATTTCCAGCTTGCGGCACGACTCGAGCGCTTTGTTAATGTTGCGTGAACGACCCGAAGTGGTGATTGCCAAGAATACGTCACCTGATCGCATCTTGCCTTCCACTTGCCGAGCGAAGATCAGATCGAAACCATAGTCGTTGCCGATGGCTGTCAGGATGGAGGCATCCGTAGTTAGAGCCTCGGCGGGCAGAGGCGACCGATCGAATGACAGTCTACTAACAAATTCTGCAGCCAAGTGTTGTGCGTCTGCAGCCGAACCGCCATTGCCAGCGATATATAGTCGGCAACCCGACTTGTAAGCCGCCACCACAGCAGTAACTGCACGGTCAAAGGATTCTATCTGATCCAGTCGGCTAATCAGCGAGCGCTTGGCGGCAATAGATTCTTCAAGGTTACGCACCAAGGTATCAGAATAGGAGCTCATGTGTCTGCCGTCCGCGCTTTCACTATATTTGAAGCGCGCCGATAATCCTCCGGCACGCCAATATCAACAAACTGCACCCCGCACTCCAATCCGTAGAAGCGGCCACCAGCCGCCAAGATGTCAGGCATTATGTCATTCTCGAGAGACAGGCACTGCCCCGCTAAAAAATTAGAACTGCGAATTACATGCGGCGAAATTAGGTAAACACCTCCATTGGCAAGATGTTCCGTATTTTCTTCCTCAGATTGAAGAGCCAAAATTCGGCCATCCAAATCTATCGTGGGCCCCATGTAGCGCCCGACCTCGCTTGTACGAAATAGTGCCAAAGTCCAGTCGGACTGCTTATTAGAGTGAAAATCTGCCAGCTCGCTCAGGCTCACCTCATAAAAGGTATCTCCATTTAATAGAAGGAATGCAGCGTTCCCCCTCAAAGAATCCATTGCCAGTAGTAGACCGCCGCCAGTACCAAGAGGCTCTGCTTCAACCACATACTCAAGTTGCGCACCGCCGTAGGTTTTTCCAAAATGAGCAATGATAACTTCACTACGATAGCCAACCGAAAGAACGAAGTGCCTGATTCCTTGAGCGATCCAGTAATCGAGTTGATATTCCAGAAATGGACGGCCATTTAGTGGTGCCATCGGCTTTGGCACATCAGGCACCACGCCGCGTAGCCGTGTACCCAGCCCTCCCGCCAATATGATGGCCGATGTCATAGGCCAATATAGTCGGTAATCATAGCCCTACCCCGCCTCATACCGCGTTTAAAATGGAACACAATTCGTCCACTTCCGCATCGCACAAATCAGGAAAATTCCCGATGTAGAAGCCATAGAAATGGATGTGCTCGACCTCAGGAAACTCAAGATGATGACCCTCGGGCACGACACCCTTAAGATAGGGCTGTCGAATCTGGTTCCCGCCGCCAGCACTGCCGCGACGGAATTCGATACCAGACTCCCGCATTTTATTCATCAACCGCTGCACCAGATTATCGTCAGCCTCAATCAGCACGAGGTTAAAGGCGTAGTTGCTGCAGCCCTCGAGCTTGAAATCTGTCCGGTATTTGCTCGCATCGATGAGATTCAGAAATCGCCGCAAGTTGTGATTACGACGCTCTACGTTTTGGTCCAAACGCTTTAGCTGGCTGCGGCCCATGATGCCTCCAATTTCCGTATTGCGGACGTTGTAAGCAGGGTAGGCAAAGATAAACTCTGGATTGAGCTCGGGGTTATCTCGCTGATAGGCCGCCTTGACCGACAAGTCATTTGCTTCCCGTACCATTCCATGGCCGCGGAGCATGCGAAGTTGCTGATAAACGTCGTCGTCGTCGGTACAAACCATACCCCCTTCAATCGTGCTCATGTGGTGGGCGTAATAAAACGAAAAGTTGGAAATCCAGCCAAAAGAGCCTAATTTTTTTTCGTTGTGAGTCGCCCCATGCGATTCGCATACATCCTCAATGAGGGGAATACCACGCCGATTCAGCTCAACCAGCAGGTCATCGGTTAAGCCGTCAAACCCCTGGACGTGCGTAAGAAATACCGCACGGGTGTTATCGCCTATTTTAGCGAGCACCTGCGCCGGATCCATAGACAAGGTTCGCGGATCGATATCTACAAATACAGGAACAAAGCCATTTTGCAGTACTGAAGCAATGTCAGAGACCCATGCCAGTGGTGGCACGATGACTTCACCGCCTTCTGGATAACGAATACGCAGGACCGCCATGGACAGCAAATTAGCAGAGGCGCCTGAGTTAACAAAAACGCTGTGTTTAACCCCGAGCCATTGGGACCACTCCGTCTCGAAAGCCCTTACGTTGGTCGATTGCGTAAGTATTGGATCATCCTGTTTCAAATGCTCTATAACAGCATCAAGATCTTCGCGCAGGATGTTGTTCCGCATTAATGGAAATTTCATAACACTTAGCCAGCCTTATGTATTTTCGTTGAAATCGTGTCAAGGAACCCAGATACGCTCTTGAATACCGAGTTAGCACCAATCCCAACCTGTTCATGAAGTTCAGCCCGGGTTCCCAATTCAAAGCTATACCCACCTTCGACACCTATATTGAGAATCGGAGCAAGGGTCTCACGGCTCGCCGCAAGGTTAAACATCATGGCGTCGAGACCACCGCGTCCACGAAAGCCTTCCTCCATGGTCACAATGCCTCGATATTGCCGCAGAGCTTCGAGCAATGCTGGTTCATCAAAATCCGTAATGTCGAAAACATCTATTACTCCCACCTTGATACCCACCGCGGCCATACGCTCCGCAACCTGCAACGCGGTATGCACCATAAAGCCAGTAGCTAACAGACATGCCTCGCCGCTATCTCGATGAACTTCAAAACCACGTCGAACATTCGGAGTCTGATTGTTATAAAGCGCTGGAAGAACTTGCGCATCTAAGCGAAGGTACTTAGGTCCAATATGCTCGAGGCAATCGTCAAACAGCGCTGCCGCCGTAATGTGGTCAGCCGGGGAATAAATACGGAAATTAGGCAAGGCGCGCATGATCGTTAGATCTTCATAGCACTGATGGGTGGGTCCTGACACCACGTAGCTGTAACCGGCACCAACCCCGATCAGATTCACATTCAGTGGCCGAACCACAGACAGCAAAGCGAGACTGACCCGAATCTGCTCGTAGCAACGCATGGTAATGAATGGCGCTATGGCATAGGCAAAGACCTTGTAGCCCTCTATCGCCAGTCCAGCCGACACGTTGATCAGATTCTGTTCGGCTATTCCAACGTTTATGAAACGATCTGGAAATTCCTCACGGATTTTATCCAATACGGGCGAGCCAAAGTCCGCACACGTAAAGAAGATACTTTCATCGCTCCCCATCGAGCGCCAAATACGTTCGAGAAAAGCATCTCGCATAGCAAGCGGTTTGCTACTCATGAGCACTGTCCCAGTAGACTATCTATGATCTCAGGCTTTACGGTCATAACATGGCACAGATCGGCATTTTCCAGAGCGGGAACACCCTGCCCTTTTACAGTTTTCGCAATGAGCGCCTTTGGTTTCCCATCTGCCATTGACTTTAGACGCAGTAAAGCAGCTTTCACGGCCTCGACGTCATGGCCGTCGACTTCATCACAATACCATCCGAATGCAGCAAGCCGGTTTACCAACGAATTGTGCGACACGATATTTTCGGTACGCCCGAGCATACTGATCCTATTGTCATCAACTATGAGGTGCAGATTGTCAAGCCGGTGATGTGACGCGAACATTATGGCTTCCCAATTAGCACCCTCATGCAATTCACCATCGCCTGCAACCACAAATACGCTGCTCGCGCTCTTCTTGCGTTTGAGCGCAAGAGCAACACCGCCGCCGACTCCCAGTCCATGACCGAGCGAGCCATTAACAGTCTCATAGCCGGGAATTACAGGATCTGGTATCCCGCCGAGGAAGCTGCCTGCTTCGCAGACCCGCTCCAACTCCGCCATCGCAAAAAAACCAAGATCAGCAAGTATCGGGTACATGCATATCGAACCGTGACCCTTGCTGATGATGCAGCGATCTCGCCATTCAGTCCGAGGGTCTTTTGCATCGAAATGAATTACGCCGCCATAATACAGAGCAACAAAAATTTCTATAGGCGAAAGGGATGACGCCACCCGCGTTTCCGGAGCACGTTGATTTATACGCAGAGTCTCACGCCACACCCATCGTGCCTTGTCAGTCAAATTTAAAGATTTCATTTGTACCACTTGATTCACAAGCCGTTGGGCTGGTAGAGCACGATGCGGCTACCAGAATTTTCAAAGCGAAATGGCACGTTGACCAGATGCGCGAGCTTCGATCGGACGTGTGCCTGACGTTCCGGCGGAACGACCAACAGCACGAAGCCACCCCCACCAGCACCGAGTAACTTACCGCCAACGGCACCGTTGGCCATGGCGGTATCGAATATGGCATCTATCTCAGGGGTAGTTACTTTGGTTGAAAGCGTTCGCTTGTATTGCCAACTTTCAAACAATAGCCGACCGAAATCAGCTATCGGCCCATTACCCTGGAGCAGCGTTATCGCCTCCCCCACCATCTCCGTCATACGCAAAAGTTCAAACTCGCGATTCTTGAAATTCTCGATTTTTGACTGTGCAATCTCTGGCGCATTGCGAGACAAGCCAGTAAAAAAGAGCATCAAGCTATCCTGCAATTCATGCAGACGATGCTTTTTCAAGATGATAGGCGTCACTTGAAATGAGCCATCTCGGAGAAACTCGATGCGATTGAATCCGCCGAAGGCTGCTGAGACCTGATCCTGCGACCCCACACTCTCGCCGATCACATTCTGCTCTATATCAATAGACTGAACGGCGAGCGCCTCCTTAGAAATGTAGCTGCCGTTGAGGGCCATCACTGCATTGATTAGGCCGACGGTAAAGGAAGAACTGGAGCCAAGACCCGACCGAGCGGGAAGGTCTCCATCATGGTGGATCTCGAGACCTTTTTCGCATTGATAATACGCGAGTACCGCCCGTACTGCTGGGTGCGCAATCTCGTCGATGACGCGGACATTCTCTATCTTGGAGTAGACAATACGGTATTTGTGTTCGAAAAATTGAGGCAAATAGCGGCAAGTGATATAGCAATACTTGTCGATGGCAGTGGAAAGCACAACACCACCATTTTCTTGAAACCACGTTGGGTAATCAGTTCCTCCCCCGAAAAAGGAGACCCGAAAGGGAGTACGGCTTATGATCATTGGAAAATGCTAGTAATGTTAAAAGACAATTATTATATTGTTCTGTAAATGCTCAACGTCTTTTAGGCCAGTAGAAAAGCGCATCGCGGATGATGGTTTTCAGAATCAGGATCCCGCTCTTATATTTTCCAAAAATACCTGGATGTGCACGACTGCCTTGTGGCCCGATGCGCGGCGGTTCTGGCGACGGAATCTCGGTGATCCTTAGTCCAAAGCGCGCACCGCGGGCGGGCAACATTATCTCAGAATGCTCGTTCTTGCACTTATCGATTCCTAGTTCATAGAGATGTCGTTTGTGAAAAGCCTTGTACATCCCTATCGCATCGGTATATTTGGTACGAAACAGCAGATTGATCAGCCCCGTCAACGCGGAGTTAGCAACTGCAGATTGGATATCGTCGTCAAGTGACTTTGCTGCACCCAGGTACCGTGACGCAATCACAATATCAAATCCCTCATTGATTTTTTCGATTAGCTTCGGAATGTCCTCAGGAATGGAATTACCGTCCGGGGAAAAAGGAATAATGACTTCTCCCTTGACCATTTCGAATGCCTCCCAAAAAGCGCCCTTAACCCCTTTAGTCTGTTGATCAACAACCTGATAGCCGTTCGCAACAAGAAACTCCTTTGACCCGTCTGTCGAACCGGCATCGAGAATAAATATCTCGTCTACCCATTCCCGCTTAATCCGCGGCATGATTGCCTGAAGACCGTCAATTTCATTCTTGGTCGGTATAAATAGTGTGACACTAGGTTTCATTGTCTGGTTAAATCTAATTACGAAACAGAATCTTCTATTTAGTAGCTGTAGCTATTTCACAGACATCAGCAGCAATCGCCAAACTAGACGTCAATCCAGGCGACTCAATCCCAAAAAGATTAACCAATCCATCAATGCTGTGATCGGCCGGCCCCTGAATTAGGAAGTCAGCATTACTTTCTCCCTCTCCGACTATTTTGGGGCGGATACCCGAATAGGATGGAAATAAAGAATCGTCGCGCAATGCCGGCCAGTACTTTCTAATTTCGGCGTAAAAGACCTCGCTTCGCTTGGGATCAACTTCATAGTCGATCTCCTCAACCCACTCCACATCTGGACCAAAACGCGCTTGTCCTCCGAGGTCTAGCGTCAGATGCACTCCGAGGCCACCTGGCTCCGGGACTGGATAGATCAGGTGCGAGAATGGGATCTTACCAGCCAATGAAAAGTAACTACCCTTGGCGAACTTCGAGTCCGGTATACATGATGCAGGAAACCGTTCAAATCGAGCTGCCACCTGAGGTGCATGTAACCCTGCTGAATTAATCAGGATTCGCGCAGATACTGTAAACGGCTCTCCATTACTACTGCCATGAATAATGAAGTTATTGGGAGACACTTGAACGCGCTCCACCCCTGAGCAAAGCGCCAAGTCAACCCCATGAGCTTCAGCATCAGCCAGGAGGGACAGCATAAACGCGTGAGAATCAATGATCCCAGTTGAAGGCGATAGTAAGGCAGCAGTACAGGCCAACTGAGGCTCGAGGCTTTTCGCTTCTTTTTGTGACAACAAACGCACATCGCTGACGCCACATGCCACAGCAAGGTTAAGGATTGCAAATAGCTTCTCCTCTTGCGCGGCTGTGGTGGCGACGACAAGTTTTCCACAGCGGCGATAATCTACGCCATGCGAGAAACAATAGTCATAAAGAAGTTTGTTACCGTCAACGCAATATCGCGCCTTGAGCGAACCCTGAGGGTAATGGAGGCCAGCATGAATCACTTCACTGTTCCGCGAACTCGTCTCCTGGCCGATGGCTTGGTTACGCTCTACGACAAGGGTTGAAAATCCTAGGCGACCCAACTCTCTGGCACAAGCAAGGCCGACAACACCTGCCCCGATTACTACTGCATCGACTGTATCCATTTCGTTGAATTACTGGATCATCCAAATGGTTGCAAGGGAAACAATTTGCGCTTTACCAGATCAAGTGAACCACCCACCGTAACGACGCCATGAATGAACTTTAAATCTTGATGAGCTGTTAATTTTTTACAATACGGGGCATTCAAGTCCAATCCGCAAACAACTTGGTGCGAATCTATTTAGCTTGGGAATCCCTCAAATCCGAACGAATGGGTTTGAATTTATCCTGTGACTGACATGTCACAGGGCTGACAATTGGAATCGTTCGGCTAAGCAGTTTGTTCCACTCATTGCGCATCTTTTCTTCCTCTTCTGGGGTGAGACGATCGAGACGCTCATTCATTTGCGCAGGAAATTGATGGGCCCAATACTTGGGATCCTTCAACTCAACAGGAATTATTTCTTTGGGCAACATTGCTTTCAGGTTGTGGCGTACCGCGGCTGCAATATTCGGCAGTAGTAAAACTACCAGCAAAATTACTATAAAAGCACTGGAAGCCACCTTAACGTAGAACAACGCCAAATCCCGAAGAATCGACCGCCCCTTCACGAGAGGGTAAGGTTCAGGCGTCAAAGTAGCCAGACCAAACTCTGCCGCAGTCTGCTCAATAGCCTTGAAGTTTTGCTCAAACTGCTGATAAGCCTCTTCTAGCGAGGGGCCCACGCCACTTACTCTCCACTCAGGAAGATAGACACAAAAACTATCGGTCTTTCGAATTATGAGGGGATGAAATCCCTTTGACTCAATTGAAGAAGATTTTGGGGCATCGGTTTCGTTTCGAATCATTAATCTGACCCTTCGATAGTGATTAATATCTAATTCTGCCTTTGACGCTTTGACCAGAGGGAGATCGTCCCAATTTGAAATTCTTCATAACGGTCGCTCATACGGGATCGCAGGGTCTCAGCGCTACTCATAGGAATTGCAAAGAGAATCTTTTCGCCATATTCCTCGACTAAGGGATCCCACTGACCTTTCATAACCCAATCGAGGTCTCTTGAAATTCGATCCTCACGCTCTGGCAACGTTCTAGCGATCAAATAGATGTTTGAACGGAGGCCAGAATAGTACGCCAGACTGTAAATTTTAGCTTCCCAGTTTAAGCCCTCCCTCCAACTTGGCGCTATCAATATCCCGTCATGACCGGCACTAACAAGCCGAATCTTTGCAATCTCATCCTTCGTCCAACCACCAATTCGATGAGTTGGTTGTACTGGTACGGGCTTCAGCAAAGGAAATATCTCAATAAGGTGAATAAATGCCAGAAAAGAAATTATGGAGATCGCTACGACGTCCCGGCGCTTCGATCCATTACTTTGAACCTGCCGAGGCCTGGCTTCGCACCAAATTGATAGTTGCCTAACCCCCTCGAGAATTAGAAACAGGCTCAACAAAGAGGCTAATCTTCCTTGGGCGCGAATATTATGAACAGCGGGGAATCGATCAGCGATCCAAGCCGCAGGCATTCCAGAAAAACCCGGGAATGCATGCCCCAGAATGTGCAATTCATACCCTAGGCTAAAGATAAAGACACACAGGCTCGCTATGCCGACTTTTTTCCAAGGTGAATAAAGAATCAACTTGGATTTAGTGGAAACGACCTGAGTGGCAATTCCGTACCGATCCTTACGGATCGATAGCAGCCAAATAGCCGCCAACAAACACCATATTAGAAGCGCAGAAGTACCGATGTATGCAACTCCCTCGTACTGCCCATCCGCGAGAAGGTTCGTTGAAACTGGAAAGTCCAATCTACCAAGTAAGGAGGGCTCACGAAAATATGCTGATACACCGTTGGCCGCAGGCAACCAAGGCGAAAACAAATCAGCCACATGATATCGCCCCCCCATGCCAAAGTCGTAGCTTGAAAATTTTTGAGGGACAGGCGGCAATGGAAACATACCAATTGCATATAGCGCAAGTACACACAATGCCGAACCAAAGATACACAGGAGCATAAGGCGGAAGCTGCGATTCCGGGAAGCAGGGCTACCACCAAAAATCGCTTCATATATTTCACGTACCAGTATCACCGAGGTACCCAATAAGATTGCGAAGAGCGAGTAGTTATCTACGATCGCAGCTATGGGATAAATGCTGAGGATCGCAACATCGTGTGCAGGCTTCCATTTCCCTCTTTGCATTGTCAGCAGCATTGCATATAGCCAAGCAGTAAATAGAGGAAATGCGACAATACAGAAAGGTTGCGTCCATGCGCTGCGAGTAAATACTAGAAAAGATGCCCCTGTCAAAAGCGCACCCAAGGCACGAAAACCAAGCTGGCGAACACCAACAATGACCAAGATCTTCTGGGCAAAATATGCAGTCAGAAAACACGACACAATGTCAATCAAGACAAAATAGTCAAAAGTCTGAAAATATGGGAAAACTTTGCCCAACGCTTTGAAAATCAGCGCAAAAAATGGGATTGCACCGACATTACCTATATTTCCATCAGAAAACGGAAAAGCCAAACCCTGAATAGTGCCAATTGGAAACGACCATGGCTCCTGAGCGAACATTAGGAAACTGGTAAGCGTAGCGACCGTTTCTTGATTAAAGCCCCTTACAGATCCAGAAAATGGCAGGCATTCAAGAAACCGAGAAGAGAAAACCAAAGTGACTGCGAGAGAAATTATAAGGGGATGGGCCAAGGCAGCCTTTAGCAATTGTCGTTTCACGGTCTTTCCAAAAGAGAATCTATTAGGACTATCAGACGAGTTGCTGCAATTGCCGACCATGAATCATGTTCGACCTGAAAGCCAACGTCTGGCGTGGCGCCTAGGGGTACTGCTCCAGTACCTAAATAACAAAACCATCACCAACCACACCAACTGGAAACGTTTGATTCCAAGACCGATCGAATACTGATTGAAAGAACGCATGTGACTCCAAAGGAGCTCAGGAACACGATGGGGTTCAGAGCGACAAAGTACATGAAAAGCATCTGTAATGCACCAACGGCCAAGCAGATTGAAAAGATTTTGCCGCAGATCCGGCCGTAGTTGTTTAGCACGTAAAACCTCGACAGCCACCTGACACAAGGCATCCTGTGCAGAAACGTAGGCCCCGATGTCCGGGCTCGTGAAAGAAATCGAGCCTAGATGTGTACGGAAAAATAGTAACGGTGCATCGATGTAACAAAGGCTTTCAAGTAAACCTGCCTTGATTGCCAACAGGTTGTCAGAGTAAGGCGAAAAACCGCTGCCTAGTTGGACCATTCCACCTATGCTACGCAAATATCTTGTTTCGAATATCCCATAACAGCCTAGTGTTAAGGTTTTTCTAGCTAGATAATCACGTAAGAAATCCTTCCCTGAAATCTGCCTAATTTTGTCATCGTAGGCCACCTTGGCCGAGTTGTAATCGGAGCCATTTGCGTAACTAGTGAAAACGCAATTCACAGCCCCCCATTGCTCATGAGCGTCACGTACCGCCTGCAAAAAGTCCGGATTGTAAATATCATCGTCGGCTAGCCATGTGAAGAATATTCCTTGGCTTTCGGCCAAGAGCTCGTTCATGTTGCCAATTTCACCCAGATTGACGGTGTGATTGAGTATGCGCACACGTGGGTCGTCAATACCCAGCATGTCTAGCGTCAATAGCTGGCTAGGATTATCATTTCCGACTATCACCTCAAAATCGACAAAGGACTGGGCCAAAATGGACATGAGGGTTTCGATCAGCAGTTCACGCCGATTGAAAGTAGTCACACCGATGCTGAAGTAGGGCCTGTCACTCAATATACGCTCCTATGAAATCCGCACCGGATAATACTCATCCGTTCATTAAAGCTTCTCCGCCAAGACTTGGCGATTACATCTCGGTCACTCTTCCAGCGATAGCACGCCGGCTTAAATGACTCGAATCCCAAATATATCGACATCGCCCACAATCTGCCTTCCGTATAGCAGTTTGTGCGGAACTGTCCTGAGTGATTATGTCTGCCGAAAATAATCGTATTTAGATAGCACCATCTATTTTCGTTAAAAAAAGAGTAATGCCTGAGCCAGTATTTGTCGCGTATTGCTTCGGGTTCACCGCTGCAGAACTCCCTACACCCATACTTTGCCGCAAGCAATTCTGTCACGGCCGCATCAAAATACAGTTTAGCGAGGTACAGCTGTCCGATGGATTGAAGCGATAACTTCATTTTTCGAAAAAAACGTGGCTCGTCAACAAAAGGCAAATGCGCAATAAACGCATCTACCCTCAACCCATCCGCCGCACCATCGGGACGAGGTAAATTGAAGATGTCGTATTTATTTATCTGCAAGGCGTCGGAGAAATTTTTTTGGCGGTTGCAATCACTGAGCGCCCTCAGGCTATCAATGTCGACGTTGATGTATTTCGTCTGCAGCGATAAACAGCAGCCCAGATACAACCTGATTTTTCCAAAGATACTGCGCCCGTCTTCAGTCATCCACGAACCCCACGCAACAAAAGTATCGTGTCAGCGATACCGCGCTGCAGGTTTCCATTGGACATAAAACCGCGGGAACGAAAGCGTTGATCGGAAACATGGTAGGAAAGCTGATTCATAATTTTCGTGTCGACATACTGGACTTCGATGCCAGGAACATGGATCCGGATAACGTCAAGGATTTCGTTGACCGTGGCATTCAAAGTCAGCACATTGTAAATTTTTCCGTCAAACAAATTGCCGCCCACAACAAAGTCAATCGCCTTAACAGCATCTTTCAGGTCAAGGTAGGGGCGAACCTGATGCAAGGCAGTGCGCCACACCGTTATTGGCTGCCCGGTTACAGCCTGCCAGCAAAACTTGTTGATTGCTGTATGGAAGCGCATTCCCGGGGAAACACCGAAAATCGTCCCGAAACGAAAGGTGACAAACCGCAAGCCATCGCTTTGCGCAAATCCGGTGAGCAGCTTTTCCTCACGCAGTTTTGTTTCTGCATACGGGCTTTGCGGCTGAAGATGCTCTTCACCACAGTCTTCATCGACCACTTCCTTCTGCGTCCCGTAGACGCTGGTGGATGAAATATTGACCAATGCCGCTCCTACTCTCAGACAGGCCTCGGCCACGCGTTGGGTGGCGAGATAATTTTCCCTCTCTAATTTGTCGCGAATTTCGAAACTACCAGCCGCGTTGGTCAATGCTGCAAGCTGCACTACGACATCAGCTCCGTTGAACACCGGTTTGAGGTCGTCTGTTAAAACATCTTTCTCGAAAAACCGATAATTTCCATGGCCAGGCAAATTGAACAAGGACGAATAACGCTGGCTGGAAAGGTTATCCAACAACACGATTTCGGCACCGGGGCATTGATCCGGGAGTACCCTGATAAGGCGTGAACCGATATGACCCAACGCCCCACACACAACAATTTTTTTTGACATATTTTTTACCTACCTTGAATGATGGTGTTGGTGCTGTAGGCGGGTTGAAAAATTGTACCGCTACTGACTGCCGGCAAGTTCCTCCAGACGGACCAAGAAAAATTCACCGTAATCGACTTCGGTGCGTCAGCGCTCGTTCCACCATTTGATTTGCTCGACAGAGGTATTATGTAAAACGTACACGTGGCCACTGGCGATGGCTGAAACGGATATGTGCTGATTGATCTTGATTGGTTAGGCGCAACGTGCAAGATGAATAAAGTAGATTATTAAGTCGAACTCCGGGTAAGTCTTTTCAGAGAGCCCGAACAGATCCGCGGAGCACAGTACAACTGTCTTCTATTCGCGAATGATGTCGTGAAAACGGCAATACATTTTGGCCTAATATATTTCCAACGGGCATTCTGCATTGTATTCGTCCGCCAGCACCTGCAATGCAGACCACCGTGCTGCTCGAAGCATAAATTAACACGCTATCACAGCTCAGCAGCTGGGCGGCCTCGAGCAATGTATAGCCGCGCAGATCCCCCTCACGAGTCTGATCGTGTCCAAGAACCTCTATAGGCTGTCAGTGGGTGCACGAAGATGCGGATCAAGAGAATTCATCACGGCAAGCGCAGCACCCTACTCTCTAGGAAACCAGCGACACCGATAGTCATAATCTTCATTAAGCACTCGATTGGGCATTAGTTTCATATAGCTGGCCGAGTCAGGCCTACCAGCCGGCTGCAACAGAAAAGCAGCGGGTATCTTCGGCAAAGTTGCGGTCCTCAATTAACGTCTGGAGCGAGTTTGCTAGTACGTCGGATACACGCGCGTAGACAAACTTGAGTACCTGCATGACTACTGGTTTAATGTGGTTCTTCTGCGATGAGGCGAATAGCGTGAACAACGACAGCACCAGTTGTTGTTTCAGCTCATTCATCGGAATCCCGTAATACTCCGTTTACTGTTGGGTGGCGGCAACCATATGTTCACGGCCAAGCCGAAAATCGCCGGAATCTATGAAACGGGACAGGCTAACGAGTACCTCAGCATGCCTAGCCTCACTGAAGCCGCTCAGAAAATAGTCATACACCGGTGGCGAGAACTGAGCATTATATCCACCTAACTGGTCAATCATATTCTGGTAATCTTTAAACAACCAATTCTCGGTATTGAATATGTGCTTCATGAAATAATATTCGTATACCTGCACCTTGTTTATCTGGAGCGACTGACTATCTAGGCTACGCAATATCTGACCATATTCAGCTACTGATTTCGGATGCAGGTTAAAGTTGTACGCGATGTGCGGATTGCACAGCGATGCATTGACCACCAGAATACCGAGGGCGGCATACTCGAAACCGATCGTCCCATATGTAGTCAATGCGCACCCGATTCCCTCCTCTATCAGCTGATGGTGCGATGTGGCCGCATCGATCAGGGTGAGCCGCGGGTACTTGTCGAGAAAACAATTGATAACCGCCGTATTGCCGGGCAAAAAATCTGGGTGGGTTTTTACGTACCAATCATAGTCGGTCTCATTCGAGACCTGACCTAAAAAATCAAACCACTCGTAGAAATCGGGAAACAGATTATTGCCGTAGCTATGCGGACTGTCGAAAAAACAATGGGCAGCAATCAGAACCTTGAATTTATCTGATGGCCGCAGCACACGAGTAGAACACTTCTTGCCATACGCTGATTTTGTCGAGTAGCGCATATTTACTCCGACCTGCCCTGAAAAGCGTAGCTTGATGCGATTCTGCGCCTCCTGCTTACCAGTTTGCTGGTCCTGCGGGCAAAGTCGGCCGAATTTCTCTGGAAAATATCTGTAATCGCCGTATGCGAATAGGTTCTCCTCGCTCATGTGATATGCATGGGTGGCATTAATCTGGTAGACAGGAATATTCCTGCGTACTGCAATGCGTAATGGCATGGCATTGTTATATACGCAATGACTTACATTGACCGCTCGAACTTTATGCTCCTCAAAGTAGTCCTGCCAGAAAACGAACATCGCCAGCGCCTCCTGCAGGAATAACAGAAATTTTTCGTCCTGCAAGTCAATTGTCGGCAGTGCGCGCTCACGGAGATAGGTGTCATAGATAAGATCACCTATCCAGATACCGTCAACCGCTAGATTCTCTACATCTTGCTTGGTGCGCAAAGACGGACACAACTGGTGGAATAAGCCCACACCGCGATCCCACTGCGCTTGACTGGGTTCAATTGAAACGAAGAAATCCGTCCCAAACGACTTGAAAACTTCCCGCTCCGGTGGCGGAAACAACGTCCTGACGGCGCGCCGCAGAAACTGCCTACTCCGCGACTTGCGTCCTCCACGCGCAATCGAGTACACGACGATCCTTGCGTCGAATTTCCGCTGAAGGATATTGGCTAAATAACTGTATGCAATTACGGCGCTGTGTGCGGTGTTGAATTCGAACAATACCTCACCACCCTCAC
>JACCDH011732352.1_pt1 | contig 17762 bp, 16 predicted proteins | sample 7442481 | NCBI WGS metagenome assembly JACCDH01 (sample SAMN15323433, study PRJNA562643) | freshwater metagenome | isolation source: river surface water | place: USA:Blue River Watershed | collected 2017-08-15
GTTGAACCGGTTGTAGAAAACAAAGTTGAAGAACAAACAGTCGTTGAACCGGTTGTAGAAAACAAAGTTGAAGAACAAACAGTCGTTGAACCGGTTGTAGAAAACAAAGTCGAAGAACAGACAGTTGAAGAACAATTTGTACAACAAACTGAAGAAAAAGCCTATGTATCATATAACAAACTAATTAACGATTTAAATCAAAAATTTAAAAATGATTTTATCGAACCTAATGACAAAACCGATGATTCAAAATTAATAATTGAAACAATTGATGAAGAAACTATGACAGAAGTTGTAATTGGTACTGAAAGAAATATTGTTGGAGCACAACTTGTGTATTTAAATTTTCCAGAAACATCAAGCCCAAAATCATCAGTAAAAGACATAATTCAACAAATTGAGGCAAAAACCAGTCCAACATCATCACCAAAAAAAATTAAAAGCCCAATACCTTCCCCTAAAGTAATAAAAGAAATTTCTAATGAACAAATAGAAATTGTTGATATACCTGAACAAAATCAAATTATTGAAGAACAAACTTTTCAAGATGAAAAACCAGAAAAAAAACAAAAAAAAATTAAATTACCAAAAAAAAACATAAAAGAAAACAAAACTCAAGAAGACACAAAAACAAAAAGTCAAAAAGATACAAAAGTAAAAAGTCAAGAAGATGAAAAAAAAACAAAAAAATTGCAGCAAAAAAATGAGTTGTTTAATAATCCCCAGTTTCTAAAACAAAAATTAATAAATTCTTCTGATGAAGATGATGACTATGATGTAAACCATAGAAGAACACATAAATTTTATTAAAGTTCTATGTCTTTTGATTTTTTTGCTGGTTTAAGCTTAGGTCTTTCATCAGGCACTAATGTTGATTGTATTTTTGATAATTGCGATACTTGACTTTGTTGTTGTTTTTTGCCTTGTTCTAAATTTTGAGTTTTTGATTCCGTTGTTTTAATTTGAACAGCTTGGATTGCGCGATTTTGTTCTTGTAAAGCTAGAAATTTTTGGAGTCTAATTTCTCGCATTAGTGCAGGGTCGCTAGTTTCAAATCCACCACCAAGCTTAAATCCAGTTCCTGTGAATGGTGCATTAGTGGGTTGATTTTGCTGACTAAGTTGTTTGGCTTTTTCTTCTTCTTCAAGTCTTTTTCTTTCTTTTTCTTCCTCAATTATTTTGAGCCGTTTTTTTTCTTTTTCAATAAGTTCCTCTTCTAAAAATTTATTAAATATATCAATTTTAAGGTCAGTATTAACAATATCAATTAATTCAGGTTCAACATCAAATTCACAAACTGATTTAATTATTTTAACTTTTATGCTGTACTGTTCTCCAGCAAAAACACATGTTAAAATCTGATTTGGGTATAGCAAACAATAATTACTAATTACTGTTTCCAAATATTTGTCAAGTTCTGGAATGTCAAATATTTCTCTTTGAATTGGTTCCAGTTGTACAAAATCACCTTTTGGAACATTAGCAATATATCTAACTGTAACAAAATCAGAACCATATACATCTAAATTAGCCATCACACCGTGTGGAATCATACACATACCTTCATCAGCAGTAAAATCTAAAACACCACAATAAGTAAATTTTCCATATGTTGACTCGATAGAAAAGTAATAAGGAGGTGATATCTTAACATCTGTTAATGCTAATTGTTCACGCAAATTAATTCCTTTATTTTTCCCATTTTTAGGTTTAGTATTATTATAATTACCCAGCGTGTCAGAATTTTTTGGTTTATTAAATTCGGTTAACACACTTTCTGGTAATTTAATATAATTGGAGTAATTTTCAAATCCAACAGCTAGTAGTTGTTTTTCCATTAGATAATACTATATTAATATTAATATACTATTATTTCATTTTTTATAGCCATTTGAGCGTATATGTTATATACGCGACTATAAAATAAGACCTGGTTCATATTTTGATTCTTCGTCAACACATGTATTGGAATTTTCATGAGTTTCACTATCATACATTTCATCATAAATACCAATTTGTGATTTGTTAAGTTTTGCGTATTTTGCTTGTTTTTCAGGTGATTGTAATTCTTCTATTTGTTTTGCTTCAATTGAACTAGCATCAAGTGTTTTAATAAAATTACAAATTCCTATTAAATCATCAGACATATGATATTTTGATTTTTCTGTTCTTTGATTTCTATCTGGCGTGTAGTATCTAAGAACCACCCACGATTTAAATTTTGGAAAATTTTTATGTAAACAATAAACATTAAAAGAGTAAGACATAACACTATTCCAGTCTTGCCATATAATGTTAGCAACCGATTGCCATTCCTTTGTTTGGTCAAATGTAATTTCACCAATATAATATTGGTGTTTATATTGGGACAAAATATAATCTTGTTGATAATCTTCAATTATATCTGGGTCTGTTTCATCATATTCACATATTTTTCTAGCAATAAAAAACCTTAAACCTTTTGCCTCTTTCATCATTTGATTATGTAATCCTAATCGATTTGAAGTTACAATTCGTTCAAACTCTTCAATTGTGTGAACATGGTCTAAATCAGTAACTTTTTTATTATCCGAGTTAACTAAAGTGTTTCCCATTAAGCTCTAATAATAAATATTAAATTTGTTTATAAATCAATTTTTATGCAAGAGTACCAAGAGGATCCCAAGGTGGAATATATTTATAAACGTTATTCCCAATTGCCAAATCTGTAGTATCCAATAGAGATTTGTGTACAACAATTTGGTAAACATAATTGCTATACCATGCATCAGTCATTAATAAATATCCATCATTACCAGATGATTTTCCCCAACTGTTTTCTATTTTCCAACGGGTCACATTTCCAGATTCATCGTGATAACCAACAATAACCATCGCATGAGAAGGTAGGGATGAGTAGGACATTAGTTTTTGTTCTTTGGTTAAATCGAAATTAATACCATACATTGTTTTATAATCAAAAATACCCACATCCATAATTCCAGTTTCTTTATCTCGTTCAGCACCAACATCACAACCAAACCAAACTGGTAAATTAGCATCAATTGAAGCTTTTGTTAGTTCTTTTAGCCTGTCAATTGGAAAGTTAATCCAACCAACATGACTATCAAACACATTACCTAAATATTCAACTTGATAGTATTTGTCATATGGATTAGATTGTCTTGGGTCATTAACCACACTAACCCAATCATCTGGATTAAATCCAGTTAATTCAAGTAATTTGTGAGGGTTAAGATTATCTATTGTTTGAATACCTTTGCTTGATGTGTAAACCCAAGAGAAATTAGTTGGAGGCAAGCCTAAAAATCCAACTAAAATATGATACACTTGGTCAACCATTGTTTTAATGGTTTCTTCAATTTGATTATGGGGTGTATTATCTAATTTTGCAAAATCAACTTTAAGCATTTGCATAAGAAAACTATTCATTCCAGCTGATGATTTTGAATGGACAGAATCAGGCATTAGATACTTTGGAACAATACCATATTTTTTAACTATTTCTTTAGCCATATCCCATTGACCACCATCGCCCATTGCTTCTTTATACAAATGTAATTTGTAGGGAGTTGGATCAAAGGTAACAGTTTTTAATTTCAAATAGTAACGTAAATTACGATGATATCGCTCAAGCTTATCCCAAAAATACAAATAGGTTTGTGAGAATTCTAAATCCTTAGGTTCCACATCTAAATTTTTTCCAGCAATAACACGAATAGTATTAACAGTTGCAAATAACCAACAACGACCAGAAGATTTTTGGTCAGTAATTGAATATTTAGGAGTAACTTCGTGGTTAAAAATAAATTGGTTAGAATTTACTTTTGTCTGGACACGAGCAAGAGTGGAAACAGGATTAGTGTAAAGCGCAATTTGTGAGGGAGTTAAGGTAACATTAAGACCATGATAATTGATTAGTTCAGACATTAAAATTTAACAACGTATTCATTAAATCCCATTATAAATCAATTTTTTTAATAAAATAACAAATAACACATAAAATTAGAAATCACATGAATTATAGTAAATATTTAATACATATCTATATTTACCAATTGCATCCGAAGAGACTGGTTCCCGTCTGTGCATAACGCTTTTACCAGACATAATGAGAGCAGTGATGTTGCCCTCTTTGTTTGGGGAAGAACTTTTATATACTTTTAGTTTTCTGTCAGAAACATATTTTTCAACATTGAGTATGTCATCATTAAAATACAATAAATCATCTGCAGATAATTTTATCTTATGATAAGCTTCTTCAATATACATATTATATTTTTCGTACGCATATTTTTCTCTAATAGCCAGATAGCATTCGGTGTCTTTGATGCTAATGGCCTCTGTTCCACAACTTGTTGTATCGGAACACCATGTGATGATTAAATTTCTGTCACAACTATGTGGGAACAATATATTGTCACGATGAAACGCTGCTTCTCCATTAAGCCCAGATTCGGTAATTTTTCCAGTTCTAAAAGTTGAGATGCATAATTTGTGTTTGTTTTTTTCGAAAACAGGGTGTTGACTAAAAAGCAAATTGATAATTTTTTTTGTTATTGTAGTTTTATTCATAATAGTTGCTTCATATTCTGCGAAGTTAACTTGAGTACAATTGAATTGAGATTCATGTTCAATAATTTTCTGATTATTTAACAAATCGCGCAAATCAGAAGGTATGGTAATATCTATATTTATGGTATCAGTTGTAAATGTTGACATTAATTATTCTATTAGTTGCTAAATGGTGAATAAATATTCAATTTTTTTATTATATTAAAATAATAAAAAATTATATCAATATGACAATTTTTTTAAGATTACTTAAAAACAACTTTATTTTATACATTAATGATAAAATATATAATTGGAACTTTAATTATCCTATGGGCAAGATTATTAAATATGAAGATTTTTAAAAAAGCTCAAGTAACAAGAACAGAACCAAAAATCCCATGGTATAGACAAGTTGTTTGGTTTTATTCTAATCCCACGGAAATTTTACCAAATTTATATTTGGGTTCTGCATTTAATGCATATGATATTGATCAATTAAATAAAATTAATGCCAATGTAATTATAAATGTGACTAAAGAAATAGATAATTTTTACGAGTCAAATTTAAAATTCACTTATTATAAATACCAAATAGCAGATGACAATAATGAAACCATAGATGAAATTTTAAAAAACACCTATGAACAAATAGATTCACATTTAGCAAGAGGAGACTGTGTATTTGTACACTGTTATATGGGAGCATCGAGGTCGGCTTCCGTAGTAATAAATTACTTGATGATGTCTAAAGTACAAACATATTATCACGCATACAATTTTGTAAAAACAGCAAGACCAGTTGTAAATTTATCAGAATTATTTGCTAATACTCTTAAATACAAGTCCAACCAAATATAACAAATTTAAAAAAGATGAAAATAAAACTTTATTATAAAACACCCTTAAATTTTCAATGGACTTAAAATCACTTGAACATGAAATTAAATTATTTAAAATGGAAGAAGTATCATTAGATTCTGTTTTAAAATTTAAAAATTTGTCAAATAATATTGAGAATAAAATTAAGTTATTACTTTGGGAAAATTTTAACACAAATATTAATCTGTTAAAATTATCCGATTATCAAATTGAAATTGATAATAAATTAATGGATACTAAAGAATATCCAACTTCTATTATTCTTGCAATTAGACAAAAAGTGGCTGCGATGATTAAAATCGAACAAGACGAAAGTAAAAAAGAAAAACTAAACAAATTAAAAACAACACTAGATAATTTGTATATTCAATATGAAGATGCCCAGGACGAATTACAAACAGAAACAAATTATCTCTATGATTTAATTGATGAAAAGTTTTCATGGCTTGATGAAGATGAAGAATTTATTGCTATTGCTGAATTATTAGAAAAAATTTCACAAGAAATTTGTGGAAAAATTAAGTCACATATTAAAGAGAAACACAAGTTTTATTCAGATTATGTTGAGACAATATACAAATTAGAAACAACACAATCCGAATCAATGTCCGCCTATTCTAAACTTTATGTGGAAAATTATATTAAAACATATATTATAAATAATTTCGGAGGGATGTTTGACCAAATTTGTTTTGATGTGTTAGAAGCTAATGGAATTACAGATGAGTCATCAATTAAAAAATTCATTAGTATTTATTATGACCATACAAAACAAGTTGTAAAACTTTATTTCGCACTTAATGAAATTGATGCAAGAACTGATATGTTTAACCAATACATTGAATCAAATAAATCTACAAACTCAACAGATTAAATTTGGTTTACTTATTTTTTTTATAATTATAAATAATTCCAGAACATGAAACAAGAAAAAAGAAACAAACGGCTCTTGATAGGAAACAATTTGTTTTTCCCATTGATTTTTTAAAATCTTCCCAATTTGTTTTTGATTGTGAAAAATCATTTACTTGAATTTCTAAATATTTTTTTTCACAAGTTAGTTCTTCAACTTGTTCATCTAATTTTTGAATGTTGTGGGATAAAACCAAGTTATCATGTATAAGTACTTTATTTTTTTCAATTTGTAATTTATTTTGTTCTTGAGATTTTGATAGTTCTTCAGTAATTTCTTTGTTGGTGTTTTCTTGTAAATTTAATTTTTCAGTTAGTTCAGTAATCATCTTATTCATTTCTCCAATTGTTTTTTTGCTAATTGATAAATTTTCTTTTAATGTTTCATTTGTGTGTTTTGCTTTTAGTAATTTTTTTTTAAGATTATAATTTGATTTTTTAAGATTATCAAAAATATTAATATCAAAATAAGATTCAGATATTACTTCAATATCTGAGTCCGAGTCACAAATAAAATCATTTTGGGTTGAATCTAAATCAGAATCAGATTCAATAATATATTGTTCGTTCATATTATAATATAAAAAACAAATTTGTTTTTATATTATTTTATTTATTTAGAATATTCCAAGTGAATTAACAAAATTAAGTGCGATAATTGCAATAATACTAACTATAAATGGAATTTTGTCTTGAACATTTCCAGTAAATGGAGTTGAACAATATTTACTCATATTATCTTGATTAAACATATTTATAATAATATATGTTGCAGCAAAACCTAACGACCATACAATTTGATTTACAAAATCCCCAATAACTGGGATCATTTCAAGTACAGTAAATATCATACCAATAAATGGAACAAATCCAATAGCAAATGCGGTAATATCGCCCATACCATATGCAATAACAGAGTCAATACCTGCTTTACCAACAGAATCTGTAGTTATATCACCACAATTTGTGTATCGTCTGGTTAGGTTTGCAACCATAACAGTTAATAATTGTAAAACAAAACCAACTAAAGAAAATAAAAATGCATGTTCTTCTTCGTCGACAATAAAAGGTAAAACAAAAGGAATAATAAATTTAGCAATAATTGGCAATAACATTATTTTATCAACAGGATCAGAACCTTTGCCATCTGCAACCATTCCAAATTTCATCATTAACAATGGTATAAAACTAAAAGGTGGGAATAACAACAAAGGAAACATAAGCCACCATTTGTCAAGTGAACCCTTAAAATAAAATATACGGGCCCATAATTGACCCAATGGTATTAAACCCATTACTAAAACTTGCATCCAAGATAATCTATTTCCACCTTTAAACATATTAGTAATAAAATCAAAAGCTCCCATTTTTTAAATATAAAATAAATTAGAAATTATTTTGTTAATTTTTTATTAATAAAATTTATGGAAATAATCTTTTAGGATCTCGTGGAAATAAACTTGTTTTTCTTACATTTCCCAATTCAAAAAATAACATTAAAATACGTTCTGCTCCAAAACCGCATCCACCATGTGGACGTGAACCACATTCAAAAGATTTTAAATAATCTGCAAATGGTTCAGTTTTAATACCCAATTCGCACATTCTATTAACAAGTTGTGTCCAATCATGAATACGTTGTGAACCTGAACATATTTCTTCACCACGCATAATTACATCGAATGAATTTGTGTAGTTTGAATCAGAACTATTTATCATTGTGTAAAAAGGTCTGGCTGATTTTGGATATTTATCAAGAACAAATAAATCAGAACCAAATTTATCTTTTACAATGGCACCAAGATTTTTTTCATTTTCAGTTGTTAAATCTTCTAATGGATTTTGAATAAACCCAGCTTGTGCTAACATGCCAACACCTTCAACAAAACTAATAATTAACGGTTCTTTTGGATATTCAAGAGGTGTGAAATTATGAATAGACTTTAAATAATTTAATTCATCTGTTTCAACACTTAATTTTTCAAAAATTTGAACTAAAATTGTCCATAGAGTTTGAATTACTTGAAAATGATCATTACCAGGTCTAATAGCCATTTCTAAATCCATCCCAGTAAATTCACACAAGTGTCTATGACCTAAACTATTTTCTGCTCTAAAAACAGGCCCAACTTCAAACACTCTATTAAAATCAGCATTAATAGCCATTTGTTTATATAACTGAGGTGATTGAGCTAAATATGCTTGCGTATCAAAATACTTTACAGGAAAGACAGCAGATCCACCTTCTGAAGCTGTACCAATTAATTTTGGGGAATTAATTTCAGTAAATCCAAGTTCAGTTGCAGTATTTCTAAATATTTGTAACATTTTTGCTCTTAATCTAAATATTGCCCAGTTAATTGGACACCTCAAATCAAAATATCTTGCATCTAGTTTTAATCCGTTACCAACACTAACCTTGTCTTCAGATTTTTCAAGGGAGTTTGCATCAGAAATTAAAAATGGAGTAGAGTAAACTGGGCCTATCATATTCCAAGATTCTACTTGAAATTCAAAATCTGTAATAGAACATGATTTTATCTTATCAACATTATCAGGCAGTTTTGATAGTTTTCCGTTTAATGAAATAAAAGATTCAACAGGTAGTTTCATAAGACTTTCAAATTCTTTTGAAAATTTAAGTCCTCCAACACACTGAATTGTATTGATGTTGTCTCTAATAATTACAAATCCAATTTTAGGGCTGGTTTGTCTAATAGCATTAACACGACCCATAATTTGAATAGATTGTCCAACCAATTCTTGTTTAATTTTATTTAATGGAATACAAGTAATTTCGGTCATTAAAATAAATATGTTAATCTAAAAATATAAATTAAATTCAATTTTTATTAATTAATAAAAATTATATCAGAATGACAATTTTTTCTTTTAACTAATTAAATTATAATTTGGTTGTTAGCATGTTCCCATGTGTTATTTCCAAATAATTGCTCGTGTAGTTTTTGAGTTAAATTGGTTGATTGCGATGAATTAATTACAAAACTAATTGACATATCGTTTGAAGAATATGATGTTGTAATAATATTGTATTCTTTAGTAATAGCAAAAATCCAGCTAATGTTTTTATTTAATCTTATGTTATCTCCAACAATTGAAACAATAGAATTATTAATAAGTAATTCAACTTGATATTTCTTTTCTAATTTTTCTTTGATTTTTTCTAATTTTGTTAAATCATATTCATCAGTTGTGGTGGTGATGTTAAATTGTGATGTGTTTATAATATTAATATCAACATTATTTTCTTTAAAAACAGAAAAGATATCATATACAAAACCATAATTATTCCACATATTTAACGAAGTAATTTTAAAAACTTTTACGTTATCTTGAATAGTTACAGCATAAACATTATTGTTATTTGAATTATTATATATTATTGTGGTGTTAGCGTTTGGATTAAATGTGTTTTTGATATGAATAGGTATTGATTTTGATGCGCATGGTAAAATGCAGTATGGGTGAATAACTTTAGCACCCATTGCGGCAACTTCTTGAGCAGCTTGATAATCAATCAAGTCATTAATTCTGGTGCCGGAAACTTTCCTGGGGTCTGATGTATAAATTCCATTAACATCAGTCCAAATTTCATATAACAAAGCATTAACAGCAGATGCTATTATTGAGCCAGTGGTATCAGAGCCACCCCGACCAAGCAAACAACAACTACCACCTGGTGTACTACCACTAAACCCAGGTACAACAACAACATCATTTTCTAATAAAGCAGATAGAATTTTTTGCCCATCAACAGAAAATTCTCCTTTATTATAAAATGATTCATTTTCTAAATTAGATTGAATTACATCTAAAGATGAAATAAAACATGATTTTATTCCATTGGAATTTAAATATCTGTTTAATATATTTGCAGTAAAAAACTCTCCTTTTGAAACAATTGAAATAGATTGATTTAAATTTCCATTATTAAAATTTTGAACATATTCGCTTATAAAATCAGTAACTAAATCTGAAATATCAACCGCAGACTCTGATGCAAGATTTAAGTTTTCATTTATTATTTCTTTTAAAACATCTTGTAAATTTAACTCAGTCAGTTTTAAAAGCTTATTTGTTATGCCGGAGATAGCTGATAACACAACAATAAATTTCTTATCTGTACAATCTGATATTTTATTTTTAATCATTTGATAAGTTAAAAATTTTTGTGAAGTACCACCAAATTTCATAACAACTATTTTATTATTTAGTGACATTATATTATATAATTTTAAGTGGAGTATAAAATAATTTCAATATTTTTTTATGCAAAATGTTCTTCCAAATTTTGAAAATTTTTTATGTTTTGTAAACACATTTTAATAATTTCTTTAGACTGGTCAGACAAAGTTACCAAAGGAAGTCTAACATATTCTAGGGTAGGTTCATTATTCTCCAAGCTAAGAATATATTTGACTGGTACAGGATTCGATTCAATAAAACACATTTTAATTAAGGATTTTATTCTATAAAATAGTTCATAAGCAGGTTTAACATTACCTGTTTCAAAAGCAAAAACAATATTTGTCATTAATTTCGGTACAACATTTGAGACAACACTAATTACTCCATATCCTCCTACACTAAGCACAGGAAGAACAATATTATCATCACCTGACCAAATAAGTAAATTTGGACAAGCTTCTTTAATTGCCATAATTTGGTCTAAATTACCAGATGCTTCTTTAATACCTATAACACGAGTAGAATACTCCCAAATTCTTTGAACAGTTTTTGTTTCAATATTTACTCCACACCGAGAAGGAATATTATAAATAATTATGGGTTTACTCGATGAATCAATAAGAGCTTTAAAATGTTGATAAATACCTTCTTGTGTTGGTTTGTTGTATGCGGGCTGTGATATCATAATATTATGTGTAATATCATCAAGTTGTTTAATTTCTTCAATCATTTCGGCTGTGTTATTACCACCGAGCCCTACTGTGATATTTACTTTATCTGAAAAATTTTTAAAAATATGATGCGCATAAACAATTCTCTCGTGTTGAGATAATGTTGGTGCTTCACTAGTTGTTCCAAGAATTACAATTGATTTAATGCCATTTGAAATTTGCCTATTAATATGAGCACAAACCATTGTATAATCAATAACACCGCTTGGGGTGAAGAATGTTGGAATAACTGTAACTACTTTTGAAATGGACATTATATAATAACATTTTAAATAAACTAGTTTCTTATTCAATTTTTTTTAATTTTTTTTATCGTACAAATACAACGTACTTGAACTATAAAGCACATTTGTTTTATTGTTTTCTTTTAGATTAATTTCAACAAGTTTAGTTTCTTTGTAATTTTTAATAAAATGGAATAGGTAATATTCTGTTACTGCAGAACATCCTAAGGCATTATCATTAATTTCGGTTCCAGAATCCAAATCAAAGCATCTCATATTAATTTGATTTTTATTTGTACCCGTGTAGTATGATGTGTTAATAAACAATACTTTATATCCTTTATTAGATGGATATTCTGAACTAATAACTGCACAAATTGTATCTAAAAATTCAGAATCCATAATATCTTCTTTTATTTCTAAAATCAAATATTTGACTGAATCGAATGAATATCTACTTACACCAAATAATGTTAAATTAGTTACACGAGTAATTAATTCTGATATTTGTTCATCTTGATTTTTTGAAGCTATATACGTAGCTGTTGGTATTTCAATCATTAAGTGAGTATCATTGTGTTTATATTTATAGTTAGAATTACCTACTGTTAAGGTTCCTTGTGTTGTTTCATAATTATTTGTAATATATCCCACTGTTGCTAACAAAGTATATCCGCAATAATTTATTTGTTTTGTTTCCCCATTTGTATTTGCATAAATATCAACACCGAAATCATCATCTCCATCGTGTTTTACAAAAGCAAACTTATTTGTATCTGGTTTTGTGCTTAACATATGGGTGATAATTTTGTTGTTAACAGCTGAAGGCAAGTTGTTATCATTTTCATAAACAACAATATTTTGTCCCTGATACTGGGCAATTGAATATGGGATTTCAGAATCAATATGATTATAAAGTCCATTTGACTTTGTTAGTATCCAATACAAATAGCGAACACAACCTTTTGCAAAAGTATTTCTATCTGCAACCTTATGTGTAATTGTTACGGTTTCAGAACCATTAGATAATTCCAATGTATGGGTTCCAATAACTTCTCCAACTCTAATAGATTCAACTTTAACATTTCTTGAAATTTCACTCATAATTGTTTTTGCTGTTCCACTTGGTGCATCTTTTTTATGGGCATGATGAATATCTGTAAGGTTAAATTCCCAGGGTCCGTCAAGGAAATTAGATAATTTAGCTAATTCTCTTACCAGAGGAATACCTTGTGAAAAGTTAGTTATATGAGCTACTTTAGTAAACTTGGAATATTGTTCAACAAGATTTGATGTTTCCTGTGTTAGACCTGTGGTTCCAATAATTAATGGAATATAAATTTTATTTGCTAGTAAAACTGACACCAAGTTTTCAGTGCCAGAACTTGAACTTACGTCAACAATTACTGAATTAAATGGATCCAAATCTTCAAATGTATTTTTATTAATGGTTCTTCCAATGTCTCCAACATAGTTAAAGTGGGAATTTTGCAAAATTTCTTGTTTAATTAATGTTCCAAGTTTACCTGAAGAACCTTGAATCATAACATTAACACAATTGTACTTGTGAACACAATCCATTAATCTTTCAAGCCCAACAATAAGGTCTGAAGAATTATAATATGAAAAACTAAGTCTTGCAGCAGAAGTATATGAGTCATCAGTAGAAAACTTATTTCCTGCATGGAATTTAATTCGATTTTTTTCACAATATTTGGCAAATTCTGGTACATTTTTAATTGTTTTAAAGTTTATCCAAATAAAATAGCCACCAGCAGGTTCTATAAATTCAATGTTTGAATACTGTTGCAAATATTCCACCATCATTTGACAATTTTGATGTAGATAATTAACATGGGTTGAAATAATTGAGTCAATTGGTCTGGTTTCACCATTTTTCATCAAGGCATATTCAACAAATTTAAAACCAATCGGATTAATTCCACCAGAGGAATCCAATACTGCAGATTTTGACAAAGACGAAGTTCCTGTAACAAAACCATATGCGTCATCATAATCTGCAAGTAGATTATTTTGATATATCCAACCTACTCTTAATGCAGGTGCAAGAATTTTTGAAAAACTACCCAGACTAATTATTTTAGGATGGTAGTCAGCCATTGGATAAAATTCTAAAGATTCTGACCATGATAAAAAATGATAAACTTCATCAGCAATTATGTACAAGTTGTCATATTTATTACATAGTTCTGCTATCTTCATTCGTTTAGCATGAGACATTGTAATACCAGTTGGATTGTGATGAGTAGGTATCATATAATAAAATAGAACACTTTGTTTATATTTTGAACTGGCATTAGCATTAATGATTTTATTTTCAAGGTCCTCCAAATTAGTTCCATCTGGGTCCATTTGAATTCCTTCAACTTCTAATCCATATTCTTTAAACATATTAAGTGCAATAAAATATGTTGGGTTATCAACGAGAATTTTATCTGTAGATTCAGTATATTTAGACATGATTAGATGTAATGCTCCAGTGTTTCCATTAGTCATAAATAATTGTGAAGGTAAAACTTTATGACCAATTTTAAGTTTTTTGCTTACTGAAAGATTTCCATAATATTTTTCAGTTAGCCAATCAGCCATTTGGTTTCTAATATCTGGATAACCTTCAATAGCGCCATATTGTAGCATTTGTGCATGTTCGTTATCATTTGAACCAAACATATTTTTACTCATTTGAAAACAAGTTTCTTGAAACCAATTAATTGGTAAATTTAAATTATTTGGTTGACCTGTTCCAAAATTTACCATTTGATTTGCATTTGGTACATTATATTGTCCATACTTTGGAATACTATTTGCTGATGCAATATTAGATTTATTTTGATTTTCTCCGTTAATTGGCATTACAAATCAACCCTATTATAATAAATTTTATTTTAATCAATTTTTTATTAATTATATTCCATGACAATTTTTTGTATTAGGATTTTTTGTTTTTATTATCTAGTTTACAATAAAAATTGGTATCATTATAATATCTAAATAAATAATCTGCAATAGACTTGATACTTCTCATGTATAATGAAATTTTTAATTCATTGAAATTATAATTATAAACAAAATAAGAACCATTAAAACTTGCAGAAATTTTAACATGGTCTAATAAATCTTGATAATTTAATATTTTAATGTTAGGAGGGTTTTTTAAATCAGTATTTTGTCTTGTGTTTGAAATAAGAGGTGTTTGTTCAAATAAATTTAAACTTGCACAACATCTTTTTATATTAATAACATCGTCATTCATGAATAAAATTAAAGTATGTGAACTTAATTAATAAATTAAAACATTTTATTATTTAACTTGCAAAAAAATTTTTCTACAAAATTAATATGGCTGGAGGACTTTTTCCAAATTATCCTTTTGAGCTTAATGCTAAATGTGTAATTTTTAGTATAATAATAATTGGTTTATTTTTTTATAAACCACCTGAAATGAATATTTATTGGAAATCTTTTTCTGCTTTTGCTTTATTTGTATTATCTTATGTAAGTATGGCATGGTATGATTATAAATTTGATTGCCAAAAATTAGCATTAAAGAAAAGTACAAGTGAACTCGGTTTAACAGGTTACTTAAAACCACCTGCTCACACACCAAGTCAAACAGATAAAAGTAAAATGTCAAAAAATGAAAAAGACCTTGATTGGGCTTTAATTAATGCATATCACTTATTGATATTAACTCCTTTATTTTTATATGTTGGGCTAAATAAATCAGAATCATCACAAATAACTGATGTTTTATTAATTTCTAATTTTGCATTTGGTATAATTTATCATATTGTAAGAGTGGTAAATAAATTTAATTTTATTTCAGCAGCACATGTGTTAATCGGAATTATTGGTATTTATTTTTCACTTCAATCAGTTAAACCAAACTGGTTCTATAATAGTTTGATTGGTTTAGGTATTTATACAGGGTTAAAACATGGAATATATTTAACTCAAACTTTTCATTGATTTATTTTTGGAAAAATTTTAATAAATAATCACAAACTGACTCGAGATTTCTCATTTTAATTTGAACACAATGTGTCTTCTTTGTTATATTAAATACATAATAAGGTTCATTATACTCAACTTGATCATTAACAAATGCAGCTAATTCTTCCCTATTTTTAAATTTAACAGTGTTTCCATTATAGTCAAATTCAAAAAAAGGGCATTCAAAATTTAAATTAGAAAAACTATCAAAATCATTAGATATGTCAAGTTGCAAGTCAGGCTTTGATTTTTTTTTATTGTCTTTGAATGGAATTGAGTTTCCTAGCGCAGTTGTAATTTCATCTTGTTCATCATAAAATTTCGTGTTATCTGTTTCAAAATTTAAAATATTAGAAATCATTAGTTTTAATATAGAGTTTTCCTTTAATAAAATAATTAAAATTCAAATTTAATTGATAATTTTGGCTAAGATTTCAAATGCATTAAATGCAGCACCTCTTAATAATTGATCGCCACTAATCCAAAAATTCCATCCTTTTCCATCATCAAGAGATAAATCAGTTCTAATATGACCCACTTGAACTAAATTTTGATTATTTGATGTAATAGATGTTGGAAAATTATGGTCTGATTTGTTATCTATCACATACAAAGTTTTTTCTTTTATTAATAAAGTAGAAATTTGTTCATAAGATATGGGATTTTCAAACTCAATATTAACACTTTCACAATGGGACCTTAAAACAGGAACTCTAATACAAGTTGCACTAATACCAAAACCTGCATTAAATATTTTTTTTGTTTCATTAATTAGTTTATTTTCTTCTTGACAATAACCATTAGATTCAATGGGAGAGTCATGAACAAAAGTGTTAAAAATATATTGTTGTTTCCAAAAATTTGTAGATAGTTTTTTACCCATAATTATTTCTTCAGTTTGTGTTTTTAATTCGTCTAGACCAGTTTTGCCAGCACCACTAGCTGCTTGGTAAGTAGAAACAATAACACGTTTTATTTTTAGGCCTTGTTTTATAAAAGGGTTAAGTAAACATGCTAATATTATTGTCGAACAATTAGGATTTGCAATAATATTAGATTTATTGTATGGTTCCATAAAAAATTGGTTAAAGTTAATTTCAGGAACACATAGTAACACATTATCTGATAATCTGAATTCTGAGGAATTATCAATTAGAACAGAATTTTGTGTCATTTTGCTTGAGATAAATTTTGCTTGATCAGAGTTTGCACAATTAACATAAATATTGTTTTTTGAAAAATCAATTGATTCCAAACTAGAATATTCTAGTTTTGTAATTGGACAAGTTTGTCCAATAGTACTATTAGATACTAACACAACTTCAAACAAATTAAAATTTTTAATTATATTGATAAATTCAATACCAACTAATCCTGATGCACCAATTACGACTAATTTACTAAAATTATTCATTGAATTAAATAGGATTTGCATAAATTAAAAAATAATCAATTTTTTAAAAATATATTTAAAAAAATTTTTTCTCAATATAATATATATGAGTACTGTTACTTTCCGTCACGAAAACCAAAAATCCTTTAAACTTAAAGGAGTTAAACACCTCATTAAGGAATCAATTATTGATGGTGAAAAGGGCTTATCATTTGTTCTTACTAAAAAATCAGGCGATAAATTCCACCGTATTTATGTTAAGGAAACCGCTAAAGACAAATTCGAACTTAAAGAAAAAGTTGATGACAAAGAATCAACTAAAGAAATTGACATGACTGAACTTAAAAAGATGTTAAAGGCCGATAAAGATCTTGGTTTTGTTAAAGATTACGTTGAAAATGAACGCGGATCATACAAAGGCAAAGGTGGTTCTGCATCTGGACAATGCGGTGGTGCTAAGAAGGGCTCCAAGAAGGGCTCCAAGAAGGGCTCTAAGAAGGGCTCTAAGAAGGGCTCTAAGAAAGGTTCCATGAAAGGAGGTGCTGATGGTCCTAACCCTCAACCCCAAACTGGAGGCAAAAAGAAAGGCTCTAAGAAAAGCTCTAAGAAAGCTTCCAAAAAAGGTTCTAAGAAAGGTTCTATGAAAGGAGGTGCTGATGGTCCTAACCCTCAACCCCAAACTGGAGGCAAAAAGAAAGGCTCTAAGAAAGCTTCCAAAAAGGCTTCCAAAAAATCATCCAAAAAAGGTTCCAAAAAAGGTTCTATGAAAGGAGGTGCTGATGGTCCTAACCCTCAACCCCAAACTGGAGGCAAAAAGAAAGGCTCTAAAAAGGCTTCTAAAAA
>JACCDH010820211.1_pt1 | contig 17750 bp, 16 predicted proteins | sample 7442481 | NCBI WGS metagenome assembly JACCDH01 (sample SAMN15323433, study PRJNA562643) | freshwater metagenome | isolation source: river surface water | place: USA:Blue River Watershed | collected 2017-08-15
AACTGAACAGTTAATCTCTAAAGGATACACTGCCAGTGATGCCAATAAATTTATAGCACTCTTTAAAACGAGAAAACAAATCATAAAATCAAGAGAGGCAGAAAAGCAAACATTACAACTTGCATCTTATTCATTCAACATAAACAAACTTGGTTGGATCAACGTAGACAGGTTCATCGATAACAAAGAGACAAAACCATCTAATTTCTTAGTTCATATTAAGTCCAGGGACACACTTGATTTCATATCAGTTTCCTTAGTTATTCCGAGTTACAACGCAGCAGTTATCTCCATTCACAATGAAGGTAACTTATACAGCTTCACAAAAAAGAATGATGGTTACAGAACACTACCAGTTGGACAAGATGCAATCATTGTTGCTTTCTCATACAAAGACAACAAACCCTATTTCGGAAAGCAGAAAATCAAAATACCCAAAGACGGCCAAATTGATTTAACGCTAACCGCATCAACAGTGCAGACGATAAAACAGGACATTAATAAACTGACGGAATGAAAATAACTACCCCTAACTGGCATTTGGCAAAAAGTGGGTTCAATTTTAAATGTAGCTTAGCGTTTCGTATAAAATTCAGCACTGGCGGTAATTGTCGAGCTTCAAAATCTAATTCTTCTCCAAGCGCTAATAAAATTGATTGGAGCAGCTTAAAGCCTGGATTAGAATGGAGGTTGGAGGGGGTGGGATGAGATGGATTAAAACAAACTAGAATTAATCAATTTTATCAAATTTAAATTGCACCAATTTATATGTATCGTAACCCCAAACTTGACCATGTAAAGGCCTATTTACATTAGCTTCTTTGCCATCTTTTAACATTTGATAGCATTTCTTATTATGCGCTAACTTGAATACTTTCCTTTTCATCTGTTCAAATTCATTCTTGCATCCACTTGGATGAGTCCCCCATGCGAAAACTATTTTATCAGATAACAAAATTTGCTCTTTAATTACCTTTATATTTTTGAAATCAATTAAATCACTTGATGAGCAATCTTGTAATTTTGAGGAGTCTGTTAAGTATATTGGAAATAAATTCACAATGATCAGTTCTTTTACATTTAACTCTAATAATTTTCTACTGAAATACTCTGCAATCGTATTAATTGTTTTATCTGATTCCATTGGATTACTTAACCCTGCACGACTAGGATTCTTCATAATTACCAACCACTTAATACCATCATTTGAATTATTATTCTTAAATTCTAACTTAAGCAAAAACCGTTTGTTATTTTTCAAATCCTGAATAAGTTCTCCAAGAACAGGGTAGTAGTTTTTTCCATGAAAAGAATAGATTGGTTTGCGTTTGGTCATAATTCAAAATTTCAATTCAAAAAATTTTGTTTCCTGTTAATATCACAAATTTCAAAACATAAAATTGAATTTATGTAAATGTACTATCTTAAAATCCATCATTTAACAGTATACTCAAAATTGAAAAAGTATTTACCTTTAAGACATCTATCTATACAATATTAAATTCTACTTTATTTAGTTAATCCTCAAAAAGACTCTTTTAATAATGCCATTTCTTTCAATTGCATGTATTTTTATTGTAAATGTTTTTCTAGACTTATAAAAAACCCTACAATGAATTGATTTAATATACCCTAAGAAAACTTCACCTTTGAATAACATAACAGCATATTCATCGAAAGTATTACTTGGATCTAGTTTATATAATAATTTATCTCCGACATTTAAAGCTTCATTTTGCAAATTAGTGGAAGACAAACCAGCTATTTCACTAATAAAATCAAGATCTGGAGTTGGATTAAAATCTGTTAAAAACTCAAAATTATCTGTCGGTAACAATCCTTGACTATATGCTAGAACATAATAAATATCATCCCTAAATTTGCTTTCAATTCCCCAAAAACTATAAAAACCTGCAGAGTCTGTTCTTTCACTTTTTATCAATCTTTGTCCAAATTTCTCAAGCACATTTTCAGTATACTCCTTATTGATTTCAGGAAATCCTTCATAACAAACAAATCCGTGCTGCTGTGCAATTTTAACACCTTCTTGGATATAACTAAAACGGACACCCATAGTTGCATTCTTTTTAATAAGACCAACAGGTATCCTAAGATTTCCTTTGCCTTTTCGCCAAACTAAATATATGTTACCGATTTCTTTCATCCCAATGAAAACAATCTTTCAAGGCGCGAAGTTACAATATTAAAAATTAATTGCTTCCTATTTTCTGGTAACTTAAATAGATATAGGTCATTTGGTAATTTTGAATCAATTTCAAATATCAAACTTTTTAGTTTTTCATGATTGTATTCTGTCTTTATATTCTTTATTCGTTTCTTAATTAACTTGCCATAGCTAGACTCTTGAGCTTTAACTAAATCTATCAATGTATAGTGACTTATCTTACCCTTTGTTTCAGACCAATGTATTTCTGAAACTCCTCCATCAATATATCGCTTAAACTGTTGACTATCGTTTAGTAAAATATTTATACGAGCGTCTTCTAATTCCCTACCCAAACAACAACCACTATCGTAAATTGGAGCGAATTTAACCGGGGCAACTTCGTGCTGAAATAGAAGCGTTGATTTGGGCAACTTTTTAAATATTTCATGAGACAATGACGCTGAATTTGTAATCCATTTTGCAATTTTAATACTAATCCTTCTGCCAAAACTAACATTACCGCTATTCAATTCTTTATCAAAACGATCAATTGTTTCCTTAAAATAAGTTATGATTCCCCAATTTTCTTGATGTCTATCTGAATTGCTAACAATTGAATCAAACACAATGATATCTATTATACTTTCTATATGTTCTTCCAATTCGAAATAATTCAATGCATTACATATAAGCTGAAAAGTATAGCGTTTTTTATGTTCTGGGAGAGTTGGTCTATAACTAGGGTCAAATCCAGTTAAATATGAAACGCCTTCTGTTAGTTTATTTTGGGAATGTTCAACCATTGAAGCAGATAAACATCCAATTTTCTGATAATCTGATGCCATATAAGCAATATTATAGTCTAGCATTTTGAACCCTAAATATTGACCAATTTTAGAAGAAATAATCTCCGACCAAAATTCAAATGGATATCTAATTTCACCCGTTTCTTGAATTACTTTTGAGCCCTTAAAAAAGTACTCTTTTTGTTCTTCTGGATGAATTACAATTTTCTTACTCCTAGTACCTCCCGTACTAGTATATTCAATTTTCCCCCAATCACTAATATCTGTATATGTTGGAATAAAATCAGTCATAAAATAGTTAAAAACATCAAATTAGGACTAAATCACCCCTCCAAAACATAAGTCTCATTATAAATATCACGCAATCGTTTCCCATTGAATGTCCAATATGGCCCCGGAGCAACATTATATGCGTAACCATCTCCAAGCGCCATACGAGTAGCGCCTGTTAAACTTTTTTCGACGCCTCTAAACATTACTGAGCGATCAGATATAACAGTTGCGACCTCCTCATTATTGATAAATACAAGTTCGCTTCCAATTGGAATACCCATAGTTTCAAAATTTAATCTTGGACGTTTCTTTGCAAACTCAGCCCCGGCATTAATATCGGCTTGATCTACTGTTTCCTTCTCTTGAGCAACTTCTTGAGTAGCATCAGATATTTCAAGCAGTTTTAACAAGGAAATTGCTTGTGCAGGTTCAATCTCAAAAAATTCACGCTTGGGATTTACTCTATCTGGCGCAAAAGCTGTATGAAATGCAGCTTCTACTTTAATTGGATCTTTTACTTTGGCTGCATAAGCGCATTCAAATGGCACAGGTACACCTGTACTGTACAATTGCATCATGCGCACCTTTACATCTTCGTTTGTGGTAATACCAATTTTAACCAAACCCAGCATTGTTGGATTGGTTAGAAGGTAAACGATGCCTACATTATTACTTTCGTTCATTTCAGTTTTTTATTATTTTTTGCTTGGTCCCACATTTTCATCAAATGGCTGGCTAATACAATTTTCTCCCATGCATCTATTTTATCAATTATAAGATTAGAGTGTGCTTTAGGGTTACGAATGCCTTTTATAGAGCCTGCAAAAATATCCATGTATCCTTGTTGAATATTTCTTCCATTTTCAGTTGATAGATCATCAAATACAAATAAAGTGTTATTCATAGAGAAACACTTGCGCATTAAAGCATCCCCATCAAGTTCAATACTAAATGAATTCTTATATTCTTTTTTGACTTGTTGGTTTATTTCTTTGAATGAGGCTTCAACTGCGTCTGCAAATTGCGCGGATTCAAATCTATCCTTAGCAACATTTTTAATTGATTCATGGATATTTATCCATTGATCGTTGTTAACACTATTGTCACTTTCTTCCAATTTGAGAATATATGCTTTCAACACGCCTTCAAACCTTTTAATCTCATCAGGTGTAAAATTGAAGTTAGGACCTATTATTCTATGTTTTTGGAGAGCTACAACTTCCTCTGGGAATATCGCTTTTAATAAAATCTCTGTAGCAAACAACCATGATGGCCCATCATTATCTCGCTGGTGCAATAAATTTATCTGGCTTTCAATCTTTTCTACATTTTTATTCCGGGGAGAAAGTGATGTCTCTTTAATAATTTCCGTCTGCAAATTCCCAATATCTTTATAACAGATATCACATATATCGGAATAAGCTCCTTGTGGATTATCCTTTTGTATGTATCTGGAGAGAAAATCAACATGTCGCAACAAGTCTCCTTTACGAATTAATTCAATTGAAACCACTTTTCTAACCCTCAAAAAGTTAGCCTCAAAATTTTGAAATCCAACTCGAATACTTGAATTACTTCCATCTTTATCGAATAACTCCTTTAGTCGAATCGCTGACACATTAAATTCATGTAGTGTGGTCAACTTGTTTTGAAGATCTAGCATATGATTTATTTACTTAATGCCTCCCTCAATACCTGCTGCAACAATTTCTCATTCTGCTCTTGACTTTCTTTGATGCTTGTTTCCAACTCGTTACAATACTGCATTAATTCATCTATTTTTTTAACGATGTGGTTTTGTTCTAGGATTGGGGGAAGTGGGAAATCTATTTCGTTTAAAATCTTCAAACTCAAAAATGGCTGCAACCCACCTTTAGTCAGCTCTGCGTATATTTCATCTTTTCTCAAAAGAAAATAATAGAAAAGAAACTTGTTTGAAATTAAATCTTTATTAAACTTTAATATTGCTGTATTTTTAAAACTAAATTCAAAGTCAACATCAATTATTGCTGGCGTTCCGCAACCCGCTCCAATATTCACAACTAACAAATCTCCTCTTTGAGGCAATGCTTTTGTATAAAGTTCTTTATGATATTTCTCATCAACAAAGTGGCAATTATCCCAATCTATTTTATCAGACTTCACATGAGTTGCCGATATATAAGGGTAGCCCTTTAAAACCTTTGGTGGTGTATTGTGGAAGCCATCGGTTATTTTTGTACAAACTTCCCCCAACCTACACCAAACCCAACCCTCCGGTATCTCAAACGGAATTTCTTCTGGCTTGATGGGCGGCAGTTCTTTTTCTTTCTTAATCTTTTTCTCGGCAATTAACTTGGCTTTCTCGGCCTTAATGCGTTTTAGTAATTCAGACGCCGGTTCTTCGTTTGTATCTTGCGGCACCAATTTGCCTTGCACGGCATCTTGTAAAAATTGTTGGCGGAGTTTTTTGACTAGTTTGAGCTGATAGTTAAGATTGTTTAAAATTTCTATTGAAATATTTTTTTTGGAAGACAACAATTCAACTAATTCTGCTTGATTCTCTAATTCAGGAAATGGTATTTTAATTTCTAATATTTCTCTTTCGTGTATAGACTTTTGAGCCGAACCAGTAGTTTGTATCTTTTTTAATTCATCATAAAAGTATGGCGATTTTAAGATAAATTTTAAATACTCTACATTTATCCCTTCTACTTTGAACATTGGCATATTTTCTGTCGCTATACATCCATCTACCTCCAAAGGAGCAATACCAATTGAACCATCTTGAACTCCTTGCCTTACAAACATCAATGTATTTGGGTACTTTTTAAGATCAATTTGAAACTGTCTTTTACGACCTATTTCTTTGCCCAACTTCGTACCTCTAAATGTTACACCATCATACTTAGATATTGTCACTTGTTTGTATTCAATATCATTTTGCAAAATATGTTCAATTCTATATTGCTTCAATATTTGACTTAACTTAACCTTTTTCCAACTCATTTTATTGCTTGTCTAAGTTGGATTAATAGGGATTGACTCTTTTCAAAAGAATCACTTAACATTTTCATCAACTCAGCACTAGAATGTTCAATCTCCTCTTCCAGTTTAGTCGGATTCTTAATATCTAAATCGTATCCTCTTTCTATAATGGTTTTGACATCCACTTTCCAGGCTACTTCGCCTTCAGTACGCTTTTTCCACCAGGTTTTAATAGAATCAAATTCTTTTAATTGAATTGGCTTTGTCTTATTGTAGGCTTTGTAACCATCTGGCATCCGGTGCTCATAGTACCAAACTTCTTTTGTAGGACTCCCCTTTTCAAAAAACAACAAATTGGTAGCCACTGTTGCATACGGTTGGAAAACCGAATTAGGCAAACGCACGATGGTGTGTAAATTACATTCTTCCAGAAGCTTTTGTCTTACGCGCTGTTTTACTCCATCTCCTGTTAAGCTTCCATCCGGCAATACAATACCCGCTCTTCCGTTTTGCTTGAGCAAGTGAATCATTAATATCAGAAACAAATCGGCGCTTTCCTTGGTGCGGTAGGTTTGCGGAAAATTGCTTTCATTGCCATTGGCTACTATACCTCCAAACGGGGGATTTGCTAATATAACATTAACTCTGTCTTTTTCGGTATAATTACTCAAAGGTTGATCCAGGGCATCGCCATATCGGATATTTGGCACTTCAATGTCGTGCAATATCAGATTAGTGGTTGCCAACAAATATGGCAATGGTTTATACTCCCATCCTGCAATATTAGCATCTATACTTTTGCGCTCATCAACATTTTTAGCTTGCTTTTTCAAATGCTCTATAGCGCAGGTTAAATACCCCCCAGTACCACATGCCGGATCAAGGATCTTTTCTCCAAGCTGCGGATTTAATATATCTGTGATAAACTGGGTAATGGCTCTCGGTGTATAAAACTCCCCGCTCTTACCTGCACTCTGTAAACCCTTCAATATGGTTTCATACATTTCTCCAAATGCATGGCGATCTTTGGCAATATTAAAATCAATCTCATTGAGCTTATTCAATACCTTTCTGATATTGATACCACTCTTCATGTAATTGTTATTGCCATCAAACACTTCGCGAACAATCAACGCTCTTTTATTTCCTGTACTTAAATCGATATTTCGCATTGCAGGAAATAACTTACGATCAACAAACTCTAAAAGTTCATCCCCCGTCATACCTTCGTCATCCCCTGCCCAATTGCCTTTTTTCTTTTCCCAATGAAACTCATCCGGTATCGGTGACTTATAGTTACCATCTAGCAATTCAAGTTCTTTATCTTTATCTGAAAATATCTTTAGAAACAACATCCATCCAAGTTGTTCAATTCTTTGTGCATCACCATTGAGGCCAGTATCCTGCCACATGATGTTTTGTATGCTCTTTATTATTCCGCCTATGTTACTCATGTAATTTTGTTAATCGTCCATCTTCAATTATTGCCTTCTCAACTTTGCTAACTAATTCAGTTATTGTTGGCCAAATTGCATCAATAACCTTTTGTCGCTCTTCTACACTTTGCTCTGAAAGTTTTTCAAGTACGAATGGTTTTTTTATTAAGAAATGACAAATCCATTTTTCTCCCCATGGTTTCGTGGCACCTTCCACTTTAGATATAACATCTTGTAAAATTTCTCTAACATGTTTTTCACCTGGAGTAATAACAGTTCTAATTGTCATTGACTTTTTATTTGACCAATAAAAATCAATTTCAAAAGAAAATGCTTCCTTATTTGGCCATCCATTTGTATAGTCATAAACTGGCACTATTGCCTTCAATGCCTTAGGCAAAAACCGTATGTATCCTTTATTTTTACTTCCTAAAATCCAACCTGAATGATTTATCTTTTTTTCAAGTTGTTCGCGTATCTCTTGCTCAAACTCTGGTTTATTTTCAAATATAAAATCCAATGTGGTTTTATGGGTCTTATAAAGTTTAATTGCAAGTTCGTTTAATATGTCATTTTGCATGATTGTTCTTTTTAATATAGTTAAATAGTCTGAGATATAATTATTAGTTTTTGAGTTTAAAGTATCATTATTAACTTCCATCAAATTATTTATTATATCAGCAAACCTAATATACGAATAAGGAATATAATTTTCAAAGTCCGTTTCCGGCTGATCTCCCTCAGGTGTTAGATAAACAAATATTTTATGTTTTTTTTCAGTGTAGTGTTCTTCAATTATTTTTCTATACCTATTTAATTGATCTGAATGTTCTTTAGAGTCGACTTTATTCTCTATACATACTACTATTTCGGGTAAAATAATCAATAAATCAATATTTTGCCACTCTCTTCTGATTTCAACATTTTTATAATCAAGTATATCCGCATCAATTGAATTTAAACCTGAAACCCTTTCATCCATAAAAAGGTCTCTTAATACCCGTTTTAAAACAAACTCTCTAAGACCATGACCTTCATTTGGATCTAACAACCATCCTAAGAAATTCGAATGTCTTATCTCTGCTCGACTGATACCTAATATTTCGAAGATATTTGTAGTTTTTAAACCAAGTTCTATTCTATCAAAATGAACGTCATTTAATAGATTAATAAAATCCGATTCACTTAAGCAATTGTCTAATTTAACTTCCTCATCTGTCATATTATTTATTCTTCAAATAGTTTTCCTCATTCTGCCAAAAATTATGACATTCAATCATGCGCAAAGAGACAAATGCAGGATCCTCCTTAAGCTTTTTCCAATTACTCCCATACCCTAACTCAACACATAATTTGAAAAACCCATCTCCTTCTTCAAAATTTTTTGTAATAACAAGTGAAGAAAGTAATGGTCTTCCATAATTATTCTCATAACAAGTAATTTCACCCAATATCTCTCCAATTTCTAATCGATGTTTCGGGATACCCATATCTAAACCTAATTCACAAGCATTACTTAACTCTTGGTAGTGAATAAATCCTTGACGCTTATTTCTTGCGATTTCAATTAAAAAAGATCTGACTTTGTTATTCATTAACTATCCAATTTTATAAAGTTCATTCTCCAATTCCTTCACCGCTTCCAGATATGCCGCTTTATCTCCAAACTCTCTTATTATTTCCAAAGGTGAACCAAAACTATCCAAGGGCTTTACTCGCAACACTTCTATGCTCTCAATATTCTCTACACCTTCATCAGCATACTTTTCCAATAGTGCTTCTAATACCTTCTTGGCTTGCTCGCCATACTTCGTAAAATAGTTGCGCTTTTTAACATTTTCTGCACGTTCTCTTCTTGTAAGTGGCGCCTGGTCATATGCGACATGGCATATCAGATCAAACAAATCGATCTGTCTACCTACTGCCTGATATAAGGCTTCAACCATAATGCCCTGCTCTTGCAATTCAGCGATGATAGCTTCTTTTCTTTCTGTCGATTGCCACTTATTTAAAAACTCGTCTAAAGATTTATATTTCTCTTTTATAATGGCTTTGGTATGATCTTTAAGTGATACAACTATTGGTTTACCATCTTTATCAAAATACATTTCGCGACTCACCAAAATTGACACATCAATACCGTTGACTACTACCTTTTCTCTTTTTGTCGATGGGTCGCGAGAAATAAAACCATTACCTGGAACTGATCCATCAGGGTAACGTATCTTAGCTTTTACAAACTGTATTTCTTCTCCTGTCATCTCATCCATTACAGTGATAGTGTTCTCTTGCTCTTCTGTAACAACAAATGACAAATCTTCATTCTCAGTCACTGGCTTAACCCTTATTGGATCGCCATCAAAATCTTTATCAGCAAACAAGTCTGTTACATTCCGAAAATCAAGAATAGTAAAAAAGAGCTTGTTAAACTCTTCATTAATTCTGGTACCACGTCCAATGATTTGTTTGAACTTGGTCATTGACTTGATTTCGCTATCCAACACAATTACTTTACAGGTTTGTGCATCAACACCAGTGGTCATTAACTCAGATGTAGTGGCAATTACCGGATACTTCTCTTCAGGATTAATAAAGTTATCCAATTCGCGCTTACCTTCATCATTATCTCCCGTAATTTGCATCACATACTTGTAATTCTCCTTCACTAAGTCATGGTTCTCATTTCTTAATAAAGAAGTCATACTCTCGGCATGTTCTATATCAGAACTAAAATAAATCGTCTTGGCAAACCTGTCATAACCTTTAAGAAACTCCGTTACTTTTTTGGCTACCAGTTGTCGTCTTTCTTCAACAATTATATTCTTATCAAAATCGGTTCGGTTGTATATTCTATCTTCAACTTCTTTCCCGCTTTTATCTTTATAACCTTTCGGTGGGCGCCATCCTTCCAGGTCGATGTTCAAACCAATGCGAATAACTCTGTATGGCGCAAGGAATCCATCATCAATACCCTGCTTCAAAGAATACGTATAGACTGGCTCTCCAAAGTATTCTGTATTACTGGTTTCTTTGGTCTCCCTGGGCGTTGCCGTTAAACCTACATGTGTGGCTTTATTAAAATAGGTTAGAATCTCTCTCCATGCACTATCATCTTTAGCACTTCCTCTATGGCACTCATCTATTACTATTAAATCAAAAAAATCAGGCGAAAACTGTTTGTAAACATTCGCTTCATCATCGCTTCCGGTCAACCCTTGATAAAGCGCCAGATAAATTTCATAACTCTTATCAATCATGCGATGTTTTACCACCGTCATTTTATCTTTAAAATGTTTAAAATCGCCGCGCTTGGTTTGATCTATCAAAGCATTTCTGTCCGCCAAAAAAAGTATCCTTTTCTTTGCCCCTGATTTCCATAAACGATGAATAATCTGAAAAGCGGTATAAGTTTTACCAGTGCCTGTTGCCATTACCAAAAGTAGACGGTTTTGTCCATTTGCAATTGCCTCGACCGTTCTATTTATCGCTACCTGCTGATAATATCTAGGTTTGCGACTACTGCCATCAAAGTAATAATCCTGAGCAGCTATCTTTTCTGCTTCATCACTAACAATGCCCTTATATTTTTTATATTTTTCCCACAGCATTTCTGGGCTAGGGAAAGCGTCCATTGCTATTTCTGATTCTATAGTATCATCAGTAGCGGTGCGATCGTGAAACAAAAAACCATCGCCATTACTACTAAACACGCATGGAATATCCAGGATCTTGGCATAATCAAGCGCCTGTTGAATCCCGGCTCTCACAGTATGCTTATTATCCTTTGCTTCAATAATAGCAATCGGAATATTGGGCTTGTAATAGAGTATATAATCGGCGCGTTTACGTTCGCCGCGTGCTGTTAGTTTACCTCTAACATAGATTTTACCATCAGTGAACGAGACCTCCTCAAGGATTTGAGTATGCAAGTTCCAACCGGCATTCCCCAGAGCCGGAGTAATAAATTTGGAACATATATCGCGTTCGGAAAGGGATTTCTTTTCCATTGGATTAGTTTTAGGTTGACAGGGTGCAAGATAGGGAAAGAGACAGAAAAAGACAAGGGGTTAAAATATCCATCAGTATTTGAGCAAAAAAGCGACCTATTGATTCCTTTGTTAGATTCTCAAATTATCTTTTACAGTTGTTATTTTTATACTGGGCTGCTTAAAACACACTATAAAATTCTTTTAACTCTTTTCTTCAATTCATCTGTTCGATTATCGTGGTACTCTTCAATTTCAACTTGCACCTGCTTTCCATCATTCAATTCATGACTTTTCACTAGATGAGGAGGAATAAAGACATTGTCACCGCCTTCATCAGGCATAAAAAAAGCAAATCCTTTTTGGTGATTATAGTTTATAACCTTTCCTGAATGCGATGGCGTCATAATTTCAGAAAAACCTTGTTCTTCCTTAATCCAGTTCTGTGTCATCGGATTAGAATCAACATACATTTTAAACCATATCAATACATCTAAAAGCTGGAAAAACACACTTTTAAACAAGAAATTGGTTTTGATTGAATTAACATGTATATCAATATCAGATCTGTGTGAACCCGCTTGAGTTACCATTAATATATTTCTTAACATCGACGCAATTTGCATGGGCAGATGAGTATCTTCCAAATGTTGATATCCCTTTTCATGAAAAAAAGTCCCATCAGAACTTTTACCTGCTAAAAATTTACTACTCTCGTTTAAAGCCACGACTGGTTTAACGAAATCGGACGGGAGTAAATCAAATTTATTAAAAGCATTAAAAAGATCCTCTACAATTTTTCTAATATTATTTAAATGATTACCAATATTGGTTTCATCTTTTACTTTTAACAAATTCAAAATATCCTGACTGGCAAGTTCTCCAATATACCTTTCTGTACAAACTTCAAACACCCTTTTATATTCATGTCGGATTTGTGTATCCTCTTGTTTCTCTGCCGCTAGTTTGATATCCGCAAATAATCTTTCAATATCTTCATCACTCCCTTTCTTATACACATTAGTAAATGCTTTTTTAAAAGTTCTATCTTCATAAGCTTCCGCTTGCCCGGTAAGAACAAACACTTCGAATTTCTTTTTGAGTTGAAGCAATCTTTCTTTGGCTCTATGCACATTGTAAGTATCTTCACTACCTTTTACATCATCCTCGTTTTCGAAGAATTTAGCATCCAATAATACTCCATCGTAAAATGGGAAATTTCTTTCCAATTCAGCCATGCCACTGTTCAATGATTTATAAGGAAATAAATTAATTCCATTGCGCTTGGCTCTTCCTTTTGTGCCACTGAGCGATTCATGCTCATCATCTATCCATAGTATGTTATAATTTATATCATCCATTTTTAATTAATATGTTTGATTGGAAACTGGAATTGGAATTTAACTGAGTAAAATGGATCTTCATTTAATGACAGCTTCCAGTCTGGATTGTTAAATTCCACCGCGATTCTATTTATATCATATCCTCCTAAACCACTGCCTCTAGCTGTATCTGCTGTGGAATATTTGGCAATAAACTTTTCTTTATCAAAATTTTCAGGAAAAGGTTTTCCGTTATTTTTTATCTCCAAAGTCAGCAACTCTTCAATCTCTTTCAATTCAACAACCACTTCATTGCCTACAGAATCATTATCAAATGCATACTTATTAGCATTTGTATAAATATTATCAAGTAATATCTTCAATAATGTTTTGTTGGCATTAATTCCCTTTTCCTTGAGATTCTCTCCCTCAAGCAACAACTTCTTTATCTTAAAATTAAATCCATTGTCCAATTTTTCCTCTATTATACTATTAATTTCAAACAATGAAATAAAATGTTGCTCATATTCAGACAAAACAAGTCCGTTCTCTCCCTTTTCTAGTACATCTGTAATAAAGTTAACATCACGTTTTATCTCATGCAAAACAGAGATAATATCTACATCATAATATTGTAGAAAAGACTCATTTAACTTCACAATATTTTCCCGATTCTTATTTAAAAAATCAAGCAAGTTATCTGACCAGTCAAGTATATTCTGCCTAGGCCGTCCCAAAGTATGTTTCAATGAAGCAAACTCATTGAACTGATGGATTGAACTCCCTTGAGTTAAAGCATTAAGTTCTGCTTTAAGATCATTAATTTTATCATTAAAAACACTTTGAACACGTTCTCTCTGTTCTTTCAATGAAGGGAGTTTGACGATTACTTCCATCAAATCTTCTTTTCGGATAAAAGGCATTGCAGAGATTCCTGTACGGCATCCATCTAACTGCTCTTGCACATAATCTGCCTGAAGTTCATTGACCAAGTATGCAGTTTCAACAAGCGATTCATTTATTTTGAATGCTAATATATCCTGAGTTTTAAAAACAGTTTCATCTGTTACTTCAAAATATGTTGGCCTTAGTGTTTTACTGCGTATAGCCAATAGCAAACATGATTCCGCCAATAATTGAACACCAGTTCGACCTAAGTCAGTCACTTCAATATTAGACGCATCAATTTTAAAATCTATTTTATCTTCTTTTAAATCTCGTGGTCGAATTAGTTTACCCGATTTTGGAAGGCTTTTTATTTGACCACTTACCAGCTCAAGAATATCACCAAGCTTAACACCATCAATTTTCTTTTGAAAATACCTTGCAACACTTAAGTTATAATTACAATCACGTATCTGTTGGTTATCAATAATCCGAATGACATTTTCGTCTAAGGTTTCGCTGTTAATGAAACTATTTAAATTATTATGATCAAGTACCTTCTCCCTTGGACCTTTTGCAATTACAAACTGGGTAGCATCAATAAATTTAACCTTACCTGCTATTTTTTTTGACTTGTTAAGAACAAGAATAACTAATGGAATCCCAGTATTTAACAACAATCCGCCAGGCAATGAAATTATTGTTTCTATAATATCATCCTCTATCAGTTTTGCCCTTAACTCTTGCTCTTGAGTCTCTCTGAACAGAAACCCTTGAGGCAAAAGAGCAATTAACTTTCCATTTTGATTCAACAGACTAACGCCCTTATCAATTAAAAAATGTTCAATAGTCTTAACTCTGGATTCCTTATCCATAAAATCTCGATCTATTTTCATTCCATAAGGCGGATTAGAAATTACCAAATCAAACTTTTCAGAAGACTCAGGCCAATTCATAATAGAATCGTCACATTCAAATCTTGTGTTCTCAAAACGATTATATGCTAGTAGCCTCAAAGCTCCTAATGCCCATGTTTTTTGATTAAGTTCTTGCCCAAAATAACTTTGACCTTTATCAAGAAAAACACCAAAAGACGCCAAACCTGCAAAAGGATTAAAAACACTTAAGTTTTTGCGTGTGTCCACCAAACCACTCATAAATCGAGTTAATTCGACAGGCTGAATAAACTCACCGGCATACCTTCCTTGCGACTGAGAGAACCTATATAAAATTTCATCAAAAACCTCAGCAAAATTATTTTTCAAATTAGAACGGTCTATTTCAGAAAATGAATTAAAGAATCTATAAAGAGTGTTAAATTCAATTTTGGAAAGACTAGAATCCAAAACTTTAACGATATCTCTATACTTAGAATTAACTTCTTGCTTTATAGGCAATGATCCCAATGTTGAATGAAATTCTTTAAAAGAATCCAGGTTATCAAGTGAATTGGAACTAACAAGTCCATCTTTATATATCGAAATAAAATAAAGTACTAATTGCAATGACTCCTCCGAAGAATCAAAACGGCCCGATTCTCTAAGGATTTGAAACAGCCCAAATATTTTGTACACCAATGCGTCTATCGGATTTTTATATACAACTTCTCTCATATGCTATCAATGGTACAAAGATTCAAACTTTCTGTGCAATACAAGTGCACAGGTCAAATATATTTTTTATATAACGTCTCAGAAACAGCCTTGAACCTCTCCCGAAGCCATTCTGGCTCTACAACTTCAACAGCATCTATATATGAAAACAACAAAGCCATTAGCTCATGATTTACTTGTAAAAACAACTCAACGATTACCTCTTGCTCACTTTTGCTAATAATTTTTTGAGAACCATGTAGTGGTTTACTTTCGATATATGGCCATACTTCTGTACTTATTTTGACCTTTACTTTTTCTGCAATTGTATTTGGCTTTATTGACACCCCAACAACATCATCAAAATATTCATCAAAGTTTATTTCTGTATTCTTACGATATTTTGTTTTTGATTCTTTTAATTCAACAATTCGATCTAATGCTAAATTTGTAACAGCTTTGAATTCCTCATTAAAACCAAGAAGAAACCAACGATTGTTATATTGTTTCAAATACCAAGGGTGTATTATAACTTGTGTGAGCTTGTTTTGTTTGTATCCTTGATACTTTATTTTTAATGAAATGCAATTCTGTATTGCATTGAATAAAACAGTGAAATAGTTCAATCCCTTTAAGTATGGATTTTGTTCAAATCCAACAAAAGACTGATTCTTATTATTCAACTTAAAAGTATCTTCCAGCCTGATCTTCATTTCCTCTACCCATTCAAACTGTGGCATCCCTTTAAAACGTGTCAAAATAAACAAAGTCTCCTTCAGTTGCTCTGCCTCAGATTGATTTATACCCTGGTTATTTATTGAGAAAGATTTGTCAGTATATCTGTAATAAACTCTTTTTCCTTCTTTGTTGCGTTCAAGTGGAATTGACCATCCTTGTTCACTTTCCATAAAAGCAATATCATCAAAGACCTGCCTTTTCTTAACACCATCTTTTATTCCGGCAAATTCACAAATAGCATCATTGCATGCATCAACAAGATCTTCAATAAAGTACTTTCGCCCATGGTTTTGAAAACACCTATCAAGCGCATGATAGCGTATTGTTGCTTGTTTATTTGTTGCCATTTTTTCTTGAAATCAAAGCTTAGTAATTAATATAAAGGGCGCGTTATGTTCTATCGAATACTTGCCAATATTTCATTCTGTCTTAGAAAAAAGTAAAATTGATAATACAAATAGTCTGACTAACTTGACCGATTGCTAGCAAATATAAAGGGTTGAGTGCAAAAAAACAATAAACATATCTATGATGAGCACACGAAAAAACAAAATTGAAACCGTTTATTTGAAATATTTTAGTAATGGACAAAAGGTAAACTTTTATGAAAATTTTTATTTTTTTCTACTCATATATAAGAGAAGATTATTCACTCTTGAAACAGGAACAAACCTATTTGTGTTAAAACATCTAGTAAAAAAAGATATTAGTTTACAATGTGATTTTAAAGGTAAAATAAGCTGTTAGTTATTTTACATTGGAGGAGCAGATGTAAACTGAAATTTAGTTTTTCGAGCTCCCGAATTTCTACTGGAGCCAGTTCGTGTCCAAACATTAAAAGCAAATGGTTTACTTTATCCATATGCACATTGGTTTTCCCTTGCTCTATCTGCCGGATAACCGTTAATGCAATACCGGATTTAATTGCAAATTGCTCCTGGGTTAAGCCAACTTCTTTGCGTTTGGCTTTGAGGAATTCGGGTAAGCTCTGGATTTTCACAAGGCGAATTTATTTGTTTATACATATAAATATAGCAAAACAGTATTTTTATATGCATAAAGATATAATCCATATTCTTTTCTGTGCTTTCACCATCATATATCCTTGTTTATCAGCCAATTAAGTATACTATGCATGAATTAAAAACATGAACAATGTTACTTTTTTGCGCAATTATGTAACATAAATATATCATATTGTTACCTTTTTGCGTATATTTGTAACATGAATGAACCTATCCATAAGAAAATTGAACACCAAATCGAGCAGAAGAAGCCAGGTGAAATCATTTTTCCAAATGAATTTAAAGGCATAGGAACTGAAGCCGCCATAAAAATGACTTTGCATCGCCTGGTAAAGACCGGAATCTTACAAAGGATTGCACATGGTATTTATATGCGCCCTAAACAAGACCCTTTATTTGGTACAATCAATCCACCATTGGAAGAAATAGCATTGGCAATAGCAAAAAAAGAAAAAACAAGAATTAAACCTGCCGGTGCTTATGCGCTTAACAAATTAGGATTGAGCACCCAAGTGCCTACTCGCTTGGTATATATTACAGACGGGCCACGTAA
>JACCDH010445555.1_pt1 | contig 17745 bp, 12 predicted proteins | sample 7442481 | NCBI WGS metagenome assembly JACCDH01 (sample SAMN15323433, study PRJNA562643) | freshwater metagenome | isolation source: river surface water | place: USA:Blue River Watershed | collected 2017-08-15
CCATTCCGTATTCACCATTAAGCAATGCGCAAACTGGGAAAATACGCTTTTGGTCGCGAACAATGGCTTCAACCATTTGAGCTGCCGCAGCTCCAGGAGCATACCAAGCAGAAGTTCCAAGAAGGTTAACGATTTCACCACCGCCTGTTTTGGTGCGCTCAACGATAGCGTTCAATTTCTCTTCAGAAATTAATTCAGTTACAGGAATGCCACCAACAGTAGTATATCGTGGAAGCGGAACCATAGTGTCTCCGTGTCCACCCATTAACACCGCTTGAATGTCTTTTGGAGAACAGTTCAATTCCGATGCAATAAACGCACGGTAACGCGCAGTATCTAAAATACCAGCCATTCCAAATACTTTCTTGCTATCTACTTTAGCCGTGAGGTATGCGCAGTAAGTCATAACATCAAGAGGATTCGATACAATAACAATGATTGCATCCGGAGAATACTTAATGATGTTTTCTGTAACGCTTTTCACGATACCAGCATTGGTAGCGATCAAGTCGTCACGGCTCATGCCCGGTTTTCTTGGTAATCCGCTTGTGATTACAACAACATCTGAATTGGCGGTTGCTGCATAATCATTGGTGCTTCCAACAGTGCGACTGTCGTACAGATTAATAGGTGCAGTCTGCCAAATGTCAAGCGCCTTGCCTTCTGCAAAGCCAGGTTTAATGTCCAACAAAACAATTTCGTTGGCAATTTCACGATGCGCTAATACATCGGCACATGTAGCGCCAACATTACCAGCTCCAACTACGGTTACTTTCATGGGTTCAAATTTTAGACTGCGAAATTAGTGAATCTAATTTCCTGTTGAAAATGATTTTTGATTTAAAACGGAGATATAATCTTTTGGCCTAATTTTCCGTTGTGAATGAAATCTAAATTTTCGAGTATGAATGTTAAATCGAAGTGGTTGGTTTGTGTTGTTGTTTTTTTTATAAGCAGCTTTGTAGCGGTTGCTCAAGCGCCCGGTAAGATCTTACCTGCAGGAACTTTTGGTGTTGATTATAACGCTTTCAATTCGGGTAACAAACGAGAGGGACTATGGATTCGTGTTTACAAGTCGAATCCGAAAGTGATGTACTACAAGGGAACCTTTAAAAATGGTGTGCCAATAGGAGTTTTTGAGTTTTATGATGACAAGGGAATGCTGAAGTCTACCGTGGACCATATTCAAGATACCACGGTCAATAATGTGGTGAATTTCTACGCCGACGGAAAAACAATTAATAGCAGAGGGAAATATGTCGGGAAGAAAGTCGGGAAGAATTGGGAGCGACAAAAGCAAGGATTGTGGGAGTTCTTTGACGCGGAAGGAAGATTGATTCGATTTGAAAATTACAAGGATAATTTATTGAATGGGGAGTCGAAGGTATTCTACGCAAACGGACAAGTGTCTCATGAGATGAGTTATCTGAATGATAAGTTGAATGGTCCATTTACCGAGTATACAGTAGAAGGAAAGATCAGCAAGAAAGGGAATTATAAAAATGGAATTTATGACGGGAGCATTGTTGTGAATTACGACAGTGGAAAGAAAAAAGAGGAGGGGAAGTTTGTCAATGGAATGCGAGAAGGGTCTTGGAATTTTTATTTGGAGACGGGGTTGCCTGAACTTACCATATGGTTTAAGGCAGACAAAATTGAAAAGAAGCATTATGCCAACGGAACGTTTCAAACATTTTATGATTCAGGAATTCCGCAATCGGAATACAGTTATAAGAACTATCAAAAGGAAGGGACATTTGCTGAATATTATGACAAAGGAGCTTATGAGCAAATACCAGCATCACCAGAAGATATAGCTCAGGGAATAGCCTATCGGGAACAATTGAAGGGGACGCAAGTAAAGCAAAAGGGGAAGTATATGAATGGTCAATTGCAAGGGGAAGTTTTCTATTATAAAATCACAGGAGAATTAGAAAAAACGGAAGTGTACGAGAACGGTAAATTGAAAGAAACAAAATAGAAGAATGAAGAATTTTCACACCATCTTATTTATTCTATTGGCTTCTTTAGGGACACAAGAGATATGCGCTCAATCTTCATACAATACCTATTTCGTTCAGTTTAAGGACAAAGCAAATACGCCTTTTTCCCTCACGAACCCAAGCCAGTTTCTCTCAGGCAAAGCCATTGAGCGCAGAATTCGCACAGGTGTTGGATTCGACTCGTTAGATCTTCCTGTTAATTCCAATTATATTCAGCAGGTCTTGGCAATAGGTAATTCTCAGTTGTTATTAAAGAGCAAATGGTTCAACTCCATCACTGTTGAAATCATAGACACCTCCATCGCCGCATCTTGGAAACTTCAAGTTGAAGCATTGCCATTTGTTTTTCAAGTGAAGTCATTGCCGAGTGTCCCGCTTGAAAAAATTTCGATTCATAAAGGAACGCAGTCTCAAGAGGGAATGGTTTCAAACGATTTCTACGGCCCTAGTTTCCGTCAGACCGAAATGTTAAACGGACACCTTCTTCACCAATTAGGATTAAATGGGAAGGGAATGGATATCGCGGTTTTTGACGGAGGTTTTAGGTTTGCTGATGTCTTACCTGCTATGGCTCACCTATTCGAAGATGGGCGAATTATAGAAACACATGATTTTCTGAATCTCACTTCGCCTAATGTGTTTGATGCTTCTACTCACGGGACAATGGTTTTGAGTCATATGGCTGGAGTAATGAAAGATTCGCTTTATGGAACTGCCGTTGAAGCCAATTATTATTTGTTCCAAACGGAAGATGTTTATCGCGAAGTACGATTGGAAGAAGATACTTGGGTTCAAGCAGCAGAATGGGCTGATAGTATTGGAATAGATGTAATCAATTCCAGTTTAGGATACTCATTGTTCGACGAAGATTATATGAATTACGAGACCTCTGATATGAACGGGTCTATTACTAGAATCTCTCAGGCCGCTGAGATTTGTGCTTTAAAGGGCACTCTCGTAGTCAATAGCGCGGGCAATAGCGGCAACGACGATTGGCATGTCATTACAGCTCCCTCTGACGCAGAACATGTTTTATGCGTGGGGGCTGTTGATTTGAATGGCGTCCATGCGTCATTCTCGGGATATCACCCACCGGGATTGAACGACATCAAACCGAACATTGTGGCAATGGGAAGGCAAACAGTCTTTGCGGCATCAGACAGTACCATTGCAAGAGGAAATGGGACTTCTTTCAGTTCGCCCATTATTGCCGGAATGGCCGCAACCTTGTGGCAAGCGTTTCCAACAGCAACGAATATGGAAATATTCAATGCGATAGAAGAGAGCGCAAGTCTTTATTCAACTCCAAACGATTCCATGGGACATGGAATTCCTGATTTTTGGAAAGCTTTTGTTCGTTTGTCGAATGACATTTATAGCCAACCGAATGATCGTTCGGTATTAGTTTTTCCTCAACCCTCAGACGGTCAATTCGAAGTTCGTGTGGAAGGGAATTTTCCAGATACAAACAATTATCACTACTTGTACGACAGCAGTGGTAGATCTGTGAAATACTATAAATGGGATTACAATTACAGTGAGCCATGGGCAATTTATCATTTGGATTTAACAGCCCAACCTACGGGGCAATATTATTTTGTAATCGAATCTTCATCGGGTATTCAAGTTGTTCCCCTTCAAAAAAAATAAAATGAGAAAAACGCTACTTTTTGTTTTTGCTTTATTCGTTGTTGCATTTTCTTTCGCGCAAGGTCTTGGGCATACCTCAATTACCTTCACAGATGCTACTCGAAACAATCGTTCAATTCCATGCGAAGTCTATTACCCTGCGCTTTCAGCGGGTGAAAGTGTTCAAGCTTTAGATCCCGCATCCCTTGGACTTACTGGCTATCCTGCAGTTTCAGTTGGGCATGGTTTCGTGATCGGTGCTGCGAATTATGATTTGATTGCGGCACAACTAATTCCGTTTGGATTTGTAGTCGCGCTGGTGAATACAGAAACAGGTTTCGCACCCAATCATCAGGAATTCGGATTGGATTTAGCTTTTGTAACACATGCACTTCAACAAGAGTCGTTGAACACATCATCGGTTTTATACAATGCAGTGAGTCAACAACGCGAAGGAATTGTTGGACACAGCATGGGCGGAGGAGCTGCTTGGTTGGCTGCCGCATCTGACCAGTCTATTGATGCCATTGTAGGTTTGGCTCCAGCGGAGACAAATCCGAGTGCCATTGCCGCTGCCGCCTCGGTGAATTGCAATACACTGGTTTTCTCAGGGAGCGATGATGCGGTTACACCGCCTGCAGATAATCACGAGCCTATTTTCAACGGGACTGGTGCGGGTTGTAAAACATTTGTTTCATTAACTGGAGGTTCACATTGTGGATTTATTGACGCAGGTACCTTGTGCGATTTCGGGGAACCGTTGGGTGGAAGTTTGACTAGAGCTGATCAGCAAGAGGCCTACCTAACTATGATGACCGCTTGGCTTCGATACTTTTTAAACGATGAATGTGTTGAAGCGTTGTATTCCGATTATGTGACAACACATTCTTTCGTTTCCGCCAACCCGTTGGCTGAATGCATGCTTTGCGGAAATGTTGATGATGCAAATAAAATTGGAATGCGAATGATGCCGAATCCCTCCAATGGTTCATTCGAGGTGCAGTGGAAAGAAGGTGCCTTCGAAAGTATTGAAATTTTGGACATTACCGGAAAAATTATCTTGACTGATAAGGTTCTACAACAACATCGAGTGAATGTAAATGAGGGACTTCGTTCTGGTATTTATTTGGTGAAACTCTCTAACGAAAAGTCAAGTGTTACACAAAAACTAATAGTGAATTAAGAAAAGAAAAACCCCGCAATTGCGGGGTTATCTTTGTGCGCCCACCTGGGCTCGAACCAGGGACCCACAGATTATGAGTCTGTTGCTCTAACCGACTGAGCTATAGGCGCGGGACGGCAAATTTAGGAATAATGCATCTTTGTACAACATGAAAATATTCATAAAAAATATAAAAGCACTCTACGGCACTCATTCTCAGGAGGTCTCTATGCTACGTGGGGTAGAGATGAAGAATCTTCCATGCATTGATAACGCTTGGTTGGCGATTGAAGATGGTTTCATAGCAGCATTTGGATCGATGAATGATTTTAATGGAATTGAAGATTGGCGTGATTTAACCGTCATTGATGCCGCTGGAAAGTTTGTCCTTCCGGGGTGGTGCGACAGTCACACACATACTGTGTTTGCGGCTTCTAGAGCCGAGGAATTTGTTGATCGTCTGAACGGAATGACTTACGAGCAAATTGCTCAACGTGGAGGAGGGATATTAAACAGCGCAATGAAACTTTCACGCATGAGCGAAGAAGAGTTATTTCTAGCCGCATTTGAACGCTTAAATCAATTGATGCATTCGGGAACGGTTGCGGTAGAAATAAAAAGTGGCTACGGCCTAGATGAAGAAAATGAGTTGAAGATGCTTCGTGTGATTAAGCGATTAAAAGCAGAGCATCCTTTGACAATCAAATCCACTTTCCTCGCGCTGCATGCGATTCCGATTGAATACAAAGACAATGTAGAGGATTTCGTTGATTTGATGGTAGTTCAAGTCTTACCGAAGGTTGCGAATGAAGGATTGGCAGATTTCGTTGACGCGTTTTGCGAGGAAGGTTATTTTTCAGTGGCACAAATGAACCGACTCATTGAAGCCGCTCAAGCGTTGGGTATACCCGCTAAAGTTCATGTGAATCAATTCAATATTATTGGCGGAGTACAAGCCGCCGTTGATCGAAACGCAAGAAGTGTAGATCATTTAGAAGAATTGAATGACAATGATGTTGAAGTGTTGTTGGGAGGAAATACAATGCCCGTTGCGCTTCCAGCTTGCTCTTTCTTTTTAAGAATTCCATATACGCCAGCAAGAAAAATAATTGACGCAGGATTGCCTTTGGCTTTAGCGACAGACTTCAATCCAGGTTCATCTCCTTCCGGAAATATGAATTTTGTGAATAGTCTAGGGTGTATTCAACAGCGCATGCTGCCAAGCGAAGTGGTCAACGCCTCAACCTTAAACGGAGCTTATGCAATGGATGTTCATTCTGAATTAGGGAGTATAACGGTTGGAAAGAAGGCCTCCTTTATCATTACAAAACCGTTGAATTCGCTCGCTGAAATGTTTTATTATTTCGGTGATAACAATATCGATCAAGTCATTGTTAATGGCGAGCTTGTGCATTCAAAAGCAAACTAAATTTACACCATGGCAGGAAACACATTCGGCAATCTTTTTCGACTTACTACTTTCGGTGAGTCTCACGGACCCGCTATTGGAGGTGTAATTGACGGCTGCCCCGCAGGCGTTGTTATTGATGACGTTTATATTCAAGTTGAATTGGATCGTCGAAGACCAGGTCAAAGTGATCTTACGACTTCCAGAAAGGAGTCGGATCGTGTGCAAATTCTTTCCGGTGTTTTGAATGGAATAGCGACAGGCGCGCCCATAGGATTTTTAATTCAAAATGAAGATCAGAAATCTTCCGATTACGATAACTTGAAAGACGTTTTTCGTCCTGGACATGCTGATTATACATGGCAAGAGAAATTTGGAATACGTGATCACAGAGGAGGCGGACGAAGTTCTGCGCGAGAAACGGCTTGTCGAGTAGTGGCTGGTGCAATTGCAAAATCAGTATTAAACCGAATGAACATTCGGGTGTGTGCTTATGTGAGCAGTGTGCACAAGATCATGGTTCCAGTTTCTTACGAGAGCCTCAATCTAAGTAATGTATACACCTCTGCAATTCGTTGTCCGCATGAAGAAACAGCACAACGCATGGAAGCGGCAATTCGACAAGCAAAAGAAGAGAAGGACAGTCTCGGTGGAATTATAACGTGCGTAGCAAGCGGAGTCCCTGCTGGTTGGGGAGAGCCGGTATTCGATAAACTGCATTCGCAATTGGGTCACGCGATGCTTTCGATAAATGCAGTGAAGGCATTTGAAGTTGGAGACGGATTTTCTTCCACGCTAAGAAAAGGAAGTGAAAACAACGACTCTCTTCGAACCAATCATGACGGCGGGATACAAGGAGGTATTTCCAACGGAAAAGACATCGTTTGTAAAGTTGCGTTTAAACCAACGAGCACCATAGGGAAGAAGCAAACAGCATTGGATATCAATAACAATGAAGTTGAATTAGAGGCGGCAGGAAGGCACGACCCTTGCGTTCTTCCAAGAGCTGTTGCAATCGTGGAAGCAATGGCAGCAATTACTTTATTGGATGCTGCCTTGCTCGCCAGAGCGAATAAGGTTTAATCTTATTCTACAATCAGTTTTACAGTTGAACTGTTGTTGTTGTCTTGAACTTTTACAAAGTAAATTCCAGCACTAACTCCGTTTAAATCGATGTCAATAGCTCCTGCCTTGTCAGATCTGTTCACGCGCTCCTGCGCACAAATTTGACCTTGAACATTCATTAACGTGTATGTTAGGCGCTCGTCGAAACCGTTGGCAATTAGTTTTACGCGTTGCTTCGCAGGATTCGGCATGAGAAGTATTTGCGTTGCATTTGAAGCAACCTCTTCCACATTCACTAAGTTGGTATTCCAGTAGAAATACTGTTCAATTTCAGCACCAAAGTCATTTTCGAATTGTTTGAAATAGGCGCCGGCTACACGGTCCAAATTGCAGTATCCATTTCCGTCGTTATTCGCAAAGAATGAAAGACCATCTCCTCCAGTATCCGTAATTTTAAATCGGTAACAACCCGCGTTTAATTCAAGCGTATCACGATGAGTGGTATTTGCTTGTGTAAATGTTCTTGTGAAAACCGGATTGTCATTGATGTCGTACAAAGTGTATGCACTCTCCCAATATGACGCGTTCGTTCTGAAGATTATGATGAGCTTGTTATTGTCTGTTGAAGGCAAATAGGAATAAACAGGCGGACGCGAGAACGAAGATTCTGCGTGATTGTTAGAAGGGTTGTCATCGGCTCCATCTGCGCTTTCTCCAAGGTCAATGATAAATCTGCCTGTTGTTGAAGTTGAGTTCCAAAGTATGGGGTCGTTATAAGTTAATTCAACGACTTCACTTTCCATGAAGCCTAGGTTTCCTGTCCAGGTGTAGATTTCAGTAGCTCCGCCAACAACTCCATAGGATATTTTAACTTCAGTTAGTGGTTGAGAACCTTTGTTGCGCAGAACGAATTTCGGATTGTCGCAAATCGGATTCCAGCGAGAATGATTTTCCCAATTACTTGGAGCGAGTACCTGTTCTATTTCTGGGTCATGGGCGTGGTTTTTTGACCCATAATAAACAACCTGACTTTCGGTAACGTAGTTACCATATGGATCGGTGGTAATGTTATACTCAGCGCTCACTTGATTGTTTTGTATGAAAGGAGTCAATTCAAATTCTTCGGTTCTTCCTTCAAGGCCTGGACACCAACCTGCACGGGCATAGATCCATGTTCCTCCCTGCGGGAACAACGGATTTTTGTCGCAGTCTTGCATGATTTCCCAACTGAATGTTGGATTGCCGTTCACGTTCAGCGAATGTGTGTTGTAACAGAATTCACCGCAGTTATTCGCATCGTTTCCGAAGCCATGTCCTGTTAAAGTGGTTCTTAATTTCAATTCGCTTTCATTGGGTTGAAGCGTGAAGGTCTTTTCATTCACCACATTGTTGAATCCACCGAGCCCCCAGTTCCCCTGCCAAACATTAGCAATTCGCTTAACGTCTCGGGCGGGAGTTCCTTCAATAAATACAAATTTCAAATCGAGAAGTTCTTGCCAGTTACCTGCTTCAAGTTGCACACTGTCGCGCAAGAGATTCGCGAAATCAGTCACGTCGTAAATCCATGTCCAGCCATCTCCCAAGTCTAATTGAATTCCGTATGGAGTAATAAATCTGCCCAATTCGTAACGATTAATCACTTCGTAAGGAGCGCCGTAATAGAAAAGCGTGTCGTTTAATAATATTTCATCTTCAACAGCAAATGTGCTGTCGATCTTTTCTCCAATTGAATTGTATGTAAACTGCCAGCGAGAGAAATAGGTTGAAGCGATATTTAAAATTTGCGGAGCGTGATTTACAATTTCATATTCTATTTTAGAAACTGGCGCATCGTAGACTTCAACGTTAATGGTGTTAATGTTCTGAGATGCTGAAAGATTATTTCCTTGTGTGAAATAAGTTTTTGGTCTGAAGTCTAAAGGCTGAACTCCTTGGTTTAGCTCATATCCAGTGTATGAAATGAAGTTAGGATTTCCCAATGTGTAACCATGGAAGTTGTTTCCTGAATTGTCGTTCACTGTTCCATTATTGTCCTCATTGAAGTTGTAGTTTACAATCAATGTCGAACCACTTGGTCCGTTTAAATAGAGGTTTTGAATTTCAACATCGTTTAATGCGGAAGAGAAAACACTAAAGTCGTCGATGTCTCCGCGGTAGAAATTGCTCCACGTGCATGCCGCTCCAATGCTGAATTGTGTGATGTTGGTCATCGGAAATACCTTGCCTGTTCCGCTGTGCCACAACACGCCGTTCAAGTATGCTTTCATATCACCGGTCGCAGAGTTTTTGGTGAATGTCCAATGATTCCAAACGCCTTCAAAGTCAGCCGGGTTAGCTGCCTTGTCTATTCGGTCATAGCTTCCGCCAGAATTTCCCGCGTCCCAATAAACGCGACTGTTGCTCCAAGGAATGTGGGTGTTCAGGACTCTATTGTTGTTGCTATTACGAGCTTCGAAGCAAGTTCCATTTTCAGGTTGAAAGGTAGCGTTTCCGCGAAGCCAAAATGAAATGGTAATTTCAGAGGAAATAGAAGCGAAGGCTGAAGCGGGTATGCGTATTTCGTCGTTCCCGTCAAAGCGAACGAATTTATTATTTCCAACTGTACCAACAGCATTTAAGTTCGAAGACTCACCAAGCGCGAGTACCCCGAGTTCGGCAGGATTTCCATCGTAAGAAACTTCAACAAGTATATTACTTGACCCGTCCCATACGAACGGTGAATTCAACGTGAGGTAAAATGTTCCATTTTGGTTAACTGTGGTATTGCTGAGATAGTACGTGCTCATTGCGCTATTATCGAATGCCGTTAACGTGCCGTTTGTTGTCGATTTCATTCGGATACGCAGGTTTTGATAATTCCCGCCGTTCCCATCTAAGTCAAACCCGATTTGCCATATGTTTCCCGCTTGAATACCTGAGTTGGCCAGTTCGGTTGCAGAATAAAGCCACTGATATCTTGCGCTACCATCGTTACCAAAAGGGAGACTGTTTGAAGCGTCGTTATTTCCAATATTGTATGAGAGCGCATCGCCAGGATTATTAAGTGTTGAAGTGATTTGTTCGGTTTGAAAAATGTCGAACGGTGCTGAAGACCTGATTGCTGCTGAGGTGAAATTTTGATTGTTCAATAGGAAATGAGGATGCTGCTGCAAAGTTGAATCAAGCACTCCTGTGTGTTCAAACAAATTGGTGTAGGTCAAATAGTCCCACTCACCGCATGGGAACCCCAATCCACCTGCGGTTCCATCGCTGAAACACTTCAGTGTGTGGTACATGAGAACCTTCTGGTAATTCACACCATTGTTCGAAGCAGGAAATTGAAACCATCTTCTACCAGGAGAGTCGTAGGCCGTATTTGGATTGTTTTGAGCTTCGAATGTGAAGGTTTGAACAATTGTTGTATCGCCAGGTTGAGCGAAGGCTTTAAGCGATAAAGTCAAAAAGGCGAAAAGATAAAAGTGTTTCATTTGGAAATTTTATGCGTTATAAAGATAAGTAAAATCAAGGTTAACAGCGTTTTTATGGCATATGTGTTTCTTGACTTTCCAGAATTCGCGGTTGAATTTCGGCTCATGAAAGAAGAATTTTTACACTTTGTTTGGCGCACGCAGTCGTTCGCCCAACTGCCTTTAACAACAACCGATGGCAAGGTTGTAAAAGTTGAATATCCGGGTTTTCTGAACCGACATGCAGGTCCTGATTTTATAGATGCGCGTGTTCAAATTGGAGATGTGCTTTGGTGTGGCCCAGTTGAATTGCATGTCAAGGCATCGGACTGGCTGTTACATGGACATTCAGGAGATCCGCGATATGACACTGTTATTCTTCATGTGGTATACGACAAGGATCAGCTGGTACCTTCGAATGTTCCAATCCTCGAATTAAAGAATTACATTATAGATGGTCAATGGAACACTGTTCAACAATGGAAGAATGTCAGAGACCATATTCCTTGCGGAGGAAACTTTGCGGAAGTGAGAACTGTGGTTCGCACAAATTGGATGAATCGAATGGCGGTTGAACGTCTTGAGAAGAGAGTCTCGGAGTGGCGGGGGCGATCCCTTGAATTAAATGGAGATCTTCTTCAACTGTTTTACGAAAAGTTTTTTCGGGCATTCGGATTTGGATTGAATGGAGAGTTGTTTGAACAAGTTGCATCACGATTTACTTTTCGGAATTCTCTTCGAATCCTAGACGAGCAGGAATTGCTGAAGGCAGTGTTGCTTCAAATGTTTGGGTTTGAATCTGCGCGCTCAAAAGCAGCCGTTTGGAAAAGGGCAGGAGCGCTCATGGAGGCGAATCAATGGATAAGTCTTCCACCTCAGGCTTTGAATACAGGTAAGATTCGACCTAGAAGAAACAATAAAATTCGGGTTGAACAATTGGCCGAAGAACTTCCGCGTATTTCGCATTGGTGGAATTTAATTTTTAATAAGGCTGAAATTGCTGAGTGGAAATCTGAGTTTTATTCAAAGGGAAAATCGAATCCTCTCTTTGCTCATCTCACGGTGAATGTCTTTGCACCGTTGTTGTTTTTTCTTCATGAACGAAAAATGGATGAGTCATACGCGGAAAGAGCTTTAGAATTGCTTGAACCGATACCTTTAGAAGACAACCGAATAACTCGACTTTGGAAAATTCATGATGTAGTGGGCACAAACGCATTGGAATCTCAGGGGTTAATTCATTTATACGGAATGTATTGCGAGACAAGAAAATGCCTATCTTGCGCTCTAGGTGCTGAAAAACTGAAAAAGAATGAACATGATGAAATCCTTATTTGATTTTTGTGAACTGCGTTTTTTCGGGGTTTGCGAGTCCTTAGGGAAAAGACTCGATATGAATTCGAACCGAATTCGCTTGTCGTTCGTGTATTTGTCTTTTTTGACTTTCGGTTCTCCCATTGTAATCTATTTGGTCCTACACTTTTGGCAAAAGCATTCTTTGTCAGGATATCGACTCCGTAAAAAGAATCGCATTTGGGAGCTCGACTAACTTTTTTTCGATGCTATTCCGTTGAATGCTTGGAAGTTTGAAAGTTTTTCGTACTTTTGCCGTCCATTTTAAAATAAATATATCATGAATCGTTACGAAACTGTTTTCATTTTGACTCCCGTGCTGTCTGATGATCAGGCGGCGGAAACAGTAGAAAAGTTCAAAAAGTTTCTGAAAGGAAAAGGTGCTTCGATTAAACACGAAGAGAACTGGGGCTTACGCAAGTTGGCTTATCCAATTCAGAAAAAATCAACTGGTTTCTACTATCTAATGGAGTTTGAGGCTGCTGGAGATGTTATTGGTGGATTAGAGACTGAGTACCGTCGCGACGAGCGCGTACTTCGCTTCTTAACTACTGCAATGGACAAATTCCACATGGAATATGCAGAGAGCCGCAGAAACAAATTAAAAGAAAAGAAAGCCGCTTCTAAAGAGGCATAACCTTAAAACATTGAACCCATGAGCGATAATTCAGAAATCCGCTACCTCAATCCAATTGATATTGAAACCAAGCAAGCAAAGTATTGCCGTTTCAAGAAATCAGGTATCAAATATATTGACTACAAAGACGCAGACTTCTTGTTGAAGTTATGCAACGAGCAAGGTAAAATCCTTCCTCGTCGTCTTACAGGAACTTCGTTGAAATACCAACGTAAAGTTTCTCAAGCTATTAAAAAAGCGCGTCACTTGGCTTTAATGCCTTACGTAGCTGATATGTTGAAATAAATTAAGGAGGACTAGGTCATGCAAATTATATTAAAAGAAAACATTGAGAAATTAGGTGCAAAAGACGAGATTGTATCGGTTAAGCCAGGATACGCTCGTAACTACCTAATCCCAAGAGGATATGCTGTTCCTGCTACAGATTCAGCTTTGAAAATGCACGCAGAGAACTTGAAGCAACGTGCTCACAAGGAAACAAAGATTTTAGCTGAAGCGCAAGCAACTGCTGAGAAAATTGCTTCTGTAAGCATTAAGTTGACTACAAAGGCTTCTGATACTGGAAAGATTTTCGGTAGCATCAATACTATTCAACTTTCTGAGGCTTTAGCAAAAGAAGGTTTTGCTATCGACAGAAAGAGCATTAGCATCTCTGAAGAGACCATTAAGAACTTAGGTACTTATGAGGCTCGTGTTAAATTACACAAAGAGGTTAGTGCTACTTTCAACTTCGAAGTTGTAGGCGAATAAATAGCATATAAGTTATTCTTGAAAAGGCCCGATTTAGGGCCTTTTTTTGTACCTCAGTTTTTCTAATCTAAATTCGCTCGCATGCAATTCAAATTGATAACAGATTTCACTCCAGGAGGTGATCAGCCGACGGCCATTCACGATCTCGTGAAGGGAGTGAATGACAATGAAAAGTATCAAACATTGCTAGGTGTTACCGGAAGTGGTAAAACGTTTACCATTGCTAATGTCATCGCGCAAACGCAGCGACCAACGTTAATATTGAGTCACAATAAAACGTTGGCCGCACAGCTATACTCTGAATTTAAGCAGTTCTTTCCCGAGAATTTGGTGGAGTATTTCGTGAGCTACTACGACTATTATCAGCCTGAGGCTTATCTGCCTGTTACAAATACTTACATTGAAAAGGATCTAAGTATAAACAAGGAAATTGAAAAACTGCGTTTAGCTGCGACCAGCGCGCTGCTCAGCGGAAGACGGGATGTCATTGTAGTCGCCAGTATTTCATGCATATATGGAATTGGAAATCCTCAAGAATTTCACAAAAGTGTAATTCCCATTCATGTAGGAATGAAGCTAAGCCGACAATCTTTTTTGTACAAGTTGGTCGAGTCATTATACAGTCGAACAAATGCGGAATTGGAGCGAGGAATGTTCCGCGTAAAGGGAGATACAGTGGATATTTTCTTGGCTTATGCCGATTATGCGCTACGTGTCGTGTTTTTCGGGAATGAAATTGAAAGCATTAAAATGCTCGATCCTGTGCTCGGAAAAACGTCGACATCATTTGATCAAACCACCATTTTTCCCGCGAATTTATTCGTAACGTCCAAAGAGACGTTGCACGATGCCATTTGGCAAATTCAACAAGATATGGTTGCGCAAACCGCTATATTCAACAAGGAAGGAAAAACACTCGAGGCGAAGCGATTGGAAGAACGCGTCAACTACGATATTGAGATGATGAAGGAATTGGGCTATTGCTCGGGTATTGAAAACTACTCGCGATACTTCGATCGCAGACAGCCCGGTGAAAGACCCTTCTGTTTGCTCGATTATTTTCCGAAAGATTTTTTAATGGTGATCGATGAAAGCCATGTGTCTGTTCCGCAGGTAGGAGCTATGTTTGGAGGAGATCGTTCACGAAAAGTAAATTTGATAGAACATGGTTTTCGTTTGATTTCAGCCATGGACAATCGGCCGCTGACATTCGATGAATTTGAGTCCATTCAAAACCAAGTCATATTTGTTTCAGCGACGCCTGCTGATTTTGAATTGAGAAAGACCGAAGGGGTGGTGATTGAACAAGTGGTTCGACCGACAGGATTACTCGACCCACCAATCGAAGTTCGTCCGTCGTTAAATCAAGTCGATGACTTGATGAACGAAATTCAAAAGACAATTGAAGCGGGAGAGCGTGTTTTGGTTACGACACTGACCAAGCGAATGGCTGAAGAGTTGAATAAATATCTAGAACGCATGAATGTGAAGTGTCGATACATTCACAGTGATGTAGATACCCTTGAACGAATTAATATTCTCGGGCAATTGCGTGAGGGGGAAATTGATGTTTTGATAGGAGTGAATTTGCTTCGAGAAGGTTTAGACCTTCCGGAAGTAAGCCTGGTCGCTATATTGGATGCTGATAAAGAAGGTTTCCTTCGTAATCGAAGGTCGCTCACTCAAACAGCGGGAAGAGCTGCACGAAATGTTCATGGCAGAGTTATTCTGTATGCCGATAAGATCACAGGTAGTATGGCTCAAACCATCGATGAAACTGAACGAAGACGCCAAAAACAAATGGAATTCAATGCGAAGAACGGTATTGAACCGACGCAAATTATAAAACACAAAACATCCATTTTACGTCAGGCGAGTGATATTTTAGAAATGAAGCCTCGTGTATATTCTGAAGGCGATTTCTCAAGGCCATCTATTGCAGCAGATCCGGTTATGGCCAATTGGGGAGAGAAAGAAATTCAAAAGGCTGTAATAGCCGCAAAACGTAAAATGGAAAAAGCGGCAGAGAATTTGGAATTCATGGAGGCGGCTCAGTACCGCGATGAAATGAAGGCCTTAGAAGAACGACTAACAGAATTAAATGCAAATCCATTATGAGAAAGAATTTAAATGTTTTATTCGCCGCATTCGTGGTCTTGTCTTTTTTCTCCTGCAAGAGAAATAAAGATGTCGTAACCGTTCCTGTTAAAGACTATCCGAGTATAGAAAATATTCTTCCGCTTCAATTACCAGAACAGGTCAATTTCAAAGGTCAGACGGATAATTTCGAGATTGTAGAATCACATCAAGACGGGGGCCTTTTGATACTGAATTTGATCTATTCAGGAGGGTGTAATGAGCATTTCTTTGAAGCGTCGTGGGACGAGCGCTACATGAAAAGTATGCCGCCACAGGTGAATATAAAGCTCACGCATGTGAACAACGACGATGCCTGCAGAGAAAGGTTGGCCAAAGAAGTTGCTATAGATTTGCGTAAATTGTTTGTGAACACACCAAACCAAGTTTCCATAATTCTAAATGGAAATGTAGACGGGAAAATTTTAGTTTCTCCGCAAGAATAGGGATTCTTCTTTTCAGTTTTTTTTGTTGTTTGGTTTTGAGCGTATTGAATTATCTTCACGCTTGAAACCAAACATTATGATTAAAAAACTACTCTCTGTATTCGCTTTTTCGTTAAGCTTTGCTGCGATGGCGCAAGTTTCTTTCGGCGGTTTTCCTTATCACTGGGAAGATAAACACGTAAGTTCTCAAATTTCTTTTTCGACGATGCCTGCCATAGATATGGAAGCATTGGCCGCAGAAGATGCAGTTGTTGACCAATATAAGGAAGCTCCTTATCGTTTTGGATTCGAACATGAAACTGCAATTGGCTTGAATCAGGCTTCTTGGAGAGCTATTGAAAACGACAAGAGCATTTGGCAACTCGGTCTTGAGTGCGCGGGGGCTCGTACAATCAATCTGATTTTTGAAGACTTCTATTTGCCGAAAGGTGCTGAAATGTTCATTTGGTCTGCAGATCGTGAAGAGTTTCTAGGGTCATTCAATCACAAGAATAATCAAGAGTACAGAGTGCTGGCTACATCAATACTTCAACACGATAAAATTGTTGTGGAAGTTCAGGCGAGCAACGAAGTGAAAGAGCAAGTTTCTTTCGTTATTTCAATGGTTGTTCATGGATATCGTCCGGTATTGATGAACCACTTCGCAGATTTTGATGATGAGCGTGGACCTTATGGTTCTAGCGGAGCGTGTAACAACAACGTCAACTGTCCTGTTGGAGCAGCTTGGCAAGTAGAGAAGAAATCCGTTGCGTTAATTTTAAGTGGTGGATCAGCAAGTTGTACAGGTGCCTTGGTAAACAATACGGCAAATGACGGAACGCCCTATTTCCTTACTGCGAATCACTGCTATTCAGCTGGAGCAACCCCAAGTTGGGTATTTGTCTTCAATCATGAAACATCTGGATGCACAGGAACGACAGGCCCGACAAATCAAACCATTTCAGGGTGTACGTTGAAGGCAAAGAATGCGGGAAGTGATTTTTGTTTGGTGCAGTTGAGTTCAACCCCTCCTGCGAATTACAATGTACAATACGCTGGTTGGGATGCATCAGATGCTGCTACTGTTACTTCAGCAACGTGCATTCACCATCCGTCTGGAGATTTGAAAAAAATATCTTTTGAAAATCAAGCAGTACCTCAAGGTACTTGGTCTGGTGCGCAAACTTGGGATGTTCAGCAATGGGACGATGGTATTACAGAACCGGGTTCTTCGGGATCACCGTTGTTTGATCAAAACCACAGAATCATCGGCCAGTTGTTTGGGGGTGGTTCGGCTTGTAATGGTTCGGTTGAGAACGGCCAAGGTGACTCTTACGGAAGATTTGGTGTGAGCTGGGATGCTGGAGCATCTGCTTCTTCAAGATTGAAAGAATGGTTAGATCCAGGAAATACAGGAATTCAGATTTTGGACGGATATCCAACAGGGGCTGTTGTTGCTCAACTCGATGCTTCAGCAGCGAGTATTACAAACGTTCCTTCGAATATTTGTGGTTCTACTGTTTCTCCTGTTTTCTCATTGATGAACAACGGAGCAACGACATTGACTTCGTGCACGATTCAATACACCGTGAATGGAGGGTCAGTTCAAACCATTAACTGGACTGGTTCAATTGCTCAATACGCATCTGCGAATGTTAATCTTCCTGCTATAACACTTGTAAATGGCGCGAATACGATTGTCGTTACCGTAGTGAACCCGAACGGATCTAC
>JACCDH010283144.1_pt1 | contig 17743 bp, 12 predicted proteins | sample 7442481 | NCBI WGS metagenome assembly JACCDH01 (sample SAMN15323433, study PRJNA562643) | freshwater metagenome | isolation source: river surface water | place: USA:Blue River Watershed | collected 2017-08-15
CGCCGTAGCCCCATGTGTTGGCCACACCGGCCACGGTGGTGGAGTGGCAAATGCGGGCCTGGTGGTCGCAGTTGTTGGTGCCCCAGAAGCTCACAAACTTGCGCAGCAAATAGGCTTGTTCGTTGTTGTGCTTGGAAGAGCCCACAAAGTAGACGCTGTCAGGGCCACTGGCTTTTTTCAGCTCCAGCATCTTGGCGCTGATCTCGGTCAGTGCTGTGTCCCAGCTGATGCGCTCGTATTTGCCGTTGACCAGCTTCATCGGGTAGCGCAGGCGGTATTCGCCGTGGCCGTGCTCGCGCAAAGCAGCGCCCTTGGCGCAATGGGCGCCCAAGTTGATGGGCGAATCGAACACGGCTTCTTGGCGAACCCAAACGCCGTTTTCAACCACGGCATCGACGGCGCAACCGACCGAACAGTGGGTGCACACGGTGCGCTTGACTTCGACCTTGCCTTTGCCGATGTTGTCCACACCAGCGGCCGCATGGGCTTTTTGCACAAGGCTCAGTTGCGAAGCGGCCAGGCCCACGCCGACGCCCAGACCCGAACGGCGCAAAAAGCTGCGGCGGTCCAAAGTAGGCAGCGCTTGCGACAAACCGCGGCGCAAGCTGTGGATGAAGGGGGAAGAATCGGCACCGGCTGCGGTGCTGGACTTTTTGGTCAACAACATCGAAGTCTCCAGTTGGGGGATTTGATAGATCAGATACGGGTGGTCTTGTAATACTGCTGAACGTGTTCGCTCAGCGTGTATCCACCACCGCGCTCGGGCTTGGGCAAGGCGTTTGTCGCGGGCAATTGTTTTTGAATCACGCCCGGCAAGACGCTGCTGGCCGCGGCCACAGCACCAACGGTGGCAGCGCCTGCAAACATGCTGCGGCGAGAAAGATGAGAAGTTTTGGAAGACATGAAAGACTCCAGAAAAGTTACACGAAAACCCAGCCCAACTTAGGCACTGTTTTGCATAGGCGAAATGGTAGCCAACTTGATCCAGTTTCTCAAAGTAGAAACCCTTACAAGCAGTCGCCTACAGAACTCAAATCACGCCTCGAGTCTGAAAAAAACGCGCAGCATGTTCATGCTGCGCGTTCTGGCTAACTGACATTTTCAAAAATCAGATCATTTGTACAGCACTTCAGGCAACCACATGCCGATGGCCGGGAAGACGTACAACAAGACGATCGCGAAGACTTGGATGGCCATGAAAGGCAGCATGCCGGCGAAGATCTGGTTCAAGGTGACATGCGGTGGGCTCACACCCTTCAAGTAGAACGCCGCCATGGCCACGGGTGGACTCAGGAAAGCAGTCTGCAAGTTCAAAGCCACCAACAAACCAAAGAACAGCGGGTCGATGCCAAAGTGAGGCAACAAAGGGATGAAGATCGGCATGAAAATCACGATGATCTCTGTCCACTCCAATGGCCAGCCCAGCAAGAAGATGACCACTTGCGCCAGGATCATGAACTGCACCGGGGTCAGGTCCATGCCCAGCACCCAAGTGTTGATGATCTCCTGACCACCCAGCAACGCAAACGCCGCAGAAAAGATGCTGGAGCCTACGAACAACCAACACACCATGGCGCTGGTTTTGGCCGTCAGGTAGACCGACTCGCGCAGCACCACATAGTTCAGACGTCGGTACGCTGCAGCCAGCAACAAACCGCCCAACGAACCCATAGCAGCCGCCTCGGTGGGCGTGGCCAATCCAAACACGATGGTGCCCAGCACCGCCAAAATCATCAGCGCCAAGGGGAAGAAAGACCCCAACAGCATCTTGAAAATTTCCAGACGAACAAAGCTGAAATAGGCGTAGAAGATGGCCAGTGCCACAGCGCAGCTGGCCAGGGCAATCCAAAACGACGTTGGCGCAGGCTCGCGTTCTGCGGGGCTGACTGGACTTTCTGCCGATGCACTGACCGCGGCAGGTGCAGCGTCTTTGGCAGGCTCTGCAGCCGTCACCGCATCGGCCTTGGCCACTTCGGCCGTACCCGGTGGGGGTTTCAAACCATCGGCTTCGGGTTCAGCCAAGCCGCTGACGTTGTCACCCTCTTCTGTAGTCTCAGCCGAATCTGCCAGTTCACCGCCCATGGCCACCACACCTTCGACGGTTTCGGGCGGCAAAGGTGCAGTCACTTTGAGGTAGATCGTGCCCATGATCAAAGCCACCGCCAAAGCAGGCAACAAGGCAATGCCCAAATGGTTGAGCAACTCACGCATCGGCACAGCCGCATTGCGCTTGCCTTTGATGGCACCGATCAGGCCTGGCAAAACATTGCTGCTGACTTCTTTGGACACCACTTGTGCAAAGGCAGGCAAAGGCACGATGCGATCTTCAGCCGACATGGGCGGAGCCATGCTCGGTTTGATCTTGGCGATGACCACGACGTACAACACATACAAAGTGGCCAGCATCAAGCCTGGGAAAAACGCACCGGCGTACAACTTGACCACCGACACACCCGCGGTTGCGCCGTACACAATCAACATGACCGACGGCGGAATCAAAATACCCAAACAGCCCCCAGCGGTGATGGCACCTGCCGACAGCTGCACGCTGTAACCTGCGCGCAGCATGGCGGGCAAGGCCAACAAGCCCATCAGCGTCACCACAGCGCCCACAATGCCGGTGGCCGTGGCAAAGATGGCACAGGTCACGATGGTTGCAACGGCCAAGGAGCCCGGCACGCGGGCCATGGCCAGGTGCATGCTCTTGAACAATTTCTCGATCAGGTTGGCACGTTCGATGAGGTAACCCATGAACACAAACAAGGGGATCGAGATCAGCACGTCATTGGACATGACCGAATAAGCCCGCTGCACCATCAGGTCAAGGGTTTGCTGAACCGCCAAATCAGGGTTTTGGCTTTTGTAGGCGATCCACGCAAAGATCATGCCCATGCCCATCAAGGTGAAAGCCGTTGGAAAACCCAACATGATCGCCACCACCACCAAAGCCAGCATCAACAAGCCCAAGTGACCATTGGTCATCTCAGAAGGTGCAGGCAACAAAACAAAGGCCGACAACACGACCAAGGCCATGATCGTCAGGCCGAACCAGACTTCTTTTTTCATTTGTGAGTTCCCTTGCCTGCTGTCACCAGCACATCCAGCTTGGCGATGTCTTCGTCTTTGACGTTGACCATTTCTTTGAGTTTTTCAACATCGACTTCGTCCACATCATCACCACGCGATGGCCATTCACCTTGCTTGATGCAAACAATGCAACGGACGATTTCCACCAAGCCCTGAGCCAACAGGAATGCACCCGCGATGGGCAAGATGGTCTTGAAAGGGTACACCGGCGGCCCGTTGGCCGTGATGTTGGAATGCTCGTTGATGGCCCAGGATTCAGCGGCAAAACCGTAGCCAGCGTAGGCCAAAGCCACGACACCTGGAATGAAGAAAAGAATGTACAAAATGAGGTCAAACCAGGCTTGCACGCGAGGTGGAAAAAATCCATACAACACGTCACCGCGCACATGGCCATTTTTAGACAGGGTGTAAGCACCAGCCATCATGAAGAGCGAACCGTACATCATGCTCATCACATCAAATGCCCACGGGTGGGGATCGTCCAGCGCATAACGGGAGAAAACCTCCCACGAAATCATGAGCGTCAAAGCAACGATGAGCCAAGAAAAAAACTGGCCAATCCAGGTGCTGACCCTGTCGATGAAAAGCAATAAATTCTGCATAAGTCAATCACATAAATAAATCAGCCATCCGGTGTTGCCGGATGGCTGATGGGGAGGCTCAACTTAAAAAATCAGGCCTTTTTGGCGCCGAAGAAGTGGTTCACGGCCATGCGGCGGCTGATGTTGGTGTCTTGGTCCCACTTCACAGCACGTGCTGCGAATGCTTTTTGCGATGCCACGATTTCCTTGAACAGTGGGTTCTCAGCAGACTTCTTCTCGAGGATTTCAGACCAAATTTTCAGCTGCTCTTGCAAGATCGCGTCAGGGGTTTTGTAGAACTTGACCTTGTCTTTGGTTTGCAATTCCACGTAGTCCTTGGAGTAACGATCTACAGCTTTCCAAGACATGTCAGCAGACGCCGCTTCGGTGGCGCCAGCGATCACGGCCTTCAGCTTGGCAGGCAAAGCGTCGTACTTGGTTTTGTTGAACATGATCTCGAAGGTCTCGGCGCTCTGGTGGTAGCTTTGCAGCATGCAGACCTTGGAGACATCGGGGAAGCCCAAAATGCGGTCAGAGGTGGCGTTGTTGAACTCAGCGCCGTCCAGCAGGCCACGGTCCATCGCAGGGACGATCTCGCCGCCTGGCAGTGCGTTCACGGCAGCACCCATGGCGGTGAACAGGTCAATGGCCAGACCGTTGGTACGGAACTTCAAGCCCTTGAAGTCAGCCGATTTGGTGATCGGCTTTTTGAACCAACCCAGTGGCTGGGTGGACATGGGGCCGTACAAGAAAGACTGCACGTTGCCGCCGATGGAGGCGTACAACTTGGCCAGCAGCTCAGCGCCACCACCGTATTTGTGCCAAGCCAAGATCATGTTGGCATCCATGCCGAAAGCAGGACCCGAGTTCCACAGGGCCAAAGCGTTTTGCTTGCCGTAGTGGTAGCCCAACACACCATGACCACCGTCCAAAGTGCCTTTGGACACAGCTTCGAGCAAACCGAAAGCTGGCACCACGGCGCCAGCAGGCAAGACTTCGATCTTCAGATCGCCGCCGGTCATGTCGTTGACTTTTTTGGCGTAGTCGAGCGCGTACTCGTGGAAAATGTCTTTGGCAGGCCAAGTGCTCTGCCAACGCATGTTGATCGGGCCGGTCTGGGCTGTGGCGATCATGGGCGCGGACATGGCACCAGCGGCAATGGCTGCGCCTTTGAGCAGGTTACGGCGGCGTGGGGTTTGGTTGTCTGTCAAGATGAATCTCCATTCGTTGTGAAACTTCCAAGCCATGCGTGCGGCCCGGTCGTTTCATTATTGAATGCCGATTTCCAATGCAGCTAAGTACAAACCCGCGAAAGGCCCGTCTTATTTCTCAACAGGCTTTGTAGTTTTTTTCAATCAGGCCATCAAATCAAAGCCCTGCACTTCCACGCTCAGGAAAGCCTCTGTGAAAGCGGCCACACGGGCATAGAAATGGGCTTGCGGATGCTGCATCAAGACCTGACACAACTGCGACACCCAAGGCTGCAGGTGCTGCGAGAAAAAGGCTTGCTGATGGCTCAGGTTAGAGACCGACACGTCTTCACCTGCAATCAAAAACCGCATCACTTCCAGCACATAGGCCACGTGGTCCTCGGTCTCGGACATGTCGTCACTGCGGCCCAAACCCAGTGCGGCCAAATCGTCACGCAACTTGACCAGCGGTTTTTCATTCAAAAAACCACTGAGGTAATGAGACCCAAACAGGTACACCTCGGGCTTGCCCACCCCCCCAAACAAAGCGGTGTACTCGGCCGTCAGCTGCGGCTGACTCAAATCGCGCGCCGATGCCACGAGCTCTCGCCAGGACTCTTCGAGAAAAGCCCCGGCATTGGGCGCCTCGGTCACGGCCACCCGAAGCTGTGACAGCAGCTCCGGTGATGGGGCTTGGTAATAAAGCGCGGACAGCAGACCGTAAATTTCGGCACGCGCGGTTTCTTCGTCCAGCGATCGGCTGGCTGGGGACAAATGCAATTCAGAGCTCATGGCCAATCAATTCAGGGGTTTGTCGCCCGCCATGCGGACCTGGTTTTCATCGGTGAACATGTCCACCACGCGGCAGTCTCCGCACATCTTCAGTCGCTCCAATGCCGGGCCCTGGAACATGCTGTGTCCCGCCAGGCGGCCCAGCATGGTCTCGATGGCCTTGACAGTGCCAAAGGGCTTGCCGCAGCGCACGCAGCCATAAGGCGGGCTGTTGTGCATCACGCGGGCTTGGGTGCGATCGGGCAAAAGCGACAAACGCGGCTGCAAGCTGATGGCGTTTTCGGGGCAGGTTTTGGCACACAGGCCACACTGCACGCAGTTCTTTTCGATGAACTTGATCTCGGGTTGCTGCGGGTTGTCTTGCAAAGCCGATGAAGGGCAAGCGCCCACACAGCTCATGCACAAGGTGCATTTGCTGCCATCGACGGTGATGGTGCCCCAAGGCGAGCCCGCCGACGGCAAGGCGATGGCTGCAGGTGGCGAGGCCTGGGCCTTGACCGGGGCATGCGCCATCAGGTGGTCCAGCGCCAACTCGAGGTTGCTGCGTTTTTCGGCCTGCACCGCGTGGCGGGCTTCAGCTGCCGGACCGGCTGGCGCTTTGACCGCACGGCCTGACAGGCGCTGCAAATCGGCATCGAGCGAGGCGGCACTGCGCACTTGCAGCAATTCAAAGTGCACGCCTTCGTAGCCCAAGCCGTTCAAGAGGCTTTGGGCCACGGCCATTTGTTCTTGCAAGGCGGTTTTGTACTGCGGTGCTTCTTCGTCGGTCAGCATGACCAGCACCTGCCGTGCACCATAGGCCACGCACGAAAGCCACAACTCCAGACCCACGCTGGCGGTGTGCCACAGGGCCACCGGCATCACACGGGCGGGCACGCCTTGCATGACTTTCAGTTGTGCACCGCGGCCCAACTCGTCCAGCATCGCCTGGCCCTTGTCTTGGCTGTGCAGCAAGAGGGCGGCATCGCGGCCGCCGGCCGCTTGGTAGGCACTCACAAGCGTGCGGATTTTTTCGCCCTGCTCTGAGGGGCGCGGGTAGGCATAGGTCAAAGCCCCTGTGGGGCAGGCTGTGGTGCAGGCCCCGCAACCCACGCACAGGTTGGGGTTGACCTTGATTTGCTGGCGCGACTTGTCCGAGCTGATGGCCTCGGCCGAGCAGATGTCCACGCAGGCATTGCAGCCGACTTGTTCGTTGCGGCTGTGGGCGCAGAGCTTTTGCTTGTAGGCAAAAAAGCGGGGCTTTTCAAACTCGCCCACCATCTCGCGCAGCTGGAGCAAGGTTTTCAGGTCCTGCCCGTCCCAGCGGAAATAGCCTTGCGGCAGAGCATGCGACGTGAAGGTGGGTGAAGCGTTGGCACCGCGCAGGTCCAGCACCACATCGAAGCGGGCGCTTTGCGTTTGGGGCTCGCGCATGAAGTTGATGGCCCCGACGGCGTCGCAGGCTTTGACGCAATCGCGGTGCGAGGTGCAGCGCGACAGGTCGATTTGGTAGTCCAGCCCAATGGCCTGCTCGGGGCAGGCGGCCACACACGCGTTGCAGCGGGTGCACAGGTCCAGGTCGATCGGGTTGCTGGCATCCCAGCGCACATCGAAAGCACCCAGCCATCCACTCAAGCTTTGCAAGCGCCCAGCCATGACTGGGTAACGGCGCTCTTGTGCGCCACCCGCCTGGCCTGCGCCTTGGGCCCAGATCGTCACTTGCATCGCATCGGCCAGCAAGGCCGCCGCCCGTTCTGCAACATCGATGTGCCCCAAGATCAGCAAGCGGCCTTCGCTTTTGTAGGTGACGGTGGGCACCGGCTCGGGTTCGGGCAAACGCGCTGCGGCCAGCAAGGCGGCCATCTTGGGGGTGGCGTGAGCGGCTTCTGCGCTCCAGCCACCCGTCTCGCGGATGTTGACAAAGCGGATCGGCGAGGTGGCGCCTTCGGTCTGCTCGGCCAGCTCGGTGAACAAACGCTTTTCTTGGGTACAGGCCACCACCACGGGCTGACCGCTTTTCACGGCACGTTGGAATTCGCCAGCTTCGCGGCGGCACAGTGTGGTGTGGAGAATGAAGTCTTCACCCAGCGCCTGGCCCAGCTTCTGGGCCTGCAGGGGCATGGTTTGGTTGCAATTGCAAATCAGGGTTGTCATGTTCGCTTGGGAGCAGATCGGGCTCAGTCGAATTGACTGGCAATGGCGCAGACTGTGCCACAAGCGAGGGGCTTTGCATGTCCGGCGCGTGCAACTCAGGGTTTTCCTCGGGCAAAGACCCTGACGTGGGGCGGGGCTCAATGATTTCAGGCACCAACTTCATGGCCTGGGCACTGACCATTTGTTCGAGCATGCCCGCCGGCAAAGGGTCTGCGATGGTGTAGTCACCGATGTAAATGTCCAAGCCATCCATCACGTTGAAATGCGGATCGGCAAACAGTTTTTTGACGGCCAGGTTGCGCACATCGGCAGGCACGCCTTGGCGCATGAACGCGCCAAACTCCGATTCAGGCGTGAGGGCTTGTGCATCTGCAAGAGTGGGCAGGGGCGCCTCAGGGACTGCTGGTGCAGGCACCGGCTCGGGCACCGCTTTCGGTGGTGCGTTGGCGTTGTGACGGCCCACAGTCTCGGGCTCTGGGAGGGGCAGGCCTTGAGCGGCTTCTTGTTTGCGGCGTGACCAGCGGCTGAAAAAGTGATCGCTCATGCGCCCTGCCCTGCGCCGCCTTTGCGCTTGTCGGTGGTGCTCACCGATGCCGGTTGGCCAAAGCGGTCGGTCAGGCCGCGAAAGCTTTGCGGGCGTTGGCGTTTTTTGACTTCGGGCACGTAGTGGTGCTGGGCAAAAGCCAAGGCCCACTGCACCACATCGGCAGGCGCTGGGATGGTCTCGACGGTTTCTTGCGCATCCAGCCAGCGCCCTGCATCGTGGTAGCTCAGGCTGACGGCTTGCGGCTCGGCGCGTGGGGCATGGCCTTCGTGATCAATCATGCGCCACATCACAAACCAGCAAGGTGTGGGCGAGGTGGCATTGAGCCAATAACCCTCAGCGTCATCGGGGAACAAGGCCACGGACCAATTGGGAAAAAGCCATTGCGCATCGTCTTCGGTCTCGCGCAGGCAACGCACTTCGTCGCCAAAACCCGCTTCGTGCAGGACCACATCGTCCAGCACCCAGCGGTGGCTTTGCCAGCGCGCCATGGGACCCTGCACCGGTTCGCGGCGCATGAGCACGGAGACTTGGACTTGTGGCGAATCAGACATCAACGGATTGTCGCTCAGTCTTTCAAGACATATTCCGTCGAGGGCAATCGCAAGGTGAAGACCGATCCTTGACCGGGTCGGCTTAAAAAGGTCAGGGTGCCGCCATGAGACTCGACGATGGACTGACTGAGCCACAAACCCACGCCCATGCCATCGAACTTGGTGCTCTTGAAAAGACTGAACACTTCGATTTGTTTGTCCAAGGCAATGCCGGTGCCGTTGTCTTCGATTTCCAACTCGATAAAACCCTGCGTCACGATGCCGCGGATTTGCAGCAGCCGTTCACGGTGCTCGATGTCGCGCAGTGCATCGATGGCATTGCTCACCAGATTGAGGACCACTTGCTGCAACTGGGTGGCATCACCCGTCAGGCGAAAACCATCGTCAAAGGTGGTGAAGATGCGCACCTTCTGATGCACCATCTTGACTTGCACGATGTCCAGCACGTCCAGCACCAATTGCTTGAAGTCCAGTTTGGCAAATTCGCCCTTGCTCATGCGAAACAGGTTGCGCAACTTGCGGATGATGTCGCCAGCCCTTTGGGTGTCGCTCACGATGTGACCGGCCACCGCATCAACAAGGGGCAAATCGGCAGGCCCCGCACCCACGTGTATTTTTTTGATCTGAGACTGGATCAACTCGGCATGCAACAAAGTGGCCGCCAAGGGTTGGTTCAATTCATGTGCAAAGCTGGCCACCAAGGCCCCCATGCCCGCACTTTTGTTGGACAAGGTCAGCTGGCGAATGATCTCTTCGCGCTCGGCCAGCAAACGCGACAGGGCCTGTGAATGTTGCTCGGCCAAGGCGGTGTGTTCTTGTTCTCGGGCCAGCTGCGCCTGGGTCGCGATTTTTTGACGGTGTTCCTTGTCGATGAACAACTGCATGAAGCCCACGGTGAGCAGGATGATCCCCGTGAATTGCCCGGCGAAGACCACGACGTGGTCCCACGAGGCTTGGTACAAGTCGTCCGAGCCGAAGCCCGTCATCATGGCCAAGGCCTTGATGCCCAAAGACCCCGACAAAACCAAGCCCGCCCAACGGATCGAGGTGGCGCCTATGCTGTCGTGGCTTTGTGCCATGCGGCGACCTGAGCCGTAATACTCCAGACAATTGATGGCGTAAAAAGAGTAAAACAACACCATGAGGGTGCTTTCGGGAACGCCCGAAAAATGCAGGCTGTAGCTCAGCGCCAAAAACGCGACGTTCGCCAGACCCGACAGCCACAGCCAGCGCGCATCGGCGGGCCCATCGATGGAGCGCAAAGCCACTTGTCGGCCCCAATTGCCCAGCCCCATGAGCAGCTGACCCCACACCACAATCAGGTCGGTGGCCATCAGGCCCCGACTGCCCAGCACGCACAAGCTCAGCGCACTCATGATGCCCGAGACACTCCACATGACCGCCACACGGCTGCGAAAACGTGCCAGACCATACCAGAGCGCCACGTGCAGCATCAGGTACAAAAATGCATCCACCCAAAAGATGGTTTGCACATCGATTTTCAAAATGTCTCCTTGGCCCGTCGTGTGCGCCACTCGGCCAAGGCCGAGTGCTTATTTCTTGCCGCTGATTATGCGGTCAAGGTCAGGGCCTGGATTTGCACCGCGCAGTATTTGAACTCAGGGATCTTGCCAAAGGGGTCAAGCGCTGCGTGGGTCAACTCATTGGCTGCCGCCTCCACATAGGCAAAGGGCACAAAGACGGTGCCCACCGGCGTGCCCTCGTCGCAGCGCAGCTGCAGCTCAATGGCCCCTCGGCGCGAGGCGATGCGCACCGTCTGTCCCGCTTGCAAGCCCAAACGGCGCAGGTCGGCCCCGCACATGGTCGCGGTGGCTGCGGGCTCCAGCGCATCGAGCACCGTGGCGCGTCGGGTCATGCTGCCGGTGTGCCAATGCTCCAGCTGACGGCCGGTGATGAGCACAAAGGGGTAGTCGGCATCGGGCCGCTCGGCCGCTGAGATGAGCTCGGCGGGCACCAGCCAGACACGGCCGTCTTTCGTCGGGAAATGGTCATGGAAGACGATGGGCTGGCCCGGGTCTTCGGCATTGACGCAGGGGTAAGTCACCGAGCCCGCATTGAGCCGAGTCCAGTCGATGCCGCCAATGGCTGGGGCCATGGCCTGGCGCATTTCTTCATAAACCTCGGCCACACCATCGTGTTCGCCCGCATACAGCCAGTTCAGGCCCATGCGCTGGGCGATCTGCCGGATGATCCACAAATCGGGCTTCGCATCACCGGGCGGCAGCACGGCCTGACGGCCCATCTGCACCGTGCGGTCGGTGTTGCTGACGGTGCCGGTTTTTTCGGGCCAGGCGCTGGCCGGCAGCACCACATCGGCCAGCCAAGCGGTTTCGGTCAAGAAAATGTCTTGCACCACCAGGTGCTGCAAGCTGGCCAGCGCGTGGCGGGCATGGTTGAGGTCCGGGTCGCTCATGGCCGGGTTCTCACCCATGATGTACATGCCGCGCACCTTGTGCGGGTCAGTGTCAGGCGCGAGTGCCTTGTTCATGATCTCGACCACGGTGTAACCGGGCTGGTCGTCCAGCTTCGTGTCCCAGAATTTCTCGAACCAGTCGTGCGCCGACTTGTCGCTCACACGCTGGTAGTTGGGGTACATCATCGGGATCAGGCCCGCGTCGCTGGCGCCTTGCACGTTGTTTTGGCCGCGCAGCGGGTGCAGGCCGGTGCCGGGACGGCCGATCTGGCCAGTGATGCTGGCCAGGGCGATCAGACAACGCACGTTGTCGGTGCCGTGCACATGCTGGCTCACACCCATGCCCCACAAAATCATGGCGGCCTTGGCGCTGGCATAGGCCCGCGCCACTTCACGGATGGTGTCTGCGGGAATGCCGCACACCGCACTCATGGCTTCGGGTGTGTAGTCCTGCACATGGGCTTTGAGTTCGGCCACGTTGTCGGCACGATCGCGCAAGAAACTTTCGTCGCACAAGTTCTCCGTCACGATGACGTGGAGCATGGCGTTGAGCAGCGCCACATCGGTGTCGGCCTTGAACGGCAGGGTACGCCAAGCGCGACGCCCGATGTCGGTGATGCGCGGATCGGCCAGCACGATGCGTGTGCCGCGTTGGGCGGCGTTCTTCATCCAGGTGGCAGCCACCGGGTGATTGGCCGTGGGGTTGGAGCCGATGACGATGATGAGGTCTGAATGCTCGACATCGCGCACCGGGTTGCTCACGGCCCCCGAGCCCACGCCTTCGAGCAAAGCCGCGACGCTGGACGCGTGGCACAGGCGTGTGCAGTGGTCCACGTGGTTGCTGCCAAAGCCGGTCCGCACCAGCTTCTGGAACAAATAGGCTTCTTCGTTGCTGCCTTTGGCCGAGCCGAAACCGGCGAGCGACTTGGGGCCATGTTGGTGACGCAAGGCATTGAGTGGCTGGGCCGCCAGATCAAGGGCTTCTTGCCAGGTTGCTTCGCGGAAGACTTCGCGCCAGCCGGTGTGGCCGTCAATCAATTCCAGGTCTTTGGCCACGCCTTCTTTGCGGATCAGCGGCTTTGTGATGCGGTCCGGGCTGTGGATGTAGTCCATGCCAAAGCGGCCCTTGACGCACAAGCGCCCTTCGTTGGCGGGGCCTTCGCGGCCCTTTACGCTGATGATCTTTTCATCGCGCACCTGATAAGTGACCAGGCACCCCACGCCGCAAAACGGACACACGGAATCGACTTGGCGGTCCACCTTTTGCGGCCCCATGTGGCTCTTGGGCATGAGCGCGCCTGTGGGGCAGGCCTCTACACATTCGCCGCAGCCCACACACGAGCTGCCACCCATCGGGTCGGCCAGATCAAACACCACCTGCGTGTGCGCACCGCGAAAAGCCAGGCCGATCACATCGTTGACCTGCAAGTCGCGGCAGGCCCGTTCGCAGCGGTTGCATTGGATGCAGGCATCCAGATTCACGGCCATGGCCGGATGCGACAGGTCGGCGGGCACGGCCTCACGTTTGAGCGCGGCCAGTTGCGGGCGCACCTGCACGCCGTGGTGTTCGGCCCATTGGCTCAGCTCGCCATGCGGGGCTTCGGCCCGATCGTCGAGCCATTTGTGGCCCTGCTCGGGCAGGTCGGCCAGCAGCATTTCCAGCACCATCTTTTGGCTTTTGACGGCGCGCTCGCTGTTCGTCTGCACCTGCATGCCGGGCGTGGCGCTGCGGCAGCAGCTGGGGGCCAAGGTGCGTTCACCATCAATTTCGACGACACAAGCGCGGCAGTTGCCGTCAGGTGCCAAGCCTTCTTTGTGGCACAGGTGCGGGATGGCAATGCCCAATTCTTGGGCGATGTTGAAGATGCTTTTTCCGGCGGGCGCTTCAATGCTTTGGCCATTCAGCGTGAATTGAATCGTGTTCATGCCGCCCCCACTTCGTGCGGAAAGTAATCCAGCACACAACGGATCGGGTTGGGTGCGGCTTGCCCCAAGCCGCAGATGGATGCATCGCCCATGACCTGCGCCAGATCTTGCAAAGTGTCGGCATCCCAGACTTCAGCGCTCATGAGCTGCGCGGCTTTGTCGGTGCCCACACGACAAGGCGTGCATTGGCCGCAGCTCTCATGCGCAAAAAACCGCATCACGTTCAGGGCCGCTTCGCGGGCACTGTCGTGTTGGCTGAGCACCATGACTGCGGCCGAGCCAATGAAGCAGCCATGGGGCTGCAGCGTGTCAAAGTCCAGCGACACATCGGCCAAACGCTCGGGCAAGATGCCACCACTGGCGCCACCGGGCAGGTAGGCATACAGCGTGTGCCCCTCGGCCATGCCGCCGCAGTGTTCATCGACCAATTCGCGCAGGGTGATGCCCGCAGGTGCGAGTTTCACGCCCGGGTGCTTCACGCGCCCGCTGACACTGAAACGGCGCAGGCCTTGGCGGCCGTGGCGGCCGTGCGATGCAAAGCTGTCAGCGCCTTGCTCAATGAGTTCGCGAATCCAGTACAGGGTCTCGAAATTGTGCTCCAGCGTGGGGCGACCGAACAGACCGACCTCGGCGATGTAGGGCGGGCGCAGGCGCGGCTCACCGCGTTTGCCTTCGAGGCTCTCGATCATGGCGGACTCTTCGCCGCAAATGTAAGCGCCCGCGCCACGGCGCAGCTCGATGCGCGGCAAGGCGGAAGGCGGCTGGGCTTGCAGATCGGCCAAAGCTTGCGTGAGCAGCACACGCGCTTCGTGGTACTCGTCTCGCAGGTAGATGTAAACCGCCTCGCAGCCCACCACATTGGCGGCGATCAAGACACCTTCCAAAAAACGGTGCGGGTCGGCTTCCAAACAGGTGCGGTCTTTGAAGGTGCCGGGCTCGCCCTCGTCGATGTTCACGGCCATCAGGCGCGGGCCGGGTTGGCTGCGCACGATGCGCCATTTGCGCCCGGCCGGGAAACCCGCACCGCCCAAACCCCGCAAGCCCGAGGACTCCAAGACCTGGATCACCGATTCGGCATCGCGCTGGCCCGAGGCCACATGCTTGGCCAATTGGTAGCCTCCAGCTTGCAGGTAAGCCTCCATGCCAATGGCGTCGGGTAAATGATTGGGCGCGGTGTGGTTTTGGTCCACCCGCTGGGCGACAGATTCAGCGGTGGCATGCGCCACAGCCTGCTGACCGACCTGCGCGGCCGGAGCCTGTTCGCAGCGGCCCAGGCAAGGCACGGGCACGACCTTCACGTCCAGCAAATCGTTTTGCAATTGGCGCAGCAAGCTGTCGCTGCCGGCCAGACTGCAGCTCAAGCTATCGCAGACCCGCACGGTGATGTGCGGGGCGGCTTCGCTGTCTTTCAAGATTTCGAAGTGGTGGTAGAACGATGCGACCTCGAACACCTCGACCACGGACAGCCGCATCTCTGCGGCCAGCGCCACAATGTGGCGCTCGAACAACCCATGGAAATGGTCGTTCAGTTTGTGCAGGTGCTCGATCAGCAGGTCACGGCGATGACCATTGGCGGGTGGTTCACCGATCAGGGCGCGCACCTCGACGCGCGCCTCTTCGGAGGCCTGACGGCCTTTGAGCTGCGAACGCGGTTGGCGCAATTGCGCGCGAACCTGGTCCAGGCCGATGCGGGTGGCGCTCGCCATGCTGGCTCAATAAGTCTCGAGGTGCAGGCGGCCTTCTTTCTTGAGCGCGCCACCGATGGCTTCCCAGTCCAGACCGGCGTTTTGGGCGATGTCACGCAGGGCCATGACCACGCCCTCTTCCATGCTCTTGAGACCACACACATAGAAACAGGTGTTGCCGTCCTTGAGCAGCGCCGCCACATCGGCCGCGCGGTCGCGCAAGGCGTCTTGCACATAGCGTTTGGTTTTGCCGGCTTCACGCGAGAAGGCAAATTCGATGTCGATGAAGTCCTTGGGTAGGTTGTTCAGCGGGCCAAAGTAAGGCAGCTCAGCCGGCGTACGGGCACCAAAAAACAGCATGAGCTTGCCGCCCTCGAACTTGCCGCTGGCACGCAGGCGGCGGCGCCATTCGGTCATGGCACGCATGGGGGCAGAACCTGTACCCGTGCATATCATGACGATGTTGCTCTTGGGGTGGTTGGGCATCAAGAAGCTCGCGCCAAACGGCCCGATCACTTGCACTTTGTCGCCCACATTCAGGTCGCACATGTAGTTGGAGCCCACGCCGCGCACAGGCTGGCCGTCGTGGTCTTCGAGCACGCGCTTGATGGTCAGCGACAGGTTGTTGTGACCCGGACGCTCGCCATTGCGGGGGCTGGCGATCGAGTATTGGCGGGCATGGTGCGGCTTGCCTTTGGCGTCTTCGCCTGGCGGCAAGATGCCGATCGACTGACCTTCGAGCACAGGGAATGGCACGTTGCCAAAGTCGAGCACGATGTGGTGGGTGTCGTAGTCCTTACCGACTTCGGTCACACGCAGATTGCCGGTGACGGTGGCGGTGATGGTTTTCTCGGCAGCCTTGGGGCCGTAGACGTTGGTGTAGGCGTGGGCGGCCGACCAGGGCGGGATGGTCGCGCCATACTGGGCGGAGTTGAAACCCGAAGCCACTGCGGTGCTGGCAGCCGATGAGGAAGAGGCAGCGGCTTGCACAGCGGCTTGGGCTTCTTCTTGCGCAGCGGCCGCATCGCCACCACACGCCGCAGCCAGTTCTTCGGCGCTGAGTTCCGCAGGCAGTTCGTCCCACTTGAGTTGTTCTTCGATGCTGTAAGCCTTGGCCTTGGGCATCATGCGCCAGTTGTCGATCGAGCCGGTGGGGCAAGGCGAGATGCAGTCCATGCAACCGTTACAGATGTCGGCCTTGACCACGTAGTTGAGCGAGTCATGGGTGATGGCCCCGACCGGGCAGATCGCTTCGCAAGTGTTGCAGCGGATGCAGATCTCGGGATCGATGACGTGCTGTTTGATCAGGGTCGATTCGGTGGTCATGTCACGGCTTTCTTGTGGTTCTTCAGCTTTTTATCTTTTGTTTGACGAGGTCCGCAACGCCATGGCTTGGGGTCGGGCGCCTCATGCTGGGGTACCAGAAATCGGCGCCCGGCCCCAAGCCATACCGTCGCTCAGCGCCCGTGCAAAAAATGCAGTCTACCGGCATTGGGTGTGCTTTGCGCACACCATGCAGTCGTCAAAGGCAGGGGCGGGTGACGATTTCTGGTACCCCAGCATGAGGAACCCGCCCCTGCCTTTGACGACTGCCACCCCAAAAATGAGGCAGCAGCCGATCAAAGAATCAACGCATCAGTTGAAGCGGACGTAATCAAAGTCCACAGGCTGACGGTTGATGCCCATGACGGGAGGCGCGATCCAGTTGGCGAACTTGCCTGGCTCGACGACACGGCCCATCAGGCTAGCGACATAAGCGCGGTCCTCGTTGGTGGGCAACCACTCGCCCACTTGCGCCATCCACTGCTCATCGGTCACCACACGGCCATCGGGTGTGATTTTGGAACCGGACAAAGATCCGATGTTGCGGTGGAAAGCCTTGTGAGGGGCGGTCAAGGTGAAAGGAATGCCAGCCTTGCTGATCACACGGTTCCAACGGTCGATGCCGCCTTTGGAATCGGTGATGTAGTCGTCGCGCAGCACTTCGTTCAAAGCGTTGAGCATCGGCACTTCTTTTTCGACCAACTTGCCTTCTTCGACGGCCAAGATCTTGTAGCTGTTGCCCTTCAAGATGTGGTCGTCACCACGCTTACCTTCTTCGTAACGGCCCTTGAGGCCAGAGCTGTAGAAAGTGGCGGCGTTGGACGACTCGTCGGCGCCGAACAAATCGATGGTCACCGAGAAGTGGAAGTTGATGTAGCGCTGAATGGTCGGCAGATCGATCACGCCAGCAGCACGCAGCTTGCCCACGTCGTCGGTCTTGAGCTGGTTCATCACATCCACCGTGCGCTGGATGGTGCGGCTCACGCCGGACTCACCCACAAACATGTGGTGCGCTTCTTCGGTCAGCATGAACTTGGTGGTGCGGGCCAGGGGGTCGAATGCCGACTCAGCCAAAGCGCACAACTGGAACTTGCCATCACGGTCGGTGAAGTAGGTGAACATGAAGAACGACAACCAGTCAGGGGTCTTCTCGTTGAAGGCCTGCAAGATGCGTGGGTTGTCTTCGTTGCCGCTGTTGCGTTGCAGCAGGGCGTCGGCTTCTTCACGGCCGTCTTTGCCGAAGTATTTGTGCAGCAGGTACACCATGGCCCACAGGTGACGGCCTTCTTCGACGTTGATTTGGAACAGGTTGCGCAAGTCGTACATGCTGGGCGCTGTCAGGCCCAGGTGGCGTTGCTGCTCCACCGATGCTGGCTCGGTGTCGCCTTGCGTCACAATGATGCGGCGCAGGTTGGCGCGGTGTTCGCCAGGCACGTCTTGCCAAGCTTTTTCGCCGATGTGGTCACCAAAGTGGATCTTGCGGTCTTGCTCGCC
>JACCDH011039360.1_pt1 | contig 17740 bp, 16 predicted proteins | sample 7442481 | NCBI WGS metagenome assembly JACCDH01 (sample SAMN15323433, study PRJNA562643) | freshwater metagenome | isolation source: river surface water | place: USA:Blue River Watershed | collected 2017-08-15
AAGCCGCGCCAGCCGGATCCCGACATCGCGCTCGAAAAGGAAAAGAAGCGCAAGGAAGTCGAGAAGAAGCTCGCCGAGCAAAAGGAACTTGAGAAGAAGCAGCTCGAGAAAAAAGAGCTGGAGAAAAAACGGCTGGCTGACGAGCAGGAAAAGAAAAAGCTCGCCGAGCTGGACCAGAAAAAACAGGCCGAGGAGCAAAAGCGCAAGCAGGAAGAGGCGGTCGCCGAAGAGAAACGCCGTCAGGCAGAAGAACAGCAGCGTAAGCAGGAAGAGCAGCTGGCCGAACAGCGACGCAAGAAACAACGCGAAGATGATTTGAAGCGTCTGCAGGCACAGGCCGGCGATGGCAGCACCGGTGACGCCGAGCGATCGGCCGGCCCGAAAGTCAGCGCCAGTTATGCGCAGAAGATCGGAAGAATGATCAAAGACGCTACAATTATGCCGCCGCTGACCGAGATCTCGGGCAACCAGCCGGTCGAGTATGCGATTGAATTGCTGCCCGATGGCAGTGTGCGCGACGTGAAGCTGCTGCGCTCCTGCGGTATACCCGCGTTCGATCAGGCCGTGCGTCGTGCAATCGAGCGCGCAGCGCCTTATCCGCCAGACCCGGCGAACGGCAACAAGGTACCGGGCAGCCTGGTCATCTCGCACCGGCCCCGGGATCACTGACGATCATCGAAAGACCACTGTACTGAGGACGAGCGATATCCGATGAAAAGACCTTTCCAGACATTGATCGCTGCCGCTTTCCTTTCCCTGCTGGTCCCGGTGATCGCCGCCCATGCGCAATTGCGCGTAGAGATTGCCGGTGTCGGCGCCAATCAGATACCGATCGCGATTGCGCAGTTCGCGACTGAACCGACGAATGAGCAATCCATACCTGCCATCGTGCGTGCTGATCTCGAGCGCAGCGGTGTGTTCAGGCTGGTCGAGGCCAATGAGACCCTGTCAGACAAAAGCGCCGTCGACAGCACTGGCTGGAAGAACCGCGGCGCCGATGCGCTGGCCACCGGCAGCGTCACGCGCATGGCAAACAATCGCATCGACGTACGCTACAAGCTGACCGACACCGTGCGCGGCGGCGAACTGTCTGCGCTCGGCCTGACCGTGCTCGACCAGTTTTCGAGACTGGCCGCGCACCGCGTCGCCGATGACATCTTCGAAAAAATGACCGGCGTGCGCGGCGCCTTTGCCACGCGCATCGCCTATGTCGCGCGCAGCGGCACCGAGTACCGGCTGGAGATTGCTGACTCTGATGGGGAGAATGCCTTCGTTGCGTTGCGCTCGACCGAGCCGATCATCTCACCGGCTTGGTCGCCAGATGGCAGCAAACTCGCCTATGTGTCGTTCGAATCAAAAAAGCCGGTGATCTATGTGCAGGAGCTGGCCACGCGCAAGCGCATCGTAGTGGCCAATTTCAAAGGCAGCAACTCGGCCCCGGCCTGGTCACCGGATGGCCGTCGACTGGCCATCGCGCTCTCGCGCGACGGCCTCACCCAGGTTTATCTGGTCAATGCCGATGGCAGCGAACTCAAGCGCCTGACCCAATCGAACGGCATCGATACCGAGCCCAGTTTTTCGCCTGATGGCCAGAACATTTTCTTCACCAGCGATCGCAGCGGCGGCCCACAGGTCTACCGGATGAACATCGACGGCGGTGATGTCAAACGTGTCACCTACAGTGGCTCGTACAATATTAGCCCGTCAGTATCGCCTGACGGTAAAATGCTGGCTTATGTGTCGCGGCGCGAGGGTCGATTTCAGGTCTATGTTCTGGATTTGACAACGAATCAGGAGACCCGCCTGTCTGACACCACGCGCGACGAGTCGCCCAGCTTTGCGCCGAATGGCCGCTACATCATGTATGCGAGCGATGCTGGCGGGCGCGGCAACCTGAGCGTCGTTGCCACGGATGGCAGCGTGCGTTACAGCCTCAGCGCGAAAGCCTCGAATGTCCGTGAGCCGGCTTGGGGCCCGTTCACGAAATAATGTTTTTCAGGATAAATGCTTTCGACAGAAGCGCGATGTTCGTCGACAATTTGGCGCGACGCCACTGGCCCATGAGCGCAGGCATCAGGATTGACCAACCAGGGAGAGTAGAACCATGCGTTTAATGAGAATGATCGCGGTGCTCGCCGCACTGGCCACGCTGATGTCGGCCTGCTCGACTGTCAAGCTTGACGAGCCCGCAGCCGTCGAAGACCGCGGCAGCAAGGCACCGGCTACCAGCGCACCGTCTGCGCCCGCGCAAACTGGCGGCAGCGGCAGCGACAGCAGCAAATCGTCCAAGGTCACCGACCCACTCGACGACCCGAACAGCGTGCTAGCCAAGCGCAGCGTGTACTTCGATCTCGACAGCTATGTCGTCAAGGATGAGTACAAATCGTTGGTCGAGGCCCACGGCAAGTACCTCGCCAACAATCCTGGCCGCAAGCTCATCATTCAGGGCAACACCGACGAGCGCGGCGGCAGCGAATACAACCTGGCACTCGGCCAGAAGCGTGCCGAGGCCGTGCGCCGCGCACTCGCTGCAGCCGGTGCGAAAGACTCGCAGATGGAAGCCATCTCGTTCGGTAAGGAAAAGCCGAAGGCCACCGGCAGCAATGAAGCCGCCTGGGCCGAGAATCGTCGCGCTGACCTTGCGTATTGATCCGCACGATGAACGTCTCGTTACGAGCACTGAGCGCCGCCGTCTTGGCGGCGCTTTTTCTTTCGACGCCCATGCTTTCGCAATCGGCGATTTTCGAGGACACCGATGCACGGCGCGAAATACTGAAACTTCGTCGCCAGATTGATGACCTGAGCATACGCACCGATACCAAGATCGAGCCGCTTTCACGTCGCATCGAGGACAAGGCAGATATCAAGGCTGTCATCGATGTCGCCACCGAGATCGAAAAGCTGCGCGTCGAGATCGCCAACCTGCGCGGCCAGATCGAAGTGCTCGCCAATGAAGTGGCGAATAGTCAGCGCCGACAGAAAGACTTCTACAACGACCTTGACCAGCGCCTGCGTAACCTCGAGCCAAAACAGATGGCCATCGACGGCAAGGAAGCCGAGGTCGCCCCGGCAGAGCAGCGCGCGTTCGACGGAGCCATGGCGATGTTCAAGTCCGCCAACTACAGCGGTGCTGCGCAGTTGCTATCAGCCTTTCTGCAGCGTTATCCCGAGTCCGCGTATCTGCCGCTGGCCTACTACTGGCTCGGCAGCAGTCACTTCGCCTTGCAGGACTGTGCCAGTGCGCTGCCCGCCTACCAGACTGTGGTTACGCGCTTCGCCGCTAGCCAGAAGGCACCCGACGCACTGCTCAATATCGCCAGCTGCCAGCTTGACCTCAAGGACAAGGCTGCAGCACGCGAGACACTCGGCAATCTGGTGAAGAAGTATCCATCGTCGGCTGCAGCCGCCGCCGGCAAGGACAGGCTGGCCGAGATCAAGTGACCAACAGTCGCCGATGACGATGCCATCGTCGACCTGTGGTCCGTACTGGCACAGACAACTTGCTGGTCGATTGAATCATTACAGATCAAGCAAGCACGGTGTTTGACAGAGAGAGAATTGAACGTATATAATCCCGGTCTTTCGGGTCGTTAGCTCAGTTGGTAGAGCAGCGGACTTTTAATCCGTTGGTCGCAGGTTCGAGTCCCGCACGACCTACCAGACAGAAGCCCCAGTGTTCACACTGGGGCTTTTTTCTGCGCATTCAATTCGATAAAGGTCGAATGCCATTTGCTCCAAGTCGTCTAACCATCAGGGCGTTTCTCGATATCAAAGTAAATAATTTGCCAGTCAAACGACTGGAACCCTGGGTCCTAAGAACCAGCCTACGACGCTGGGTTGTCAATCCCCGGGAATCAGGACTAGATCTGCCTGATCTTCACGGGACGATCAGCGAACACCGCACTGCTGCTCCTGATCAGATCTTCCAGTGCCTCGCACGGCAACGGGGGGCTCAGCAAAAACCCCTGATAGAGAGAGCAACCCAGGCTGTTAAGGAAATCCTTCTCGCTTTCCGTTTCCAATCCCTCAGCGATGACTTCCACACCCAGATTGTTCGCCATGGAGATGATGGTTCTGACGACTATGCTGTCTCCGTCACTGGCTAACATTTTGTTGACGAAAGAACGATCGATTTTTAATTGCTTAAGCGGGAGCTTGATCAGGCTGGCCAGAGAAGAGTATCCCGTTCCGAAATCATCTAACGAAAACCTTACGCCGAGCTGACGGATTTTTTCCATTTTCTCTCGCATCACCTCGACATCATGCACCATACTCTCGGTCAACTCGAATTTTAGCTGGGTGGCTTTTACGCCACTGCTTGCAATGATGCGAATGACGTTTGTGACAAAGTTCTGATCCTTGAATTGTCGCGGACTCACATTGATGGCGACCTGCAACTGGGAAAACAAGGCATCAGATTGCCACTGATTGATTTGCTTGCAAGCATTCTCCAGTACCCAGAGTCCGATCGGCAGAATCAGTCCCGACTCTTCCGCCACCGAAATGAAATCATCAGGCACAACTAGCCCTCGTTCGGGGTGCTGCCAGCGAAGCAAGGCCTCCACCCCCAGGATCTCGCCTCCATAATTGAATTGTGGCTGGTAGAACAAAAGCAATTGATCCAATTCAATCGCATGCCCTAACTGCTGCTCAAGATGAAGGTAGTCAGAAGCCGCCTGCTTCATTGATGGATCAAAAAAGCATAAGGAATTGCGGCCTTCGCGCTTGGCACGGTACATTGCCATATCTGCCTGCTGGATGATGTCCTCTGCAAGGTCACCCTGACCAAAAATCGAAATACCGATACTCCCACCGCAATTAAAAACAAAGTCGTCCATTTCAAACGGAACAGAGAGTTCCTCTTGGATTTTCGTGCCGACCAAAGTCGCCTGATGCGAGGCTTCATCAATATTGGCACTCAGCTCATTGAGCACAACAACGAACTCATCACCACCGACACGGGCGACCATATCCCCCTCACGAACTGCCCTCTGCAATCTTTGGCCAACCTCAACCAGCAACAAGTCACCAGTCGCATGACCCTTGGTGTCATTGAGAGACTTGAAGTTATCCAAATCAATGAACAGTGCAGCACCATGCAAGCGGCTTCTGGGAATAACGCTAAGCATTCTTTTCAGACGGTCATTTAATTTCCTGCGATTGGGGAGCTGCGTTAAGGAGTCGAAATAGACCAGATTGTGTATTTCGTCCTGTGCAGCTTTGCTTTTGGTAATGTCATAAAGACAGATGACATAGTACTCGGCTGCGTGCTGCCCCATCGGAATGGAAGAAATATTCATCCAGACGACAAACCTGCTGCCATCATCCCGACTGCACATCACTTCACCTTCCCATAGCCCCCTGATTTGAAGCACTCTCAGGATGGCAGACTTCGCTTCAGCTCTCTGAGCTTGCGCGAAAAACAAATCGTATTTCTTGCCACGTAAATCTTTTGTTGCGTGACCCGTTATTTTCGCGAACGCCTCGTTTGCTTCCAGAACTGTCTCGTCTCTGTCCGAAACACAGATTCCCATTTTGGATTCGAACGCAATGGCAGCAATCCTCTCGCGCTCTCGAAGCCGATTGTGATCAGTGACATCGTAGAAGACTGCACGTCTGGAGGATGGCGAGCTGTCGGAGGCAGGAAAATTCTGCAGATAAAATTTAAACTGACGGCGTTCACCGTGAGAGTTTGTCAGCACCAACTCTGCATCTGTCGCCGGATTTGCTGAGAGACTATTTCCGAACTCTCGCAATCTTCCCCAGTTCTCGGCCGCCTGAATTCCATCGGGAGACACCTTTCCGACGATGGCTGTGTGCGAGCATCCAATCCACTTCAATGCCTGACTATTTATGCTTAGACAGCGTCCGGCTTCATCGGTGAGGAAAGTGCCAAACAAGGTTTGCTCGAACAAGCCATTGATCTGTTCTTCCAGGTGCTTCAGTGCATGATTGAGCGGCAGACCACCCGGAGTCGGCCCTGCCGTGCCTCCCTTTTCCGATGTGGATTTTTCTGCCATGACTACTTTCCGGGAAATCGGTGTTAACGGCAATGAGTATCAGCCTGGCGGGAATTCCTAACTCAAGTTTCGAGCTACTGAAAACGATTTAATTTTCGCTCAGCCCCCTATTTTTGCTTAAGCGAGCTGGCCGCAGTCGCAGCTCGGTGAGCCATTTGCGCTGCCTCGGCCGCGGCTTCTGTCGCTCGTGCGGTTGCCCGCGCTGCCTCAGCAGATGCTTGGGCAGCAGACTCTTCTGCCTGAAGTGCGGCAGATGAGGCAGCCGCTGCTGCGGCGGCAGACGCAGATGCGGCCGCTTCTGCGGCTGCGACCGCAGCAAGGGAAGCAGCCTCAACAGCCGCCTGTGCCGCCTCAATCACGAATGAATTTGCCGAGGCGACTGCTGCTTCGGTAGCTTTACGGCAAGCCTGTGCCGCTTTTTCAGCAGCTGACGCGGAACGCAAGGTCGCTTCAAGTGCGCTCTGGGTAAGTTGTTTCATGGAGTCGAGCGTTTCGGTATAACGCTTGTTAACCACCATGTATCCATCGCGTAAAAAATCAATGTCAGCTTGAAGTTGCGCGATTTTCGAATGGATGACTTGCTCGGAACTGGTGTTCATTGGATCACTCTGACACACAATCAATCAAAGACCAAGATTTATCAGTATCGTTCCGATACATGCCTTTTAGAAAACTGGCTCAATTACTTTTATTCAAACCTTCCTTCGATAAAGTGCCAGACTGATTGGATGTACTTGACCGTGCAATGGGCAGGACAGATCAGGATGACTCCTCAAGCAGACTTCTCAGCATCCATGCCGTTTTCTCGTGCACGTCGATGCGCTGCGTGAGCACATCGGCAGTCGGCTGATCATTGGCGGCACCCACGACAGGGAATAACTTCCTGGCAGTCTTGGCCGTCGCCTCTTGCGCCCTGACGAGATATCGGATCATCTCCTCGGCCTTCGGCACGCCACTGACTTCCTTGATCGATGCGCGCTTCACGAATTCCGCATAGGTTCCCGGCGCCGGATAACCGAGTGCACGGATTCGCTCGGCAATCAGGTCCAATGCTGTCCACTGCTCGGTGTACTGGGCCATGAACATTGTGTGCAGGGTATTGAACTGCGGCCCCGTCACGTTCCAATGGAAGTTGTGAGTCATCAGGTAGAGCGTATAACTATCAGCAAGCAGATTCGATAACCCATCGGCAATCTTCTTGCGGTCGGCTTCCGAAATTCCGATATCAATGCGGGAGTCTTTGGCTTTCTTGCTCGGCATGGGAGGCTCCTTCAGGGTTGGGTCGTGACACAGGACCATTCACAAACACTGGGGTTGAGCGTCGCTCGTATGCGAACACTGACGTCTTGCAGCCGACTGCCACAGGCGCTCGTGATAGAAATAGACGAAGGCTTGAACGGTCGGCTCCAACAAGCTCAAGGTTACCGAAGCAATCAGGTCACCGGTGACCAAATAGGCCACCATGGCGGCTACCGAAATATGCGTCAGGTAGTACGAGGCGGTCTTTTTTAGGGCAAAGGAATGATTGTTGACCCAGCGACTCATGACCTGCTCCGGCTTGTCGTGACAGTGTAGCGATCTTAGGATCGCGAGCTCCATAGCTCAAGACAATTAAATATATTTAATTGATAGTATATTTAAATAAATCAAGAGTACCGATGAGATACTGCATGACGCGGATCATTCGAGGCATCAGGCCTTGGCGCTGACAAAGCGACCGTTAACCCACTCGCCGCGCTTTGCGGGCCGACCGTCAGCATAGGTCTCGACACCGGTACCGGATTTTTCGCCGTTGATGAACCGACCCTTGTAGCGGTCGCCATTGACGTTCACATAGATGCCCTCGCCATGCGGCTGACCATTGCGTATCTGGCCCTTGTACTTGCTGCCGCTGGCAAAGGCCAACGTACCCTCGCCCTCCAGCCTGTCCTGCTCGAAGTCACCGGTGTAGACATCGCCGTTGGCGAAGGTGAAAGTGCCCCTGCCCTGCTGGCGGTCATGCTGGTAGCTGCCTGAGTAGCGATCGCCATTGGCGTAGAAATAGCTGCCCTTGCCGTGATAGCGCCCGTGCTCGAACTGGCCCTCATAACGCTCGCCGTTTGCGTAAGTGAAGGTGCCGACGCCGTGATACTGGTTGTCCTCGAACTCCCCGACGTATTTGTCACCGTTGGCAAAGAGCAGCGTGCCGGTGCCGATGTACTGGCTGTCCTCGACTTCGCCGATGTATTGGTCCCCATTCGGATAACGGATCGTTGTCATTGTTGTTCCGCAGTTGATGTGGTCACTGTCCGTGCTGATGGTGCTGGTGGTGCTGATGATGCTGAAGCCTGTCGCATCAGGTCAACCTGGCTTTTTCCAGTTCGGCCAGCAGGATGGCCTGCAATGTCGGGTTCAGGGTACCCAGCGCAGCAAAGGCTTTTTCTGCCCAGTCGAGATACTCGCTGCGCTGCCGCACCGACCAGGTGGCCGGCACGAAGGTGCCACCGAGGTTGCGCACACTGGCGACGAGTTGCGCCTGTCGCAGCAGCTTGCCCTTGCGCGACATTTGAGGAATGGTACGCAGCAGTTGTGCCTTGCGCGAGGCGAGCGAGAGCTTGGGATGGTCCGCCACCTCGGCCGAGATAAAGGCGACCTCGCTGCCGAACTGGCCGGCAATGTCGGCCTCGGTGACGTCGGTGTGCTCGATCAGGTCATGCAGCGCCGCTGCCACCAGCAGGAAGGGATCATCCTCGCCGGCCTCCTGCAGCACGCGCAGCACGTCCAGCGGATCGAGAAAACAGCCCATACCTGAATCGGGTGACAAATTGAGCCCCGCCCGGCGCGCCGCCTGAAAGGCAACGGCTTTGCTTACTAATGTCGATGATCTTGTTACCTGCGTTGCCTGCGCTGCTTCCACTTGTCACTCCAAGCCGGTAGTACGCTGTCTGCTGCGGTTTGTCTGCCGTTCGTGCGGCCTTGCCACCATGCGCCCTGCCTCCATGATACCGCCTGCCGGCTGCATGACCTCAGTAGCTCGGGTGGTCCAGCTACACTGCCTCGGTGACCCCACCCTGGCCATACTGGCGCGCTCGGTGATGCTGCTTCAATAACGCTGGACCAGCACCAACCGGAAATGGCGAGACTCGACAGGATGAAAGACCCGACCCGACAGGCCTGACAGTCCACCGAAAGTGTACGAGTCATTGTAGTAATCGATCGCAGACTGACGGCTGTCGAGCAAGTTGAAGCCGGCAAGCTCGACCTGGGTATCGCGCGCGATCCGGTAGCCTATCCTGCCGTTGACGGTGGTAGTGCCCTCGGAGCGAACGGCATTGTCCTCGGTCAGCGGCCGTGGCCCGAACCAGCGCAACTGCACCGAGCCTTGCCACGGCCCGATCGCATCGACGATCGCCGCCACCGAAGCGACGCCCTCGGGCGCGCCCTCGATGTACTGGCCAGCGCCGCCCGGATCGCGGAAGCGTGCGCGCGTGTAGGCGAAATCCGCATCCAGCGTCAGCCAGGCATTAGCCTTGTAGTAGTTGTTGAGCTCTACGCCGAACCGGCGGCTGCGCCGACCGGAGTCCTCGGTGCGACCGCTGTCGCCGATGTAGACGATCTCGGACGCGCTATCGAGCTGGAACAGCGCCAGTGTGGTCTGCAGCCCCTCGATCATCTCGGTGCGCAGACCCAGCTCCTGGCCGAAGGTGCGCACCAGCCCGTCCGAGCGACGACCGCTGGCGATGGTCACACCGCGCGCATCATTCGAGTGATAGCCATTGCCGAGGCTGTAGTAGAGCTCGCTCTTGTGCCACGGCCCGAACACGAGATTCAGCTTGGGGCTAGCGATGAAGTCGCTGACGGTGGCGGTGTTGTTGTCGCCGGTGGAGCTGAAGGTACCGACATTCCCAAAGCGGAACCAGTCGCCGCGCAGGCCGGCCACGGTGCGGAACCAGTGGTTCCAGTGCACATGGTTCTCGCCATACAGGCCGATGCTGCTCTGGGCAATGCGGTCACTGCGGCACTGTTCGATGATGTCGGGATTGCAGTTGACGCGCGCGCGAGCGCGTGTGCTGAACAGGCCATTGCTGATCGCGTCATGCTGCAGCTGGACGCCGATGGTGTTGGTGGCCTCGTGTCCAAGACCGCTGACTTCCATCGTGCGCATGAGGTTCAGGCCGGAGGTGACGCGGCTGTCGCGCTGGTTGAACTGGCTGTCGGCACCGTATTCAAAGTTCGAGTACAGGTCGAGTGCATTGCGGATCACATAGGCCTGCGCCGTCAGCGTGCCGCCGGCATCGCTTTGCCGCCATTCGCCGGACATGCTGTAGCGGCTGGCGGTAGCGCCCGAGCTCGGATCCATCGCGCCCCAGCGCGAGATGCGTCCCTGACGATACTCGTTCAGTGGTATCTGGTCGGTGGAGTTCCAGCTGCCCGAATAGGCCATCGCCATCAGCGTCAGTCCATTGGCCTGCGTGCCTTGCGTGTAGCGCAGCAGGCCATTGAGTTTGCGGTAGTTGTCGGGATTGATCCAGGGGCCGTCATAATGCGAGAGCTCGAGCGCATATAGCAGACGGCCGTCGTTGACCTGTGGCGAGTTAGTGAGCAGCGTGCGGTACCAGCCGTTCTGCCCGAGACCGACGCTGGCGATTCCGCGCTCTACGCTGTCGCGGTAGAACAGCGCGGCCGAACCGGCATTGGCGAAGTCGCCGTCAGCGACATAGTAAGGGCCCTTGCGATAATGGACGGACGAGACCAGTTCGGGGATCAGCGGATTGAGGTCGGCCCAGCCCTGCCCGTGCGCATGGCTGCGCTGGTTTAGCGGCATGCCGTCGAGCGAGAGCTTGATGTCGGTCCCGTGATCAAGGTTCATGCCACGCAAGAAGTATTGGTTGGCCTTGCCCTCGCCGCTGTGCTGGCTGACGATCAGCCCCGGCATGACCTCGAGCAGTTCGCCGGTGCGCGCGACCACGCGCCCGCTGATTTGCACCGGGCCGGCCGCGCCCTCGCTGGCTGCGTCGGCCGTGCCGAGCAAGCTGTAGCGCGCACTGTTGACTTCGACCGCGGGCAGGCTGCGGATGTCGTCTGCGTGCACGGTACCCGGCATGGCGAGCAATGCCGCGACTGCCATCATCACGCGCGACGGTCGTGATACGTGCAGGTGCATGCTCATCGCTGAACGGGACGATCGAAAATAGTCGGAGGGGTCGACCATCAGGCGGGTGGCGTCTGTGCGGGCAAGTTGTGATTATTTTTTCCGCATCATACACGCAGATTTCACTATGGCTTTTGCATGATCGAGAGCTGGTGCGAGGACCTGATCATTAATTACATGACCGATGCATCACCTGAGTGGCGATTGATGGCACAATTTAATGGTTTCTTCCGCATTGTTTTCAAAAAAAGAAACAGAATCACTCAATGCAAGGCATTCATTTGACGGCGGACCTCGCGGGCTGTCGCAGCAATCTAGAGCTGATGGTCGATGTCGATGCGCTTCGCGAGAAGTGCGTCGCGCTGGTGCATGACTGCGGCCTGACCGCGGTCAGCGAACTATTTCATGCCTTCCCCGGACTCGCCGGTGAATCTGGCGGTATCACCGGCACCGTGCTACTGGCCGAATCTCATCTCGCACTGCATACCTGGCCCGAGAAGCAGGCATTGACACTGGATGTCTATGTCTGCAACTTCTCCACTGATAACAGCGCGAAGGCAACTCAGCTGATCGAGTCGCTAGTCAAGCTGTTCGACCCGATCGAAGCAAACCGGCAAAGCCTGATGCGTGGCGAAATTGGCCATGCCGGGTTGGGCTATGAGATCGGACAGGAATGGCTGAACCAGCACAGCATCTACGGCTATCGTCTGGGGCCGGCGCTGCATCGTGAGCAGTCGTCTTATCAGCTGATCGAGGTGCATGAGTCACCGCAATTCGGCAAGCTGTTCAAGCTCGACGGCGATTACATGACCTCCGAGGGCGAAGAGTTTTTTTATCATGAGGCACTGGTGCATCCGGCAGCGATCGCGCACCGCGATCCGCGCTCGGCGCTGATCATTGGCGGCGGCGACGGCGGCGCGGCCGAGGAGTTGCTCAAGCATCCCGGCATCGAGCGCATCGTGCTGGCCGAGCTGGACGAGGCCGTAGTGCGCATCGCTCGTGAATACCTTCAGCGTATTCACCGCGGCGCGCTGGATGATCCGCGCGTCGAGCTGCGCATCGGCGACGGCATGACCTATGTGCAGCAAACGGAGGAAAGCTTTGACCTTGTCCTGCTCGACCTGACCGACCCGGACACGCCGGCCTCGGCACTGTACGGCGAGGCTTTCTTCGCGGCGTTGCGGCGCGTGCTCAAGCCGGGCGGTGCCATGGTGCTTCACATGGGCTCGCCCATCTTCACGCCCGAATCGGTGCGCATGATCCATCGCCGGCTCGCGGCAACGTTTCCCTGTGTGGCGCCGCTCGGGCTGTACATTCCACTTTACGGCGCCTACTGGTCGCTGGCGGTCTGCAGCGACAGCCTCGACCCGCGTCAGGCCAGCGCAAGCTTTGTGAGCAACACTCTGGCCGACAGGCGCATCAGCGACCTGCGGTATTACAATCCAGCGACCCATCAGGCACTGTTCGCGCTGCCGGGGTACTATGAACAACTCCTCGCCTAGCAAGATGAACCTGAAAGAAAAGCTGTACGATCACTTGAGAGATGACGTCTACTGCAAGCTGGGCGTTTCGAAGATCCACGGTATCGGCGTATTTGCGCTGCGCGACATTCCCAAGGGCGCCAAGCCGCTTAAGAGCCTGGTCAGCACCAAGGAAGTGAAGTTCTCGCGCGTCGAGCTCAAGAAAGTGCCGAGTACCGTGCGCAAGCATCTGTCGATGTTCTGCCTGGTCGAGAAGGGTCGCGTGTTTGCGCCGGAGATCGGTATGAACGCAGTCAACCTGTTGGTCTACCTGAACCACTCGAAGACGCCCAATCTCTTCTACAACGACAAGGGCGTGCTGGAGGCATTGGTGGACATAGCGCGCGGTGAGGAAGTCACCATCGACTACGACATCAGCTTCGACGACGAGCACGACTTCAGCGACAACTGAAGTACCCATAAAAACTCCGCCCAGTTCCCAGGGGCGGAGGTATTCAGCTTGCCCTGCCCCGGACTGCCAGCGTCTGGGGGCGAGCGGCGCCTGCGGCTCAGGCGGCGGCGTTAGCGAGCGCGCCGGCGCTCTCGTCGCGGAAGATGCGGTTGAGCTGCTCTGGCCTGAAGTCGATCTTTAGCGGCGAAGTCGGATCGGTCGCCAGCGGATGCTCGGGATCGACCAACGCCATCGCATAGATGGGCTCGTAGTCGGTGACGAACAGTGACTTGTAGCCGTAATCATCCACCGGACCCAGGTTGTACCAGCGCAGGCCGTTCTTGGCCGCCCAGCGTGAGGCCAGCAGACAAGCGTAATTGCCCGGCGACTTGTTCTTGAAGTCGCGGTTCCACTGGCAGAAGCTGCCATAGAGCTGATCATATTTCGGCAAGATGATGGACACGTCGGTCAGCACGAGCTCACCGTCGGGTGCATGAACCTGCAGGATCAGTACGTCGAGGTCGCGCACATAGTCGACGAAACCTTCGACCTCGCGGTCGTCGATATAGCATTTTTCGAAATGGTCGCCACCCATCTCGATCATGTCATCAAAGCTCAGCTCACTGCCACGCACGACATGCTCGGTATAGGTGAATTCCCGGTACTGCTTGTCGAACTCGCGGAACTTGCGCGAGCGGCGCTCGTCCTGCCACAGCTCGTCAGACGAGGTATCGACCATGCCGTATTTGTCATTGATCTGCACGCCATACGGGCTGTCCGGCGGAAGCGCATAGACCACGAAGGGGCGCGGCGCGCCAGCGATCATTTCCTCGCTCACCTCGATGTACGGGCACAGCGCATCCCAGCGCGTGGTGTAGTAGAGGATTTCATCATGATAACTTTCAACACACAGATTTTCTGTCGTCCAGCTCTGGTGGCCCACTTCGTGCACCTGTTGTCGCGCGAGCCGTGCCTTCTTGGCCTCTCCCAGGCGATATAAGGTTCCGTTCATTTCTTCATGTCCTCCGCAAAACGCAGACTCGGCAGCTTCCTCAGGTCGAAGTAATCCGAGTCAATCGCAAAGTTACCGGCCAAGAATCTGCCGTCCGATTTCTCGAGCCTGGCGATTTCCTGTTTGCACGCTGCCAGGTGCTGTGCTGCCTCGCTATTTTGTTTTTTGAGTTGACGTATGTACTCCGGCATCAGCGGGCATTCGATGTCGTAGTAAATTTGGCGCGCCTCGGGGTCGTACGCGAGGGGATAGAGCTTGCAGCTGAAGGGTTTGTCCTCGCCCAGCGTGCAGCCGGAGGGACCCAGATTGGGGCATTCGGTCTCGATGCAGATGCCGCCGTGCTTTTTCTTTTCCTGGCGGGTCAGCGATATTTCGAGGGGCGGGTAGCCCTGCTCGACGTAGCAGCATCGACGGCATTCAGCGCAGTGGTCAAAAGGCATGCGCGTTCCTGTCGGAAGTTCTGTGCATCAACGGCATAGGCTGCGTTAGCACGGCATCGCATACTGCTTTGAACCGCAATGCCAGGTTCTTGTTGGTGGAATGTTTCCGTAAGATAACTCAAACTTCACCAAAATGTCACAAGTTATTTGTGATTTTTTAGCCTATTTCTCAAGTGATAGACACCGATCGAGCGCGCATTACGCGCGCCTTCACACCGACAGCATCAGCCGACCAGCATCTTTCGCAGGCATTGAGCCGCCCAGGAAATATCCCTGAAATTCATCGCAGCCGAGTTCCTCTAGCTTGTCATGCTGCGCTCGGGTCTCGATGCCTTCGGCAATCACGCGCATCCGCAGGCTCTTGCCGAGCGTAATGATAGAGCGAATGATCGCGCCATGGCCCTTGTCATCCGCATGGTCGAGATCGATGCGCTGCACAAATGACTGGTCGATCTTGAGCTGGTCCAGCGGCAGCTGCTGAAGGATCGACAAGGATGAATAGCCGGTGCCGAAATCATCCAGCGAGAAACGTACGCCCAGCGCGGTGAGCTCTCGCATCTTCTCTGCCGTCTCGGGGACGTCGGTGACGAGCATGCTCTCTGTCAGTTCCAATTTCAGCATCGTCGGGTCGGCACCGCTGTCCTGCAGCGCCGCGCGCACGTCAGCGACGAAATCTGGTCCGCGCAACTGGCGCGGACTCACATTGACCGACACGCGCACCTTCTGCAGGCCGGCAGCTTCCCACTCGACCATTTGCAGACAGGCGGTCTTGAGGACCCACCGGCCCAACGTCAGGATGAAACCGGTCTCCTCGGCGGTCGGTATGAACTCGTCAGGCAGCACCAAGCCGCGCGTCGGATGATGCCATCGAAGCAAAGCCTCAAAACCTTGTAGCTGACCCTCGCGATCCAGTTGAGGCTGGTAATGCAGCGCAAATTCCTGCTGCAGCGACGCGCGCCTGAGATCAGCCTCCAGCGCCGCACGCGCATGCAGGAGCTGCTGCATGCGTGGGTCGAAGAAACGCAGCGTATTCCTGCCTGCCTGTTTGGCGCCGTACATCGCCAGGTCGGCCTGCTTGAGCAATTCTTCGACGCTGGGCGCGCAGCCGTCGAAGACGGTGATACCTATGCTGGCCGAGCCGTCGTGGTGCCGGCCACGCAGATCATAGGGCTCAGACAGCGAGCCGACGATTTTGCGCGCAGTAACCTCGGCCTGTATCGCCGCGCGACGCTGCTCTGGCCCCAGTTCCTCAAGCAGCACGACAAACTCGTCGCCGCCAAGGCGTGCGACGGTATCGACGCTGCGTACGCAAGCGCGCAACCGACTCGCGACCTGCTGCAGCAACAGGTCGCCAATGTCATGGCCGAGCGTATCGTTAAGCGTCTTGAAATTATCCAGGTCAAGAAAAATCAGCGCGCAGTATTGTGCATGGCGGTTGCTGGCTTCGCGTGCGTGGCTCAGGCGATCCAGCAGCGCCGTGCGGTTAGGCAGCTGGGTCAGCTGATCGTGAAAGGCCAGGTAATGGATCTTTTCCTGGTCACGCCGCATTTGCGTCATGTCGGTCCAGATGGCGAGTGTGGCCTTTACCTGGCCGAATTCATCACGCACGCGGGTCAGATGGCCGTGAACATGCACACGGCGGCCATCCTTGCAACGTTGCACCTGCTCGCCGCTGTATTCGTCACTGTCGTCCAGCGAAGCGACCATCGCCGACACATCATCGGCAGGTATGTCCAGCAGTTCTGCAGCATCTTTCCCCAGAGCCTCTTCACGGGTCCAGCCATATAGCCGCTCGGCGCCGCCGTTCCACAAGGTGATGCGGTTCGAAAGGTCTTTCACGAAGATCGCATCCTTGGCTTGGTCCAGCAGCGTGGCGCGCTGGCGCAACTGCTCGGTGGCTTCCAGCACCGCATGTTCGACGTCGCGGAAAGTTTCCCTTCCGGGATCCAGACCGAGGATGCGCACGATCTCGCCAGCGAGTTGGTAAAGCGCTGACTGGCGGGACCGCTCCTTGTTGAGCAGATGCTGCAGTGCCACCTCGCGCCGGCGCAACTCCAGCGCGATCATCGCTTGCCGGGCGAGAGTCTGAAGCTGGTCTCGCTGCCGCGCATTGAGTCGGCGCGGCACCCTGTCGACCACCATCAGCGCACCCAACGCATGCCCGCTCGGCGTCACGAGCGGCGCAGCTGCGTAAAACCGGATGTAGGGCGCGCCGGTAACCAAAGGATTGTCAGCGAAGCGGGGATCGCGACGCGCATCAGGGACCTCGAAATGGCCACGCTGCCGGATCGCGTGTTTGCAGAATGAAACCGAAATATCAGTCTCACGTACCTCAAGGCCCTCGACCGCCTTGAACCACTGCCGCTTTTCATCAACCAGGCTGAGTGCTGCGATCGGCGTGCGACAAAGCTCTGACGCCAGCCGCACCAGACGATCGAACTCCACCTCGGGCGGGGAATCGAGAATGTCATACGCATACAAGGCATCCAGCCGGGACTTGTCCTCCCAGGGCTGTGCTACCGATTGGCCTGCAGCTGATTGCAACCGCCCCTCCGCCGGCTGGGCCGGATGACGTCTCCGGACAAGCACTGTGACAACGATCATGCCCCGGGAATTCCATCGGCCCGCGGGATCGCTGCATCAAGGCAGTTTTTGCAGTTCGACCACCGTCAGCCGTGAGCCCACCTTGTCAAGCCGAAAGCGTACCTTGTCACCCACTGCGATCCCTTCGAGCAGCGCTGGTCGGGCAACGCGGAAGGCCATGGTCATCGCCTCCATCTCGAACTGCGGTATGGCCTCATGGCGCAGCGTCAGCTTGTTGGTATCGGCATCAATGCGGCGCACCTCACCATGGATCCAGGCTTGATTCGTGGCGGAACTGCCGGATGCATGATGCCCGGCGTGGTCGTCGGCTGCCGGCGCTTGCGCGCAGGCAGCGGCTGATAACAGCAGCATGGGAAGGATAGTGATGACACGATGAATAAGAAAAGACGACATGGCTTGCTCCTCAGATCGGGTTTGCTGGTTCAGGATGCAGCGTTTGGGTTGCATCCTTATCGTTGCATCGTTCTCGTTGCATCGTTCTCGTTGCATCGTTCTCGCTACATTATTCAGGTTCGCTGCAGTCGATGCTGAATCATCAATGATGATCATGGGATCCGGGCTTCTTCGCTTTCAGCGCCGGCATAGCCTGACCACCGCCGCTGTCGCTGCGTGCCGGCGCCGG
>JACCDH010502780.1_pt1 | contig 17733 bp, 17 predicted proteins | sample 7442481 | NCBI WGS metagenome assembly JACCDH01 (sample SAMN15323433, study PRJNA562643) | freshwater metagenome | isolation source: river surface water | place: USA:Blue River Watershed | collected 2017-08-15
ATACCTATTTTTGTTAAAAAAATATTAAACGATGAAGTAGTAGAAATTCACGGAGATGGAAATCAAACTAGATGCGTAACTTACGGAGCCGATTTGGCAAAAGGAACTTTTCTTGCTCTAACAGTAGAGGGAATTTCAGGGGAGTTATTTAATATCGGTGGTTCCGAAGAGATTTCTGTAAAAGATACTGCTCTGCGTATCGCTGAAATTGCTGGGGTTAAAAATCTCAAGATGAAGTTTCTTGATACCGTTGATAGTTTTGGAACATATCAAGAAATTCAACGTAGATTGCCGTGTCTACAAAAAGCTAAAACCCTTCTTAACTATTGCCCAGTTTGGACTTTTGATGCCGGCATTAAGAGATTGATCTCTAGTTATCGGAGTTAAGCAGATGCTTATTATTTACCCAAGCTATAACAATTACGACTTAATGTTTGGCGAGAATAAAAATTTTCTAAGTAAAAACTCCGAGAAAATCATAGTTATAGATGATCACTCTACTCCAGTTGAGCGGGAAAAGGGTAGACGTTTCTCAGAAAGTCTTGGGTTAAAGTTTTTTATGAATCCTGGCAAAGGTGTGCAGTCTGCTGTGGATTATGTGATTAATAATTTTTGTTCTGATGGCGAGTGGGTTGTTGTAATGCAGCAGGATGTGTGCTTTCAAGATGAAGATGCCGTATTCAAATTATCAGAACAATTATCTAAGATTAACAAATTAGCCTATCCAATCGGTGCCGTGGGTTTTCCTAATTACGTTGTTAATTCACATTACCATCGTTCCCTTGAGGAAGGAGTAAAAGTAACTTGGCGTGATTGTTGGTTGGGTGTATTAATGCTGACACAATCTAAGTTTTACAAAACAAATAAATTATCAAATTATGTTTACCGTTTTCTTTCTTTATGCCCATTTATAGAAAAAATTGAACGTCGTTTTTGGCATAAAGTCATTTTTCACAGAAATTTTGCACCCTTAACTTTCCCTAATTTTAGTGAGGCAGCTTCAAGTTATGAGGGCTTAACAGCGATAGACTTACCCGTATGGACTGTGATTGCAATATCGTCAAGCGCATGGAAGTCCGCAGTTAAACCTGACCCAAACTTTATTTTTCATCTTTGGTTTGCTGATGTTGCAATGCAAATGCAGTCAAATAACTTCTTCGTTTGCCTTGATACCAATATAATCGTGATTAATAACTGGCAGGTAAAGACTCTTTATGGAATTGATGGTTCTGTAGAGGAGGGGAAGAAAAAAAATGGTCGAATGGAGCGTTATGGTAACCATTTAGAGGTTTGGAAAAAAAAGTGGGGTTATGACTATGAACATCCTTTTCCATCAAAAAAACAAATGCATCAGGTGAGAGGGATAATTTCTCAGTTCAAATTAAATGACCCAAAATTTCCAATAAAAAAATTTAAGATTTAATGATATGACTCCAGACGTCCTTACTATTATGGGTACACGCCCTCAATACATTAAATGTTCTGTCCTGAGGCTTGCTTATGAAGAAGCAGGGTTAAATGAAGTATTAGTCGACACGGGGCAGCACTATGATGACAATATGTCATCAATCTTTTTTGAGCAACTTGGAGTAAGACCGGCTAATTATAGATTTTCCACTGGTGGAAAGTCGCATAGCTTAATGATAGGGTCGATGTTAGTGGAGTTAGAAAAGTTAATAGTAGATATTAAGCCTAAGTCTATTGCTGTTATCGGGGATACAAATAGCACGCTTGCTGGAGCTCTAGTGTCTTCTCGAATGGGTATACCGTTTATGCATATTGAGGCTGGTTTAAGGTCTTTTGATAAGTCAATGCCGGAAGAGCAAAATAGGATCGTGGCTGATCACCTTGCGGATTTTTTAGCATGCCCAACTGTCGGGGCACTTAAAAATTTATCAAAAGAAAATATCACTAAAAATGTTTTTTTTACTGGTGATGTCATGTTCGATGCTGTAATTCATTTTCAAGATAAGTTTATTAGACCTAAAGAACTGCCCTTAAATATTAAAGATGGGATGTTTAATCTTCTGACTTTGCATCGTAGTGAGGCTTTAAAGGATAAGAACTCATTTTTTTCTCGCATTCAGTTTGTTCGAGAAAATTGCAATCAATTACCCACTGTTTTTGTAATTCATCCCCATACAAAAAATCGCATATCTGAGTGGGGTATCAACTTGGATGAGTGGGTTTTATTAGCGCCCCAGCCATATTTTGAAATGCAATGGTTGCTTAAGAATGCAGGATATGTTTTTACAGACTCTGGAGGGGTTCAAAAAGAAGCTTTTTTCCATAAAAAATCCTGCATAACGCTTCGATCTTCCACAGAGTGGCCAGAAACATTATCTATTGGCAATAACTCATTATGGAATTCCTCCGATAAACCGGTTGATTTTGTGGAGCATCCCTTTGGTTCAGCTGACGCGGCGAGAAAAATAGCGACTCTTATGTCAGAGTTAATTTGAAGTTAGATTCTTTATTTAAAACGATTCTTTTATGTTGCGCAGCATAAAATACCGTCCTGAGATTGATGGCTTACGTGGTATTTCCATTATCTCTATTATCTTATTTCATGCTGGTTTTGATATTACTAACGGTGGTTACGTCGGTGTTGATATTTTTTTTGTAATTAGCGGATACTTAATTACTCTTATTCGAATAGATGCTTTGGAAAGAGGTTCACAGAGCATCTTAGCATTCTATAAACACCGCGTGTTAAGAATTTTCCCTGCGCTGTTTTTTATTATGATTGTATGCTTATTTTTTGCATATGCGTGGATGACTCAATACGAATTAAATGGATTTTTTAAAAGTCTTTTAGCTACAACTTTATTTGTATCAAATATTTATTTTTGGAAAAGCATTGGTTACTTTGATATAGAGGCTGAATTAAAGCCACTATTACATACTTGGAGTTTAAGTGTGGAAATGCAGTTTTATATCATCTTCCCGATTTTTTTGTACTGTATTTGGGGGTTAGATAGAAAAAAAGTTTTTTTTATACTTCTCACTTTAGGTTTGGCCAGCTTATTAATTTCTGAGTGGGGATGGCGGAATAGTCCTACTGCAAATTTTTATCTTTTCTCCTCAAGGGCTTGGGAATTTTTGGTCGGTGTAGCAGTAGCTTTTTATATGAAACATTTTGATGTTAAAGATAATAATTTTTTATCTTGCATTGGTTTGATTTCTATTATATTGTCAGTATTTTTATATGATCAAAAAACGCCAGCTCCAAGTTATTTAACTATCTTGCCAGTGGCTGGGACTGCTCTAATACTTCTATTCTCTGGAACAAAAAGTGCGGTAACAAAAATATTAAGTGCAAAGTTAATTAGATGGGTAGGTTTAATTAGTTACTCTACGTATTTGTGGCACTACCCCGTATTTTCATTTTCAAAAATTATGGTCTACCACCCCATATCACTAAGTTATACAATTGTCTTAATTTTACTATCCTTGGTGCTGGGGGCTTTGACTTGGAAATATATTGAAAAACCATTTAGATATGGTGGAAAAATAAATAAAAAAACAATTTATATAGTTTCATCAGTGGGCTTACTAATACTCGTAATTCCTGGATATTTTGTAATAATAAATACGGCTTACTTTGCTAATTCTATAGATAAGAATAATTTCCAACAATTGAAAGAGATTCAATCCTCAGCTAACTGTGTGAAGCAAGCGGGGGTTAATGTTTTTAGTGACTGCACTGTTATCCTTAATCCGAACGGAAAGAAAATACTTTTGCTCGGTGATAGTTACAGCCATTCATTAAAATATTTTTTTAAAAATTTTGAAAACTCACAGGGTATCAAAAGTATCACATTTGCAGCACATTTAGATTGCTCAAAAATATGGTCAAATGAAACAGAATTAAAAAAATATGATGAGGAATTTTGCTCAAAATATCATGAATCCCTACACAAAAATTCAATAGCTAATGATATTGATGTTGTTGTTTTTTGGTCTAGATTCCATATTCCAAATGGCAATTATGAGGATGTAACAAGAGAGTTTGATGTTGTTAAGAAAAGAATTAGTTTGTTTGCCAAAACCACACCGGTAATTGTTTTATCTCCCGTACCTACATACACTATTAATGCTTATAAATTTTGGAGGTCTGACTATTTAATTCCATTGGATAAAAATGAACAATATACCTATAGTAGTTTTTATCATGAATTAAAATGGTATTATGAATATTTTGAAGGTAAGACCTTAAAAAATGTTTTTTTAATTGACGTTGCAAGATTTATGTGCGTTGAAAGTTCCGTCTGTAAATTGGGTGATTTAAATTCACCTTATTATATTGATTCGAATCATCTTTCTTCAGATTTTATTAAAATAGTTCAGCCCGAACTATATAAAGTGATTAATAAAAATTAAATGCTTGTTAGTAAAAATGATATTTCATAACCTTTTTTTGAAGTTAATATGACAAGTAGATTTTTCGGAAAAATTTCATATCCTGTATTACTGATCTGTTTATTACCATTTGCAATAATATTACCTCCAATTTTTATTCAAGCTATTTTTTTTACTCTAGCATCAATTGGATTATTTAATTTGCTAGTTAAAAAGCAAGAAGTAAGTATTTTCACTATGTTTATAGGTTTAGTTTTTTTTACCTATTTTGCATCATTATTTTTTCAAGCTTTTAGAGTTAATCAGATAGCTAGACTTTTTTATTTTGGCAGTGGAGAGTATTTTTTTTTGGGGGCGGCGCTTATTTGTTTTGCATTCAGGGATATTGATAAGTCTGATCTAAATTGGTTTATTGACTCTTGTAAAATTGCTATTTCATTGTTATTTGTTTTTCTTTTGATAAGATTTATTAATCAAAACTTTTCAGGTCGTATACATTGGCATGCGCAGCTGGGCGCAATTGTCTTGTCTCTCTCTTGGTGTGCAATAAATATTGAATCAAAATTTAAATTTGGTATAACATTATTTGTATCCCTAATTGGTGTAATTGCGGTTGCGCTATCTGGGACACGATCGGCTTTAATTTTATTAAGTTTATTAAATACTTTTTTATTGATTTTTTATTTAATTAATAAAAAGTCAATATTAAGAATATTTATACTTTTTGTTTTTATACATCTAACTATTTTAGTGAATATTTTATTACTTGACACACTGAACTCACGTGTTTTATCAGCTGTTAGCGTTTTGGATCACAAGGAGATTGGTGCCTATGTTGACTCAACAAAAATTAGATTAGATATTTATAAGCTTGCTTTTAAAGTCGGTGCCGAAAAATTGTACACTGGCTACGGTTATGATGATCCAATCATTACATTAAAGCTACGCATGAATGATGCCCTTTTGCTTGCTTCTCAAGGCCACACTTATCTACATAATAGCTATCTTGACAGTTATATGGTTGGTGGCATTATTCAATTTTTCATTTTGCTTGGCCTTTTTTATTCGTGTTTTTATTATTTTTTTTATTTAAGGTTCGGGTGCGATGACTTTATGATTAAAAGTATGGCTTTAGTTCTATTAACAGCTTATATTATTTTCGGGAGCTTTGAGTCTGTGCTTGTTGGAGCCTATGAGTGTGGATTTTTGGTTTTAACTCTTTGTTTCCTTTCATCAAAAAAAGTTGTACGCTAATTTTATGTAAATCTTAAATCTCTTTGAGAATATTTTCTTTGAATTAATACTATGATTTTAGTTACTGGCGGAGCGGGGTTTATAGGAGGTAATTTTGTGTTGGATTGGTTGGCCAGTCCAACATCAGAAGGCGTTGTTAACTTGGATAAATTAACCTACGCGGGTAATTTGTCAACTCTTAAGCATCTGTCCTCGGACTATCGTTATGTTTTTGTTCAGGGTGATATCGGTGATTATGAATTAGTCCTTGCTTTATTGAGGAAATATTCTATATCTGCAGTTGTTAATTTTGCCGCTGAGTCTCATGTAGATCGCTCTATTCATGGCCCTAGTGACTTTATTCAGACCAATGTGGTGGGTACGTTTAATTTATTGGAAGCGGTTCGTGCTTATTGGTCAGAGTTGCCTGCGGCAGAAAAAGGCGCTTTTAGATTCTTGCATGTATCAACTGACGAAGTCTATGGATCTTTATCTCCAACGGATCCTGCTTTTAGAGAAACAAATACTTATGAGCCAAATAGCCCCTATTCGGCATCTAAAGCAGCCTCAGATCATTTGGTTCGTTCTTGGCATCACACCTATGGTTTACCTGTTCTAACGACTAATTGTTCTAATAATTACGGCCCGTATCACTTTCCAGAGAAATTAATTCCCTTGGTGATTCTTAATGCACTTGCCGGTAAACCCTTGCCAATCTATGGTGACGGTCAGCAAATTCGTGATTGGCTCTATGTCATAGATCATTGTTCAGCAATTCGACGTGTATTGGAAGCTGGTAAGTTAGGTGAGACCTACAATGTCGGTGGTTGGAATGAAAAACCAAACTTAGACGTTGTTCGAACCATTTGCTCGATCTTAGATGGTTTACGTCCTAAATCTGATGGCACCTCTTATGCATCACAAATCACTCATGTCAAAGATCGTCCAGGCCATGATCGTCGCTATGCGATTGATGCTAGTAAGCTTGAGCGAGAATTAGGCTGGAAGCCTGCTGAAACTTTTGAGAGTGGTATCCGTAAAACAGTTCAATGGTATTTGGATAATCAAGAATGGACCGAAGGTGTTTTGAATGGTTCTTATCGTGATTGGCTCAAGAAGCAATACAACTGATCTGTTATCTATTTATTCAATTTTATAAATATCTTCAATGTTAATTTCATCACTTGAGCTCTTGGGTCGGGATAAACCTTTTTTGGTGTTTGGTCGTGATGGTCAAGTGGGTAAAGCATTGCAAGTTTACTTGAAAGATCTAAAAGTGCCTGTGGTTTTCTTGGGGCGCTTAGATTGTGATCTATCCGACGAATCAGCGGTTATGAATGTTCTTGATCTCTACCAACCCAAAGTAATCATTAATGCAGCTGCTTATACTGCGGTTGATAAGGCAGAAAGCGAGCGAGAACTCGCATTTGCTATTAATGCTAAAGCGCCTGCTGTGATGGCCAACTACATGACTGGTATAGCTCAGGGTATATTGATCCACTACTCCACTGACTATGTATTTGCCGATACTAAAAATAGCGCCTATCTAGAAAGTGATGGGGTAGGCCCAGTTGAAAAACTAGGCATTTATGGGCAAAGTAAATTGGCTGGTGAGAAAGCTATCAAAGAGGCTTTTCATTCGGTCCATGATTTAGATGATGAATCTGCTCAACAATCACGCACAGTTAGTCGTGAAAATAAGTTACCTAAATATTTCATTTTACGAACATCTTGGGTCTATGGTGATGGTGGCAATTTTATTCGTACCATGTTGCGCTTGGCTCTTGAGAGAGATCAATTAAAAGTTGTTGCTGATCAGATGGGTGCTCCCACTTCTGCGGAGTGGTTGGCTGAGGTAGGTCTTCAAATAGCAACATTTGGAAGTCAATCTGGAGTAGATTCAGGAATTTATCATGCAGTGCCAGATGGTGAGGTTTCTTGGCATGGCTTAGCAGTATTTGCAATTGAAGCAGCTGCAAGTTCTGGTGAGGAAATTAAGGTCAGTTCAGAGAATATCTTACCCATTTCTGCAACTGACTACCCTTTGCCTGCACCTCGGCCCTATAACTCACGGCTAAATAACGAAAAATTAAAAAAGGTGCTGTCAGAAAATGGATTTGTAGGACAATACCCTCAATGGCAAGATCAGGTGAGTGAGTATGTGAATCGTAATGTTCTAGAGTCATTGAAAAGTCAAGGCTAAGTATTTCTATGAATAACAACACAATCAATCGTAAGGGCATCATTTTAGCTGGCGGTTCTGGCACACGTTTGTATCCAGTGACTCAAGCCGTCTCTAAGCAGTTGATGCCTGTTTATGATAAGCCGATGGTTTATTACCCATTGACTACTTTGATGCTTGCTGGTGTCAAAGATATTTTATTGATTTCTACGCCGCAAGATACTCCTCGTTTTACAGAGTTATTAGGCGATGGTTCTCAATGGGGTTTGAGTATCAAATATGCAGTCCAGCCATCACCAGATGGTTTGGCACAAGCCTTTATCATTGGTAAGGATTTTCTGGGTAACAACCCATCAGTTTTAGTTTTGGGCGATAACATTTTTTATGGTCATGAGTTGATCAATCACTTACATTCTGCCAATCAACGCACTTCAGGTGCCACAGTATTTGCCTATCATGTGAATGATCCTGAGCGTTATGGAGTTGTTGAGTTTGATGATTCTTTTAAAGCTTTATCGATTGAAGAGAAGCCTGTTAAACCCAAAAGTAACTATGCGGTAACAGGCTTGTATTTCTACGATCAACAAGTGTGTGATATTGCCAAATCTATCAAGCCCAGCACTCGCGGCGAATTAGAAATCACCGCAGTGAATGAAGCATACTTAAATAAGAATCGGTTACAGGTAGAGATCATGGGGCGGGGTTTTGCGTGGCTCGATACAGGCACACATGATTCCTTATTGGATGCCGCCGGTTTTATTGCAACACTCCAGAAGCGTCAGGGTTTGATGGTTGCATGTCCGGAGGAGATTTCTTACCGTCAAGGCTGGATCAGTGCTGAGCATGTGCTTAAATTAGCTGCGCCACTGAAGAAAAATGCATACGGCCAGTATTTAGAGAAAATGTTGACTGAGCGATTGTCTTGAATTTCTGTTAATTACGTTTTAATTAAAGATGAAAGTAAAGATTAGCTAATGCCTATTACTGCAACCCCCACCGAAATACCTGATGTTCTGGTGATTGAGCCTAAAGTCTTTGGTGATGATCGCGGTTGGTTTTTTGAATCTTTTAATGAAAAAGACTTTTCTGCTGCAGTAGGTAAACCAGTTATTTTTGTTCAAGATAATCATTCATCTTCCAAGAGGGGTGTGTTGCGTGGTCTTCATTATCAAATGGAGCAAACACAAGGTAAGTTAGTACGAGTGTGTCATGGCGCTGTTTTTGATGTGGCAGTCGATTTAAGAAAATCTTCAGCCACATTTGGGCGATGGGTCGGGGTTGAATTATCAGCAGAGAATAAAAAACAGTTATGGATACCCGCAGGATTTGCTCATGGGTTTTTAGTTTTATCTGAATCTGCTGAGTTTTTATACAAAACAACTGATTACTGGCATGCTGCCAGTGAAAAGTGCATTGTTTGGAATGATTTAACTTTAAACATTATGTGGTCTGATATTGACGTGCAGCCAATATTGAATCCTAAGGATGCTGCTGGTTTGGCATTTTTGGAGGCCCCCTATTTTGAGTAAAGCTCAAAGACTTGAAAACTGTTGATATTTTCATCGTCACGTTTTATTCAGATTTGAATGTTCTGGGTAAGGTGTTGCAACGCTTAAGTCAGGCGGTGAACGTTTGTTCAAATGCTGTGTTTCGAGTCACTCTGGTTGATAACTCTGATGGTCCTGATCAAGGTATTTATCAAGAACGTAGTTATTTTGATGACCTTAAAGAATTGGTCTCTAAGAGTAGTCTGGCGATTGATTTGCACCAGTCGCCTAGTAATCTAGGTTTTGGGAGGGCCAACAATTTAGCTTTTGATTTATCTGTTAAAAATTCACCTAGTGCTGATCAAGTTTTGGTGCTTAATCCAGATGCTTTTTTAAGTTTGGATTCTTTGAACCGCGCATTACATATCATGAATGAGCGACCTGAGTTGGGTATTTTATTGCCAAGATTTTTATCAGAGGCTGGTCAAGATCTTTACCTGTCAAAACGCTACCCCAATGTTTGGGTATTGTTTTTAAGAGGCTTTGCACCAAGGTTCATGAAAAGAATGTTTCAGTCATCGATTGATTCATATGATTTAAAAGATTTACCCCCTGATCAAAGTCACTTTCAAACGGTTGTTGGGAGTGGTGCGTGTTTTTTGATTAGAGCAAGTATTTGGCAGCAATTGAAGGGATTTGACCCTCGTTTCTTTTTGTACTTTGAAGACTTTGATTTGATTTATCGTGCCAAGCAGATAAGCCAGGTTGCTTATGAGCCAAGTATTGAAGTTGTTCATTTGGGTGGGCATACGGCTAAGAAGGGTAGCATTCACATCAAATATTTTATTAAGTCAGCGGGACAATTTTTCAATAAAAATGGCTGGAAATGGTTATGAAAATTCTAGTCACCGGTGCCACAGGTTTTGTGGGGTCACATTTAATCCGACTTCTGAGCTCACAGGGGCATCAGGTTATTGGTGCTGTGAGATCTCAGTCAAATAAATCTGTTAATACCATTGCAGGTGTGGAGTTCAAGGCTTTGGTTAATATCCATAGCTCTTTAGATTGGGCGCCTTGTTTAGCGGGCGTTGATGCAGTAGTTCATTTGGCCAATCGAGCTCATATGATGCATGAGTCTGATAGCAATCTTTTGGCTTTGTATCGCTCTATCAACACCGAGGGTACTATGCAATTAGCTCGTCAAGCTGTTGCTGCAGGTATTAAACGTTTTATTTTTATCAGTTCTGTGAAGGTCAATGGAGAATCAACTTTGCCTGGTCAAAGATTTTCTCCTGTAAGTAACAGTATCCCAACTGATCCCTATGGTTTATCGAAGTATGAGGCTGAGCAAGGATTAAAAGAATTGAGTCTTAAAACAGACATGGAGGTTGTGATCATTCGTCCGCCTCTGATCTATGGCCCAGGTGTTAAAGCAAATTTCTTAAAAATGATGCAGTGGATTGAAAAGGGTATTCCTTTGCCGATGGGCAGTATCGCCAATCAAAGAAGTTTGTTGGGTATTGATAACTTATTAGATTTTATTAGCGTCTGTTTGACCCACCCAAAGGCTGCGGGTCAAACTTTCTTGATCAGTGATGATCATGATGTTTCAACCACGGAATTGCTTAAAGAGATAGCTAGTGCTATGCATCGCTCTTCACGTTTATTGGTGATTCCGCAGTTTGTTCTGGAAAATGGCTTGATTCTATTGGGTCAGGGTCATATCGCAGAGCGATTGTGTGCCTCTTTGCAGTTAGACATCACTTTGGCGAAAACACTGTTATCTTGGAAGCCGCCATATAGCTTCAAAAATCAAATGAGTAAAACTGTGGCGGCTTATTTATCAGAGCGCTCTGGTAGAGCATAATCTGTTATTTGGCCTGAATAGATTGATTGAAGTGAGCAATATCAGTAGATTCAGCAAAGTCAGCATGTCGATTAAACTTTGAATATGAAACGTTTAATTGATCTGTTCCTGGCTATTTTTCTAGCAGCTTTATTTGCTTTGCCATTATTGTTAGTGGCCATAGCTGTTCGCTTGACTTCTCCAGGCCCAGCTTTGTATTGGTCTGATAGGGTAGGCAAGAATAACCAGATCTTTCGTATGCCAAAGTTTCGAAGTATGAGAATAGATACCCCCGCAGTTGCCACCCACTTGTTACCTGATCCCAAGTCTTTTTTAACTCCCATTGGAAGTTTTTTAAGGCGCAGTAGTTTTGATGAATTGCCCCAGATTTGGAGTGTTTTGGTTGGGGATATGTCGTTTGTGGGGCCGCGTCCTGCTTTATTCAATCAAGATGATTTAATTGTTTTGCGCACGGAGAAACAGGTGCATACCTTAGTGCCAGGCTTGACAGGTTGGGCTCAAGTTAATGGCCGTGATGAGTTGCCTATATCTGTAAAGGTCAATTTGGATGTTGAATACATGCAAAGACAATCCCTTTCCTTTGATGTTTATATCCTTTATCTGACCTTTATCAAGGTCTTGGGAGCAAAGGGTGTTTCTCATTAGGCATGAGTAAAACTTTAATGACCCCTACTTTTATTATAAAAATCATAAAATAAGAGAAAATATCAATACCAATGAAAACCTATTTAGTTTCCTTGCCAAGATTCAGTAAGCAATTGGTTGCTATGGCAGTCGATATTTTGTCGATTATCTTTGCAGTTTGGCTGGCTTACTCAGTTCGTTTGGAGCGTTTTCACTACCCTATTGGTAGAGAATTTTTTGTTTATTTAATTCCGGTGTTAATTGCTTTACCAATATTTATCAGGTTTGGTTTATATAGAGCAATCTTTAGATATACAGGTCAGCATGCTCTATGGTCAATTTTGAGATCCATAGTCATCTATGGATTTTTCTTTGCCGGATTAATTATATTTTGGGATTTTCTTCCTTTACCTCAAGGTGTTGGTGTTATTCCGAAAAGCTTAGCTCTACTTCAGCCATTAATTTTATTAATACTGATTGTTCTCAGCAGATCTTTTGTTCGTTTATGGTTGTCAGGTAGTTTATCAAATACAAGATCTGGTCAAAGTCGGCGAAGAAGAACATTGATTTATGGCGCTGGAGTAGCTGGAGTGCAAACGGGAGCCTTGCTTCAGAGAGCCGGCAATTACTGTTTAATTGGGTACATTGATGATGATGTTCGCTTGCGCCATAAGACAATCAATGGTTCAGTGATATATGGCCCTGATGAGCTTGGGAAGCTGATTGATAAATTTGGCATCACTGATATCTTGCTGGCTTTGCCATCAATACATCATTCGCGCCGCGCTGAAATCTTAGGTCAATTAAGAAGTTACCATTTACACGTCATTTCTTTACCAAGTATGACCGATCTTGCTGAGGGTAAGGTCAAGGTTTCTGATATTCGTGAATTGGATGTTGCGGATCTTCTGGGTCGAAATCCTGTGGCGCCTAACAAAGAATTATTTGAAAAAAATATCACTGATCAAGTGGTGATGGTGACAGGTGCTGGTGGCAGTATTGGCAGTGAGTTGGCCCGCCAAATTCTATTCGCTAAACCTAGGACTATGATTCTTTTGGAGCAAAGTGAATTTGCTCTTTACACATTAGACGCAGAATTAAAGGATCGCATCAAAGATGAGCAGCTTGAGGTTGAATTGATTTCATTGTTGGGTAATGTGCGCCAGTACGAATGGCTCAAGAAGATTTGCTCTACTTGGAAAATCAATACCATTTATCATGCTGCTGCCTATAAGCATGTACCTATTGTTGAGCACAACATCGCAGAGGGTGTCTTTAACAACGTCTGGGGTACTTTGAATACTGCAAGATCAGCCATCGAAACCGGCGTTGATCAATTTGTTTTAATCAGCACCGATAAAGCTGTTCGACCAACCAATGTGATGGGTGCGTCTAAGCGGTTGGCGGAGATGGTTTTGCAAGCCCTTGCCAATCAATTTGGTGCTAAGACCCATCTATCAATAGTGCGTTTTGGCAATGTATTAGGTTCAAGTGGTTCTGTGGTTCCTTTATTTCGCTCTCAGATCAATGCCGGTGGACCAGTGACCGTGACACATCCTGACGTAACACGTTACTTCATGACTATTCCGGAAGCTGCGCAATTGGTGATTCAGGCAGGTGCGATGGCCAGTGTAAGTGCTTCTAGCTCATCAGGTCAGGGCGCGGTCTTTGTTTTAGATATGGGGGAGTCTGTCAAAATTATTGATTTAGCAGAGCGCATGATTGAGTTATCAGGTTTCAGTCTTCAGGATGAGAGCAATCCAGACGGTGACATCGCTATTGAGGTAGTAGGTTTGCGACCTGGTGAAAAGTTGTACGAGGAGTTATTGATTGGTGATAACCCAATGCCTACTCAGCATTCTAGAATCATGAAAGCCCAAGAGTGTTATTTGCCTTGGGATCAGTTGCATGCAGAGTTAAATAAGCTGGAGCAGTTATTGAATAGTGCTGATGCCCCTGCCATTTATCATCAACTGCAAAAGCTCGTGACTGGTTTTGTACCTGATACATCGATTGTTGATTGGGTGAGCAAGAAAAAATCTAAATCATAACGATAATAGTTGTTATTTGTATTGTTGAGTTCTTTTGAAGTTTGTAGATCAATCGAATGAAAAAAGCCCGTATTAGAGCTGGCTTTTTTCATTATGGAGGAATTAAATCCACCTAAATTGACCATTTTCTCTAATACCGTGGATGGAAATATCATATTTGGCGACCTCTTCATCACGCCAGGTTCTTTCTTGTCGCTTTCTACCGATTTTTGTCATTTTGCGCTCTAACCAAGATTGGTTGAGAAGTCTATAGTTATATCTGTAAGGAAGATTTTGATTTTCCTTTAAACCACGCTCTAGTTTCATAGCGGTTTGAGTAATAGAGCCATAGTGATGAAGCCATGAGGCCCCTGTCATGGCCATTTTGAGATTATTTTTTTCGGCTTCATGGAAAAACATGGTGTCTTCATAGCCAAGTAGCTTGGGCACAGGTTGAAAATAGCCAATATCCATCCAAACTGATTCATGGATGGCCAAACAAACAGCATGACGAGCACCGATCCGGTGCTCGTTTTTCATTTTGGCTTGGGCCTCTTTTTCAAAGGAAGCAAAGTCATAGTCAAGCTTACCCTCAATTAGGGCTGGCGAGATAATCTTAAGGTTTTGACTTTCTGCTGTGCAAATGAGGTTTTCAATCCAGTTGGGTGAAACCAAGACATCATTGTTCATTACAATAGTCCACTCAGACTGTAAGTGCAAGGCACCCTGGTTCCAGGCCACGCCACATCCTAGGTTTTGGCTATTGAAGATTCTTCCGCCTAGATGAAGTGTGCTGAGATAGTCACGGGTCTCGTCTTTAGATCCATTGTCAACAACGACCAAGCGATCCAATGGAGTGCCGTGTTTAATCATGCTCTCAATACATAGCTTAGTGTATTCAACTGAGTTGTAGCAAGCAAAGGTGAGTGAGTATTTATTTTTGTTCATGGCTTTTCCAAAGAGTGGTTGCTAGCAAGCCTGCAAGTAATAGGGCGTAAAACGTATAGCTAATTTTAAGACCCAGCATTTCTGTGCCAAAGCTACATATGAAGATGCCCATGCAAAGCATGATTCCCATTGATTTAATTTGATGAGATTTTGATTTGATAAAAATGTACAAGGGTAAGAAGTAAGTTGCCAATAGAGCACAAACACCAAATATCCCTGATTTCAATATATGAGCAGCAATCTCATTATGGGGACCGCAGCATTGAATAGTTTTTATCGATTCAGGGTCAGCAAACGATTGAATATAGGAATTGTTAATAATTGGTAAAGATGTGTATTCACCATAGCCTACCCAAGGGCTTAATGAGAAAAAGTAAGCCGTCATTTTCAATATGGTTAATCGATAACCAGTTGATGATTCAGTTTGGGTTTTATTACTCCAATTAATGACATCGGAGATAGCGGTATCAATTCGTGATTGGAAGGTATTGACTGTCAAATAGAGAGTGATGACTGCTGCAATTGTTAATAGACTACACAAGGCAATCTTCTTTAGGGATAGATGCTTTCTGTTAATGAAAAGCCAAATTACAATCAATGCTACGGCCGCTACCCATCCAGCGCGAGATTGAGAAAGAATCGACATCGTTACACCCAGGCCCAACCCAGATAGTTTATAGAGCTTCAGCGCAACTGAGTCTGTTTCTTCTATGCCGGCCAGGCACATAAGCCCCATGATGATTGAAAAATTACCCCAAAAAATAGGGTCTAAGTAATGGGTGGTGAGTCTGTCACCATGGCTATGGATTCCAGATTTTGCGTAAATAAAAATTGTTAACAAAGCGATAGGGAGGGTTAGGGATAGGATCTTTCCAAAATCAATTTTAAGTTTATAGATTGCAATTAGTATCGGAAGGGCAAAGATCAAGCGACTGGGGCCATCATAGGCGCCCAATAAGAATCTTCCTCGTGTGGCTTGCCCAATAAAGATAGATAAAACAATTGCTAGTAAAGAAAACACAATCAAAAGACTGTATTTTTGATCGAAGAAATTAGATACTGATTTTGTATCCATTAATAAGATTAACAATGCAAGAATCAAACAGATTGCTGCTAGGATGCCAAAAACACCTTGCACGGTCATATAACCAAATGGCAGAATCAATAATGAAATAGTGAAAATGCTGTTTAAAAAAGAGGCATTTGCCTGTGGAATCAGTCCTGGGCGGTGTAAAAAGTCGAAGAAAGATATTTTCAAGTTAGTATTCTTTACAATCTTTATATTATTTGTATTGTAATAAATTTATGAGCCGAATTTACGACTGTTTTTGTTATTTCAATGAGGACATGCTTTTAGAGCTTCGTTTAGAAACTCTTTGGGATCATGTTGACTATTTTGTTATTTCTGAAGCCTCTTATACGCACTCTGGAGTTGATCGAGCCACAGAATTTGATATAGAAAAATTTAAGAAATATGCTTCCAAGATTAGATACATTCGCTTAGATGAGCGCCCACTCGGACCAAATGGATTTTGGAAAAATGAAAACTTCATACGAAATAACATCTCTGCAGGTTTATATGATGCGAAACCTGATGATTTAATCCTGATTTCTGACTTAGATGAGATTCCAAAACCATCGACTATCAAAGCCTACGATCGTAGATACAAGCGCGGTGATTTTTCCCAACGTTATTACAGCTATTTTCTAAATAACTATTGGGTTGGTGATGTTGATGCGAAAGGTAAACTAATTCCTAATAGCAATGTCTGGCCTGGAACAAAAATTACCACTTATAAGTATTTCGTTGAATTTTTTAGAAGTAACGCCACCAGTGTCAGGATATTTAAGTCATTCGGGTTTTTACGGGGTTTAAAAAGGGCATGGTTCAAGTTGACTCAAAATCAAGTGATTCCTGATGGTGGCTGGCACTTCACTTGGGTTTTTTCAGTAGAAAATATTATTAAGAAAATTGAAAGTACCGCTCATCAAGAGTTTAATCATGATGAGCATAAAAAACCAGAGCGAATCATTTCCTTAATCAGATCAGGAAGGGATGTCAATAAACCTCAGGCTAGGTATCAGATACAAAAATTAGATGACCAATTTCCAGAGTATTTATTAAAAAATATCAATAAATTTGAGCCATTTATTATTGCCGCTGATTGATTAGATTCTGAATAATTGTTTCAGCAGCGACTTCATTGCTACAAAAAGCCGGTAGCTCGATATGATTGCCTTTGGGGAAATGCTTGGTGCTGCCAAGGCAAAGAGTTGGGGTTCCTCGCTCAATTTTTTTAGCTAACTCTTGAATGTGCTCACTGAAGTAAATACACTTTTTACCAAGACCTGCTGCGAGCCATAGTAGTCCTCCTTCTGGGCCAACAAAAATATCTGATTGCGAAATCTTGATGGCGTCTAGGATTAGTGCTTTATTTTTACCTTTTTTACTACTTAATTTAGGGTCTAAGCCAACCCATTCGATATCTGCATGAAGACTCAATCTTTTTAGTAAATCTGAGATATCTCTTCCATAGGCTCTTTTTTCTGTATCTCTGGCAAAAGTAATAACGGGTCTAGACTTACCTTTCAATAAACTTGGGATGATCTTTGGGAGAAACAATTCATATTCTGTCTTAACTTCACATCCAGCGATTCTTCTAATCTGTGATGTGAAAGGCTCCTCATAACTCCAGCCATTAGGCTCTCTTACAATTAGGTCATATCTTGATTGAAATAGCGGTCTTTTCAATAAAGAAATTAAAAATTTATTGTAAACAATAGTTCTAAATCTTTGATCATTCACTAAGATTGGTTTAAGTTGAGGCCAAAGAATATAAAAATCAACCTTATAGCCTTTTTCATATAAGGATGTGGCTGCTGCTGAGCATGCAATTGTGTCGCCAAGCCAGCCTGAGGCAACCACAGCGGCTTTCTTAGTCGATTTTTTCACAAATACCTTTTCTTAATTCAAATTTGACCAGCACTATTTTGATGATG
>JACCDH010222384.1_pt1 | contig 17730 bp, 6 predicted proteins | sample 7442481 | NCBI WGS metagenome assembly JACCDH01 (sample SAMN15323433, study PRJNA562643) | freshwater metagenome | isolation source: river surface water | place: USA:Blue River Watershed | collected 2017-08-15
GCGGCATTATGAAGACCTGTTGGGAGTTCAGAAGTAGGGTAGAGTGTCTGCCATACTTCGGAGAGTTTCGGCCATTTGTAGGGATCCGTGGCGGTGGCATATTTGGATGTTGAGGGAATCTTACATACATCCTTGGTGACCAACATGGTGCAAATCTCATGTTTAGGCCACCACCGCGGATTCAGGCCTGCCCGTACTGTTGCGGCAAGCAGCGTGGGTTTATCAAATCCCAGATTGTGTGCCACGACGATGTCGCATTCCGCGGCATCATTGATGAGTGCAGCCAATGCTGCACGAATACCGACACCTTGGTGCCGCGCCTGGTCTTCTGTGATTCCGTGAATGGCCGCAGCCTCTGTACTCCATGTCATGCCTGCCTCCGGTTTGATGAGAAAGGAGGAGGCGTAGAGGGGGGGAGGGTTTGCGGCAGCGATTGTGTTAGTTGCAGTTGCGTTGGTTTGGAACTCCACAACTTCCCAAGCAAGCTGTACAATTGCCGGCCATGCATCGGTCATTGTGTAGGGAGCATACCGGTTTTTGGGCAAGCCATTGGTCTCGGTATCCAGAAAGAGAATGCGCATTTCTGTTGGTGTGTCGGATGTGAGAGCTGGCAATAAAAAAGTAGATGAACTCATTTTTGGAATGGGTTAATCCTCGCCTGCCCACCGCCCCTTTTTCGCGGCCTTGGGTTTCTCTTTTATAGCAAGTCCAAGAGCCCGTGCCACGGGCGCAAAAGATCGCCGGTGTTCCTCGGTTACACCATGGAGTTGCAGGCCCCGCATGTGGGCAGCTGTACCATACCCCTTATTGCCGAGGAGGCCATAGTGTTCCGCCCAGTCTGGATGGGCCGTACAAGCCTCGGTAATCCACTCATCATGGGCAACCTTGGCTAAGATGCCCGCAGCGGCGATGCTCAGATACGAGGCATCCCCATCCACAATGGTATGTGCCTCCACATCACGGCCGTCCGTGCCACGCCAGGGTTTCCAATGATCCCCATCTACGAGAATACGATCCACGGGGATTGTGAGAGAATCAAGTGCACGGTGCATACAACGAAGATCCGCCTGAAGAACATTGAACTCATCCACTTCTGCAGCTTCCGCGTAGGCCACGGCCTTGTCCAGAGCAGCCTCTTGAATGTAATCGTAGAGAATGGCTCGTTGACGGGGTGTAATGGTCTTGGAATCCCGAATAGTTTTGAGAGTGGCTCCGTGATCAAAGAAGTCCTCTTCGTCTTTGGCAAATACGACCGCGCCAACATAGAGTCGGCCGAAGAGGGAACCACGACCCGCCTCGTCCAGGCCGACCTCCACGGCCGCATCTGATTTGAAAGAAAGTGCATAGGGCATTGGGAATTTATGAGAAGTATGGAATTGTGTGAAATTGCTAGCATTGGATGAAGTGTTTCACTTTTGCATCAGGAAAAATGATGCGTGAAAAGTTTGAGTACACTATTCTGTCGCTAATTCATTACCTTAGGCATTCCATCCCTTTCCATTTCTTTCCTAATTTATAGAATGCCGTTATTCCTTACAGCTTCCCAGATTGCACCCCCTTCCTTCCGATTTATGGTTCCACACCGTGAAAAACCATGGAGTGCGAAGAAGCTTGAGGCTAGGTTTCCCCATCTTACGAATGCATTGGATGGCAAATCACCTGATGCATTCTTGACATTCTTTTATAAATACAATAAACATGAACAAGTATTTGAATTCATTGATGCTGATTGTGAAGATGAATTTGCGGATCTTTTAGGAGTCAAAGTCCGATGGGGAAACGATGTGGATGAAACCGAAACCGAAATAATAACGAGTGCAAAATCCCTATCACCTGAAGAGCTGAATATGCATAAAGAAAATCTTGCAATGATTCGCGAGGGTCTTGACTTTCTGGCAAAGTCTAATTAATATCACCTTGAAATAGAATGAATCGTATCGCGATAGGGGTTTGGTTATCGGTAGCATTACTTGGTATAGTCGTGTATATGCTACCCACTGTGATGAAACAGTTGTTTTTTATGAAGGAGCAGTTTGTGGCGCGTGTGGAAGACTCCAAGGATGCCTGGAAGTTTGAGCGTCCTACATTGGATGAACGATTTACCAATCCGCCTGTACAAGGACCTGCATCGGATCCTATGGGATTTCAGGTAGGTGGAGCTGGCGGAAATAGTCTGGAATCACAACCAGCACCTCTAGATGATAAACAAAATGGACCGACACCTAGCGAATTGCAGGGAATGCAGATGAACAAGGCCCCGGCACATGGAGTTGTAGAGGGCTATTATAGTGCATCTGGACCATCTCCGGCACCTGCACCTGGTTCTTCGCCAAGTGCTGGTGCTGCACCTGGTGCTGCACCTGCTGCAGCACCCACCTGCGGTTATCAATACAATCCTGATCCGAATGGAGATCCCATATATACATGCGATGGTAAAATTGTTACCAAACCATCAGGTCCAACACCCGCATTACCTATATTTCTCAAGTCCACCTCCACAAAAGATGGAATTGATCCTGAAGAAGCGGCTATTATGAATTACTGGCTCACCAATGATAACCGTGATATGCCCGGTTGGGTTAAGGATCTCGCTGCAGCCAATACACTTACAGATAGCGAGAAGAAGGCTTTTGCAACCTGGGCCAAGGAGAACACCAAACCGTCTCAGGAAATTATAAAGCCTACGACAGGCACAACATCCACAACATCCACAACAACTACATCCTCTGGAAAACGGTGCAAGCCCAAACCGAAGTGTGGTAGCGGTAGCGGCAGCACAAGCAGCGTGGCTGCCCCACCCCCTGCCCCTTCCACAACGCAATGCAAGGGTCCCATTGATATGGGGGATTACATCCGCAAGGATAGCATTCCGTGTTGGGCCTGCACACTCTAGTTAATTGGATAAGTCAATGATATTCCAAAATCCCTACATCCTCAATAAGGATGTCTTCAATACAATGGATTTTTCTAATTCTTTGTATTGCAGTTGGTTGGCTATATCTGATGAGCGGCCAAAAGGGGGAGGAGGGATATGTTGGATATGTAGGACCTGTGGAACCTGTGCAAGGTACGCTACCCAAGGCCAAACAGGGATCCATGATTCCCCGTGACTCTGCCTCGGCGACCACGAGTAATCCGCAACTTGCCAAGCCCGATTACCGCGATTGGGCCACTGCTCGCGATTCGTTCTTGTATTTTTTGGAAGTCTATAAACCCGATACTGCCATTGTAAGCGGGAAACAGGCGGATATTACAGCCATGTTAATGGATGCCCCGCGCTTCGTTGCGGATATTGAGAAGTTCATTTTGAACCCTGAGGCAGTGCCATCACGGGATATTCTGGAACGCGGAGCCGAGGCCCAAGAGCTGGCGAATGCTATGCGTCGTGTAGGCCCCGCAGATCCTTGGAGTCTAGGATGGGAGCGTCCTGGTAATGTATCGGCGTGCGATGATAATTTAATGGGCTCATAAGGCCTAAGCGTTTGCAGAATACCCGGAAAAGAAGGGGAGAATAGTAGAATGGATCCATCGGATCGGAGCACAGTGTTACGATCCAATGAAGAAAAGAGGAAACTCATTGATGAGTTGAATCGTGTGGCTCTTACAGTTCAGAACTCACGGAAGGTGGAAACACCCTCCATTATGGGATTTCTACAAGGAATATATGATCGGTATGTGGTGGGCGTTAGTTCTGGTATGTTGGGAGGTTATGGAAGTGGCCGTGGAGGTTACGAAGTGCCGAGGGGATTAGGAAATGTGGAGGGGTTTCAGGCAAGTACAAATCTAAATAACCTGAAATCTATGGCATCACTATATTTTGGACTTTTGGCAAATGTTACTGATAATGAAGTGACACAACGCATGAATTATATTGGATCATATATAAGTAAAGAAAATTCTAAAAATGATTATATAGCAACTGAATCTTATAAGGCAGATGAAATAGTTAAAAATGTTCCATATAATTTTGACAATTCATTAACATCTTTAAATCTTACAATCAATATTTCTATAAAAAATCAGTTTGGTTCAAGTGATATACCGAATTGCACTTTAACTATTAAGAATACTTCAGGATTTTCTACCGATACAATAAATGGGAATGGAAGTGTTTCGGAATTAACCGTTAAAAAAAATGCTTGCACTAAAGATCCAAATAATTATCATCCAATGATGGGATATTGCCTATATCCTTCTTATACAGATACTAGTATAACAGGATCATTTACAACAGCATCACCTCCAATACGCATTAAAGAAATTTCTATTTCTTTTTCAACAACAACTCGTGATTATACAGGAATTGACGGAACTATATCAATAAATGGAGTATCATATGGCACATTTAGTTCAGCGTATGGTGGTTTGGTTGGGTTTAATTATACTTATGAACCTGTTTATCTCACAGTATCAAGTTCGTATCTTGCTTTATCTTATGTGCAAATTAAAAACATTTATGATAATCACAATGGATTTAATATATCGCCGTTTACTGTATCATCGGAATTAAATAATATTATAAGAACATTTTCAACATTAAAAGCAAATATATTAAGTTGGAATGTACTACAATCAGATATCACTCAACGCATTTCCAATCTAACATCATTATATTCAGATTTGAAATCTGCAACAATCATTCATACAAAAGGAATAATTAACCTTTTTAATGTATTCTGGTCAGCATTGACATCTATAAAAAGAGGATCATATACAAAATTATCATCCATTAATATAGAATCCGATTTATCTGGCCTTGATGTTTCAGGAATAACACAAACTAATATTGAAACAGTATATGATACCTATAAATCTGCATTTGATACTATAAAATCAGACATACCTGCTATGATTTTCACCAATGTAACTGAATTCATCACAAACACATACACACCTGCTCGGCGTTACATCCAAGATTCTGATTTGTCTGCAACTACCGTAACAAATAGGGCAAATGCCCGTGGTTTCATGAAAGCCGATGGAACTATGACAGATGCCTTTAATTCCAGCACTCTAACAAACCTCATAACGATCCAAAATTACTGCCTAGAAGGAATCCGAAATACTGTGGATGCACTTATTTCCAAATACTATGCGCGTGTCACAACCTCCACACGACCCGCAGCAGACGCCATTGATGCCAACACAACTCTGGATTCCCTCAAAACTTTGCGTGATAAATATCTGGCCTTATGGGCTGACATTCTAACAAGTCTGCGCACAGCACCTACAGCCATTGATACCTATGTCACTGCCCGCACGGATTCCAAAATTCCTACAACGGATGCCAATTACATTATAGATGATTTGTCAGGATCTGCCACAGCGCTTACACTTGCAACACGTCAACCTTATGTGAATAATGATAAAACAAGTTTAGTCTCATTCAGACGATCAATTGATGCATCTGGAGGAATTCAGTATAATTATTTTAGAAATGGTGAAGTTGCAATATTTCCTACAGTAACAGCTGCTGCTCCTACACATACTGGAACTTCTGGATTTATTCCATCAATTTCTCTTACAGACAGTTCGGGAAATGCAATGAATTTAGTAGCTTTTCAAGGTGATGTAAATCAATTCATGGGAAGCACACAATATTTTAGCGATCCAGGAATTCCATTTCGGGCAACAACAAGCACGGGGTTAACAATGACAGTAACATTTTCCGTAAATATGCCAAAAGCTCAATATGAAATATCAAGTTTAACTGGAACTGCACGAAAAATTAGCACAAATGTAAGTCAAACATTTAGTATTGAAGTAAGAGGATATACCCAAGTTGGTTCAACATATGATAGTTTGGGGAAAGTTACCTATTCTGCTGGAAACTTCAGGATGCCGATTCCTGCAAATGGAAAACAATATACGCAAGTTCGTATTCTAATAAGTCCTGGGGAAGTTCCAGCTGGCGAAGGATTCTTAGTTTTTGAGAACTTTAAACTCAATACACCTACCTTCCAATTCATCGCAGCGACAGAACTCGCCATTGTGGACGATACCCTCCTGCCATATACCTCAAAACTCAATGCGATCCTGGCCAGTTTCCGCCAACAGGCCCAAACTGCACTCACCAATTTTTCAGATCGGTATTCCGCGCTGCAGCCCACATTCCCAACAGATTACTCCACCAATCCTGATTATGCTGTAACTCGTGCCGCATATGCCGTCTATCCTGCTGATCAGACTACAACAATTCCAGGTCTCAAGGTCATTGCAGACATCAATACTAAGAAAAAGTATTATGAGGATGCACTAGCAAGTATGAATCTTGCAGGAAAGCGCACGGATCTGCGCAAGGCCATTCTGGATTTCAATGCCACCGTGGCTGCCGTAACACCCGCAAATATTCCAGGTGTGACCCTGCCAGATCTCAGTGGTGCCAAAGCCGATGCCGCAGCGCTCTTGGACTCTGCAGGGACAGCTACGGCCCTGTTCCAAGGCTACGATGGCGCCACTCTGGATTCCAAGCGCACAGGCACCTTTGAAAAGGGCACAAAAGACCTAGTAAATGCCCTCTTGGCCGCCTACAAAACCTATCGTGCCAACAACTATTTGAAGTACAAGGACTTGTATGCGGATACAGGAGATCTGTCCCTTTCGGATGCAACGATTGCGGCCTTGGATTTGTCCACTGCAGCGAATGTTGTTAGAGTACGCGATCAATTTATAACAGCGACCACCGGTTACTGGCCACTTCTGAAAGCCTACACAAGTAAAACCGATGCACGCATTGGCGTTCTGAATGCACTTACGGATTTCCTGGCACTCTATAACGAGTTTGCAACTGTTCGTCAAGATGCAAGACCTTCCTACACAAATGCCAATGTCCAGCGCATTTTTGATGAATATGTAGGCGCTGATTATAAGCCACTGGATGCATTTATGGGGCAACCTGAAGCCGAGCTTATTACAATTAAGAATAATTACCGCGGTACATATTTTACCGACCTTGTCGCAGATCTGCGCGGCATTTTCAAGGATCGTGTGGATACATTCAATGCGCGTCGCACAAACAATGAGGCAATTATCAGTCGCTCCGGTGAAACGGAGCCAGGTCTGGATACTGCCCTAGCAACCTCCGATTTCGTGGATACACTAGATGCCGCGAATCTGTCTATTCAGCGCAAACTGTATTATGGAGATCCTGCTGCTAAACCGGCAACCACAGGATTTATCAAATTACTGGAGAATCTAATTACAAGAGCAATCCTGGAAAACAAGCGCAAAGATACCGTCACAGCCATTGAAACCTTCAATGCCACCTATGCAGCCAGCAATCCCTACATATCTCCCAATACCCTATCTTCGCGTGTGCAAAGCTATCAGGTTGCCGCGGAAACCTATTATGCGTCGGCAACAAGCACACGCCAGAAAAAGTTATTGGATCTCGTGTTGGGTGCTAAGGCCGACGAAATAGTGGGGGAAACTGCACCCACAAGTCTATTTGGTCTTCAATATGTATATGAACAATGCACACGCGATGTAGTATCTGCCATGATTACGGGTTTGAAAGCCGGTTACGATGAAAAATCTACACTGCAGATGCCATGGACGCCAGGAGCGGATGTGGTGCAGGCGTTAGGAAATGTTACAACCGACGATGCGTATGTGAAAAATGCGGACACATCTATTCCATCTGTTGTGACTACAAGGGACCAGTATGTGAGTACATGGACATCCCTGCTTGCGGCCGCAAATAAGCAGGTTACCGACCAAATTACACTCTATGAATCCCTAAAAGGATCCGCGACTACCTACACAATTCCACTCTCCTCTGTTGCTACATTGTCTGCGAAACCGTCTGCCGATACGCCTTTCTTCAATTTGGCGAGCATCTACAATTCCTACAATTCCGCTGGACAACAATTGGTGACTGATATTCGTACCTGGTTGCAAGCACGGATTGCAGAGTACGACAGTCTTTACAAAAAGTACGATGCCTTCCAGAAAGATCCGTTTGTAGTGAAAGTTCAGGATCCTGCCGAATTGTCTGACTTTACTAACACAACAATAGCCGATGATGCCACCGTTGGCACATTTGGATTTTATACAACCGCCGTTGAAACTCTTCTTGGCAATCAACTCACGGCGTATATGAATCCCACATCTGGCGCATTGCCGCGTCTCAAATCCTTTGTACAGGCACGCCTACAGTCATTCCTACCGGCATTTGATGCGCAATGGACTTCAAGCAAATCCATGCAAGCACAAGAGGCGCAGAAATACACCTCTTATGCCGCGGATATGGAAATTGTAAATTCGGTATCGGTTACTTCCAAACAACTGGAGGATGTTATGACAAGTTATTTTACCTATACGGATAAACTGCGTGAAGCCAATTTGCAACAGGCAGTGCTAAATACAATGTATGATTTCAATAAAACCCTGTATCAGGATAATGTGAATATTCCCTTGCGGGCAGATGCCCAAACGATTGCGGATCAGGCAAATATAGCAGAAGAAGGAGAAGGAAAACAGAATTACCTGAATCAAATCTTGATAGATGCAATTACAAACAAAGACAAATTGCGCGAAATACAAGGAATCTATTTCACGGCTACATATCATATTGCCGATCAAATTGTGATGGATCTGAACACCCAACAGGATAACTTCCTCACTCTGTACCAAACCTATGAGACATTTCGCACAATGGAGCGGCGTAATGAGGCAGGGCAGAAAGAACTTGCGGATCCTGCCGCGGTTCGTGAAACAATTAGTATAGTCAATGTGCAACTAGGTGCCAATGGTGATCTCAGTGTATATAAACAGAATTTGAAGACCGTGTTGGATGCTCTGAAAGCCACGAATTCCAACACAGCGAAAGAAAGTATTCAGGCCGAAGTGGCGGCCTTTGCGACCCAGGTCAATCTGGTGCGCAAGGCGGTTGTGGAGGAAATGTATGTGTGGCTGCGGCAAGATATTCAGAGCGCCCTGCGCGCCTACATTACCGACTTTGCAGCGAAATATGATGCCTTGGCGCGCCAGGAACCGAAGGATCCCTACACAACACGGGATTCCGATGCGCAAAAGGTAGCAGAAGGAATGGCGCCAGAGTATGGTACACTAATGAATCTCCTGTCTTCCTACACTGCCTACACGGTAGATTTAGTTACATCCAATTATCAGGTGCGCGCGTTACAGGCTATAACTGCATTTTTCACGGATCTCTATGTTGCCAACAAGGATATATTGCCTCCCAATTTAGTCGCGGAGGGCATAAGTACGCAAATTCTTACAGCCATTCGTGAAGCCAGTGAGAATGAAGGTCAGACAATTATTGATAAGGTGGTTGCTCTGAACTCGGCGAATAAACGATCCGATCTCCAGGGAATTCGCATACAGTATAAATCCGCCGCGGATAGCTTTGCACCCTATGTGATTGACCGACTCAACGGATATATTAACCAATTTTCGGCTATGCACACGAAATACGGGGCTTTTTACACGGCGAACCAGACATTGGGGGATGGCACTGCCTTTTATTCGCCCCTGACTGCTCTGACTCTTGCAAATGACTCTGGTAACCAATTGGATACCCTGAATGCCTATATTTCTTCCACGGAACCAACACAATTCACTGGCTCTCTGAAAAACGATGTGGATAGAATTCGCATTCGTGTATTGGCGGATACGGAAACCTTGCGGGGATTCCTGAAAACGGAGGTGGATGCGGTCGTGAGCCAGTATTCCCAACAATACTTACTTATTCCCACTCCCACAACTCTTGCTGGAAATACACCGGCGTACAATCCCTTGCAGACTTTGACCACTGATAAGGCTCTGATTACCGGTGGGGAGTATAGAAACTTTACGGCCCTCTTGGATCGCTACAAGCTCCTCGCACGACAGCTCGTCGTGTCCCGTAAACAACAGAAACTCCTGAACACAATTGACTTGTTTGACCAGCAGTTGTTGCGTCCCAATGAAGAGGCGAAACTTATACCGCCTGTAAGTGGCGTGGTCGCCGAGAAGAAGGCGCAGGTGGTCGCCGATCTGGTGGATGCACGCACACTCCCCGCGGATGCTACGAGTCCTGAAGCCACACTGGACGAGAAAATGGCGGCCTTGGCAACTTATGCGACACACCTAGACTCCCAACAATCGGCCTACGAAGGTGCCATTTCCGCTTTGTTGACGGCAATTCGCCAGGCACTGGCCACGAATATCCGACAGGTCAAGGAACTCTATCGCGAGAACAAGGCCATCTTGCGAAGTACTGTGCCACAGAGCATCCTGACAGCAGATGCCAATATTGATGGGGCTAGCGGCAGCGGTGATGAGGCGCGTGTAGGAACCGTGGAAGATCCTGCTACAATCAATCGCATCCGTGACCGATATATGCCCGCAGTTGCTGCGGTATTTACCCTGGTACGCGGCGACCTGCTTGGCTACATGACAGAAATGACGACACTGGCTGCGGCATATGGGACATTTACATCCATTGTGAGTGGCACGGCAGAAGGGGATTCGCCTACACTTCTCACAAACTTCCCCACTCTTGCCGAAAACAATGTGGCCTTACCGACTGCGGAGCGAGCACTCATTGAACCTGCAACAGTTATGACCGACGCATTTATTGGGACAGTGAATGGCGCCGAAGGCATTCGCGAAAAGGTGGTGCTCGGTACATATCCCCAACTTCGGTCATTTGTGATAGGCGAGCTTGTGAAATATGTGGAATACTTTAATAACCAGTATGCCGAGATATCCCAGAAAACGGGGGGATTCAAGACCTATTATGATTCCGTGAAACAGCAAACCCTGGATATTTCGGGGACGATTGATCCATATTTGACCTATGATGCGGATAAGGAGGCCTTGGCAGATGATGCAGTTACCTCCGCTAAGCTGGGCGAACTGTTGGTCACCTATCAGACCTGGACAACGAACCTCGGAACTACGAATCTCCAATATCGTGTCGGCACCGTGGTCTTTGATTTCCTAAATCTTCTGGCCAAGAACTTCGTGATTCTGAATTTGCCCACAACCTCGGAATTCATTGGAGGGATGAATGATGCTATCGGAACAGCCGAATCCCCAGGACTTGCCTATGCAATTGGAAACAATTTGAATACGCCGGCAGAACAGCAAAATCGCACAGAACTCTTGCGCATTGAACGGCGATTCCTGGGATTACGGACGCGTTTAGTGAATGCAGTAAAAACGGCGATTGATGCCATCATTGTAGAATATGATCAGCACCGCAGCGGTTACTTGACCTTTTTGGAGAAGAATCGCGAACGATTCTTGACATCTATGCCTGATTTACCGGCCACCTATACGAATACAACAGTGGCCGATCGTGCAACCGTTGCAGCATTTGCAGCACACTCGGACGACTTTGTAACCACTACAAATGACATTCGTGATAGTACATGGAGTAGATTGTTGGGAATTAAAGGGTTTATTGGTAATCAATTGGAAGCTTACATTCTTGCCTTTAAGACGGCCTACAGTGCCACAACTTCCAACACGCGCCCTCAAAATATCGTGTATTCTGCGGAGAATGAGACTGAAGATTTGGCTACGGCTAGGGCTCAAAGGGGTCTTGTTCCTCTTATGCTCACCTACACTTCCAACACATCTCGCCTCCTCCTCTCGCGCAAAGAAGAGTCCGTGTATAAAACTGTGCAAGACTATGCGGATCTGTATTCGGCGAATTTAGTGATTGTAGGTGCGGCGGAACGCACGGCCAATGTTGTTGCCTTGGCAAGCGCAGCAACCACGGAAATTACCGAGGCTAGACGGCGCAAAGATATTCGCGATTCGTGGGAAAACTATGAAACGGCAATGGCCGCCCTGGATGTTACGCTCAAGAAATATCAGGATGGAATTGCCGAATGGATGGGCATACTGAGGACCCGTTTGGAGAAGGATATTAAGGCGTTCCGTGATCTCTATGTGGAATATCTCGGATTTGAGGGAAATACGACTCTCGCGTCATTCTTTGATATTTCCGGAATTCCCACAACGATTCGGCAACTTACCGCCATAGAACAGGATTTGACGAGTGTAGCCCGCTTGAAAGCGGGCGATGCGGCCATAACAAGTCTGCGCGAAACCTATTACAGTGATCCGACCTTCAGTCAATTCCCTGCATTCGTGCGCTTTATCAAGGAGCAGCTTGCGAACTATATTGCCGAATATACAACGAAATATGACGATTTGCCGGCCAATATAAAACCAAATTGTTCCTTTGATGGCACCAATAAAAAATGTTCCGTGGGCGGGGAAATCAGTCTATGCGTGGATTCTGTGGGGAATGCGCGATATGTCGGAACCCGTGCCTATATATCCGTGGAGGACTTGACAACCCTGAAAACCATGATTGGCGCCTACATTGATTACACCCCCTGTCTCCAGGCAGCAACCCGCATCAATATCCGTAAAATACAGACTCGTACACTAATTAAGAATTTTGAGGATGCCAAGGCACGCGTTCTCTTAGAAGCAAAATCTCTGAAATACAGCTATTTAGCGGCCACTGTTAGTCCTCCTAGCGATAAACTGAAAGTAGAGGACATTATTACACAAACAGCGATTGATGCATTGTATGATGATTACAAAATCTACATTACACAGCTGTGTTTTGAGACGATGTCGCGGTTTGTGGATCTGTATGTGGAAAATCGGTATTTGGAGCCCTATTTTATTCGGGAAGCACGCGATATCTACAACAAATTCAATGGTCTTATGCTGTTGGATATTAGTGGTGCGATGCAGAACTTGCAGGATAGTTACAAGAAGGAGCATGGTGACACCAATCCAATTGAACGAAATATTGCTCTAGTCCAAGAATACGCGGGATATTGTAAGACGATTTTGGACAACCAGGATACCGCAAAATCGGTATATACTGCCACGGAGGCCATGCGTACCAAAACCCTATCGCAGATTTCCCAAGTGGATAGGGAACGCAAGGATGTTGCCGGTTTAGCGGGGCTTGTATTTACAGCGGACGAACTGAAAAAGGCGGACAAAGATGCCGCCAAGAATGCACTTACAAGTGAACTCTTGATAGCGGATGTGAGTGGATCTACAGAGGCAGTTAAGAAAGCCACATATATTTCGGAAATGACGCCCATATATGATACTTACTTCCGTCATTACACAGAGCTCCGTACAAAGGTGCATGCGTTGGCTACTCAGGAAATTCTGAAATTTAAGACGGATATGGAGAAATACGGATCACTGCAGCGGTTTTTCTCAGAGGATATTTTGGCGGTGAAGGCGGCTTTGGATACGAAACCGAATGACCTGACACGACTGGAACCCGTGGATGAAGTTTCAGCCAAGGACTCACGAACACTGGTGGAAACATATCGTGAACGCCAGACGGAGCTTGTAAGGCAGTCTGACCCCAAAACGGGTGCTATGTATTCTAATGCACGGCGCATGGCTACTGCAGATATTGATCAATATGTCCTGCGATTCCAACAGGTGTCCCAACTTGCGGGTGGTGCACTCCTTACCTTCCAGGCCACGGCGAATGCGCCTATTTTGGGCACCCTGTTACAGACCAGGGCCCAAGCTAACTTTGACAAGTCCAATCTGGCCAAGGCCACCACATTTGAAGTCATTCTCTTTTTCTATGATATGTACGCCGAGAAGGAGCAGAAACTCCTGAAAACCATGTATGCCTATGGTGCCAAGGTGATTGACGATGGTTTTTTGAAGTTATACGCCACGATTGCGGAGAAAGGCCTGGAATCCTACATATCCGAGGCCATGAAGACGGCCAAAGCCGAGGTGGAGACCAATCGCCGACGCATTCGCGAGGAAACTGTGGCCTATGATCCAATGCTACAGATGCTCCAAACTTACATGGGTCTCTCCGAAAATGTCAAGTTGGAAGTGAAACGGGCTGAAGTACGGCAGGTAGTGGAGAAGGTTCTAGCAATTCTGTTGGAAATTGAGAAACTAAAGACGCGCGCCCGTTTTTCGCAGGAAGTGCCGACCTCTGCCGATGTGCAGAAGGTGCTTATAAATATTACTACAATCAAATCTGTACCCATTCTCCAACAGGTGGAAGATCAATATACATCTGTACTGGCGCTTGTAAATACAGAATTTGCCTCATATGGTGCATCGGCCATCAAGAGCTTTCAGACATTCTATGAAGAAGCAAAACTCCAACAGGTAACCAACTTCCTCCCCCAGACGACACAGGCTGCCGCGGTGACTGCAGATGCGGATGCGAGCACAATTGCCACGAAATCCAAAACCGAAATTGCCCAACTTGTCCAAACTTACTCGGATGCACTCACGCTGGGCAAATCAGCGCTTCAAGGATCCCAACAGGCGATTAATCAGCAAAAAACTCGCAATCAGACCCTCACATACTTGAATACATTCAAGCAATCGCTAGAAACAGCGCGGACAATTCCAGCACTTGTGCCGGATCTTGTGAGTACCGATGTGGATGTGGTAACAGATACTGAAACGATTGAGAAGGCCGGAACTCCTGCAAGCACATTGGTTGCCCTACAAAAGAAATACTATACAGCCAATGTGTCCGTGGTGGGCAAGGTGCGCCAGGCATTCAAGGATGCTGTGACCTCATTTACTCGCACAGTGGCCGCCGCACAGGCCAAGAAAGCCACACTCCCTACACCTGTCCGCCTCGCCTTCATGAGCTATGCGAACGATGTGAAAAAGGCGGAGACTTCGGCCACTGTGTTGGAAATGCGGGACTTACTTAGGAAATACGCGGAACTTTCAGCCTCTCTTACAGCAGTCATACCGGCATCCTCTGATGTGACGGGGGCACGCGCGGAAGTCCTCCAAATGATACAGAATTTTGATACATTGCGAGGCAATATAGGAACAACACCCATTCAGTTGACAGCCGGTACTCGGCAGGCGAATCCTGCAGCCGATCGTGCAGTCGCCGAAAAAGCCACCGCACTGGAGGTGCTCGTGCCAATTCGCACAAAATATGTCCAAATGATTTATGAGGTGACGACGAAGTTGGAAGAGGCCAAAGAAGGGGCTGCAGCGGCATTGGAAACAGCGCGCGCCGAGGCACGCGCGGCAGTTCTGGACTTCCAGAAACAGTTAGCGGAGGCACGGCTGAGCCTGGACGAATATCCACAAGTCAAGGCAGCACGGGATACGGTTACAACCAGTCTTGCCTCCGTGGATGGGGGATCCATGGAAACTTCCAAAGCGATCCAAGCCACCTACAAATCCGCCCTAGATGCCGTCATTTACGGGAAGAGTGCCGCCACTGCCGAGGATCGCGCCGCCAAACGCCAAGTGGCCATGGTGGCCATGAGCCGTTTCGCAAATACCTATCAGGCCCAACTTGCTGTGGCCGACCGGTTTTCAGCCAAGCTGCGCCAATTTGCTCTGCAACTTCCTGGCGATGTCGCGCGTGTCCAGGATCCTACACTCTCTATGGGAGATCTGGATGCACTGCGCACGAAATACGATGATGCACTTACAACCGTCTTATCGGAACTTGTGGGGATTCAGCAAGATCAGGTGAGTGAAGTGACGACCTTGCTCCGTACCTTTTTGTCTCGGTATCGCCAGATTCCCAACATTGATTCACTCCCCTCTTATCTGAAAGTGGACACCCGTATTGTGGAAATGGATTTGGCGACTTTGGGGAATCCGTCCGTTGCCGCGGATACTGTACAGACTTTGCGCCAAAAATACACGGATTTAATGAAGGCCTTGGTCGCCCAGGTGCCGGATTTGGATACACGCCTACTGGCTACCGACTCCGCAAAAGACGCAGTGCGTGCCGTCCTGCGTGAGCTCAACCAGCTCTTTGTGGAGAATATGGGGCTATTCAAGAGCTTGAGCCCAGAGGTGCGAACACGCATTCAAAAGATTGCCGATACATACCGATTTATTGGTGGGAAGGATGTTGGGGCCATTGAAGTGCAAGGAGTTTTGGAGGATTATACGAAAGCATTGGCAGATTTCAAGGCTGTGCTGCGCGGCCAACCAACCCAACAGGCTGTCTTAGATGCTTCGCTAAAAGGCGTCCTTGGCAAATTTCTGGAAGCCTACAAAGAGGCGGATATTTACAAACTCGCCAAATTGGACTTTAATTATATCCAATTGCTTATGCGCAATCAATCCAATGTCTATGTAACCCGTGATGTAGCGGGGGCTATACGAGCGTATTCCAAGGGTATAGAGGTGTTGGGCACAGTGCCCAAAACGACGACGGCGTTCTCAGAGACGCCCCAAACAATTCAGTACAATAAGCTGGTAGAGACAATCAATTACTTTATGACGGAATGGAGTATTCGGAATTTGGGACGCGCAATTGCCAATGATCGGCTGTTTTTGAATAATCTCAAAAATAACGCGGATTCCTACAAATCCATGTATAAAGTGCCACCACCTAATATGCGGAATTATGGATCTGTGTTGGAAGGTCTGGTGGGCGAGTACCAACAAGGGTTGCGCGTGCTGCGCACATATCCTATGAAAAAGTAGGGATATGAATAAGAATAAGAATATGTTTTCACTAGAAGGATTTCAAACTTTCTATCGTTCTAGGAATGGTGATGCGCCCACGGCAAGTAGGGCACCGAGTCTAGATGAATCAGAATATCAAAAGAGGCGCCTTGCACCTGGAGTTTCCTTTGATACCTACAAACGGGCAACGCCTGTCCGAACTCCCCGAGGAGACTATGATACATCACCGGCGGCTCCTACCGCTGTTTCAGCGTCCGAGTACTTGCGTAAAAAGTATGGGGATTTTTCGGGTGCCACCACCATTGCTGCACCTTTACCACCTGCGCCTGCACAAACGCAGATTTTGGGAACGGATGCACTTACTGTGGGGGATCTGAAACTCCTACAGACTTCGGTGGATCTTGAATTACTCCGTTTGCAGAATATGCGAAGCACATCAGTACTAATTACGATTAAACAGAGTCAGTTGGATGCGCTTTCTACGAATTTAGCAGATGTGTTGGGACGCGTAGAACGCGGCGAAATCAAGGTGGAACAGGTAAGCATATTTCCAGCAACTGCACGGCAATTTCTGAAAACCTTTCGGACAAGCGAGAACCTGCCGGAACTTTTTGATATGAATGGGAATAGTCCGGCTAGTGTGGCAGCGTTAGCGCCAGCGCCTAGTGCAGCACCAGCACCAACTTCTGGTACAACTGCAGCACCAACAGCTGCTCCATCCCCTGCAACAAGTAGCAAAAATTTCCTCCAATGGCTTTATGAAAATATACAGGCATTAAAATGGTCTTTAGAAGCAAATTACAGGGTGGAGGAAGCAAAGCAACGTGAGATGTCAGAGTCCTTAAATTCAATGGAAAAACGCATTTTAGGATATTCCTATGGGGATACTCCGATGCCTGAGGGATATCAGAAGATGTTTTTAGAACGAATCCGAGGTTTGCAAAAGGAATTAAATGAGGTTCCCGACAGAGATTAAAATTTTAACTCTGGATCCCGAATAGGAATATGTGGTCTTCCCGAAGATATGAAGGCTTTTTTAACTACCAGGATGCTGGATTAGACAGCACTTTTGCAAGTATTGATACGGCTTCTATGAGTAGTGCAACTGGAATTGCAAGTGATATGGGATCTTCTCCAAGTGTTGCATCTGCTATGGGACCTTCCACAAGCGTCATGAGTGGCCTAGGGCCATCCACAAGCGTCATGAGTGGCCTAGGGCCATCCACAAGCGTCATGAGTGGCCTAGGGCCATCCACAAGCGTCATGAGTGGCCTAGGGCCATCC
>JACCDH010955175.1_pt1 | contig 17729 bp, 14 predicted proteins | sample 7442481 | NCBI WGS metagenome assembly JACCDH01 (sample SAMN15323433, study PRJNA562643) | freshwater metagenome | isolation source: river surface water | place: USA:Blue River Watershed | collected 2017-08-15
GTCCTTCGGATAGACACCGCACATGCCCTTGCCGTCACGATGCACCTTGAGCATGATCTGGGTCGCCGTTTCGCGATCCTTGTTGAAGTACTCCTGAATGATGGCCACCACGAATTCCATCGGGGTGTAGTCATCGTTCAGCAGCACCACCTGATACATGGGCGGCGGCTTGACTGCCGCCTTTTGCTCCTTGGGAACAATGAGTGTGCCGTTGTCGCTGTTCGTTGCCATACTTCCATTCTAATGCGCCGGTCGGGGTGCGTAACCGGCATATGTCACGGTATCCGCCTTCAATTCGATATTACGCGCTTTCCCGATGGCGCGCAGACGAGCCCGTGTAAAGAGCGGCAAGGGCATCTGGAAGCGTGTTGCATTTGGGGATCGTCGCCCATTTTTCAATGAGTGTAGCACTTTTGGCAACAACCTTGACTTTTCCATTTTTTGCCTGAACAATGCAAAATATCAATATGTGCTATTTAGCACCGGTTGATTAATGGTGGAGCAATCTAAGAGGGGGCAGCATTCTGCGGGCTTCTTGCTTTTAGGGCTCGTGTGATTGGTCAAAATTGGAAAGACGCTTTTTATTATGGCAAACGGTACCGTCAAGTGGTTTAACGACGCCAAGGGCTTCGGCTTCATCACTCCGGAAGATGGTGGCGAAGATCTGTTCGCGCACTTCTCCGCAATTACGATGAGCGGCTTCAAAACCCTGAAAGAAGGCCAGAAAGTCACCTTCGATGTGACCCAGGGTCCGAAAGGCAAGCAAGCCTCGAACATCCAGGCAGTGGCCTAAAAGCATCGCCTGATTACCCTTCAGGCTCCTGAACCCCCGCGTGACACCGGGGGTTTTTTGTTGCCCCTTGTTTTGTGGCTCCTTGTTTTGTTGCCAGACGTTTTGTTGCCTGTCGTTTTGTTTCTGTGGTTTTCGGGACGGATTATCCAGAGAATTTATCGACCACCACTTTGCCTGTAAGTTTCATTCCATGCCGGATTTTCTCGCAAGAAAACTTGTTTAAGTAACCGCAATCATTGACGGCGACTTTCTGCTGATAAAAAACAAAGGCCGGAATAATCCGGCCTTTGATTTTCATGCTTTGCGCTGTTCGGTGTCGATTAGCTTGGACACCTGTACGCAATAAATCACATGTGCTCGATCATCACATCGCCAAAACCAGAGCACGACACTTGGGTCGCGCCCGGCATCAGGCGGGCAAAGTCATAGGTCACACGCTTGGACGTGATCGACTTTTCCATCGAGCTGATGATCAGGTCAGCCGCTTCGGTCCAGCCCATGTGGCGCAGCATCATTTCTGCAGACAGGATCACCGAACCCGGGTTCACGTAATCCTTGCCGGCATATTTCGGCGCGGTGCCGTGGGTTGCTTCGAACATCGCAACCGAATCCGACAGGTTGGCGCCCGGCGCGATACCGATGCCGCCGACTTGTGCGGCCAGCGCATCGGAGATGTAGTCACCGTTCAGGTTCAGCGTCGCGATCACGCTGTACTCGTTCGGACGCAGCAGGATCTGCTGCAGGAAAGCATCGGCGATCGCATCCTTGACGATGATGTCCTTGCCGGTCTTCGGGTTCTTGAACGAGCACCACGGGCCGCCGTCGATCAGCTGCGCGCCGAATTCCTTCTGCGCCAGCGCATAGCCCCAGTCACGGAAGCCACCTTCGGTGTACTTCATGATGTTGCCCTTGTGCACCAGGGTCACGGAAGGCTTGTCATTGTCGATCGCGTACTGGATGGCCTTGCGCACCAGGCGCTCGGTACCTTCGCGCGATACCGGCTTGACGCCGATGCCCGAGGTCTGCGGGAAGCGGATCTTCTTGACGCCCATCTCCTTGATCAGGAAATCGATGATCTTCTTTGCGCCGTCGGTGCCTTCCTGCCATTCGATACCGGCATAGATGTCTTCCGAGTTCTCGCGGAAGATCACCATGTCGGTCTTTTCCGGCTCGCGCAGCGGCGACGGCACACCCTTGAAGTAGCGCACCGGGCGCAGGCAGACGTACAGGTCGAGTTCCTGGCGCAGCGCCACGTTCAGCGAGCGAATGCCGCCACCGACCGGCGTGGTCAGCGGTCCCTTGATCGACACCACATAGTCCTTCAACACCTTCAGCGTCTCTTCCGGCAGCCACACGTCCGGGCCGTAGACCTGCGTCGACTTCTCGCCGGCGTAAATTTCCATCCAGCTGATCTTGCGCGTGCCGCCATAAGCTTTCGCGACTGCTGCATCGATGACCTTGATCATCACCGGGCTGATATCCACGCCCGTACCGTCACCCTCGATGAACGGGATGATGGGGTTGTCCGGCACGTTGAGGGAAAAATCAGCGTTCACCGTGATTTTCTGACCCTCGGCGGGCACCTTGATATGTTGGTACATCGTTTAATCTCCGAAGAATGGCGGACAAGAGGATTGTAAATTGCGTCTCGTGAACGGCAAAGTACTGCTGCAACATCGGCGCGCGTGCGCTGGCAAGTACACGCTTGGCGGGTCAGTCACCGCAAGAAGGTCTTATATAAGACATAAGACAGCATTTCGCATTATGCACTAAAATTTTACGAAGTGCCATCGCCACGACCGTTCCCAACCTGCAAAACCAGCCATGTCATTGATTCTTTTCAACAAACCCTACGGCGTGATGAGCCAGTTCTCGGCACACCCGGCGCGTGCGACGCTGGCTGCCTATCTGGAGATCCCCGGCATCTACCCGGCCGGGCGGCTGGATGCCGACAGCGAGGGCCTGATGCTGCTGACCGATGATGGCGCGTTGCAGCACGAAATCAGTCACCCGAACAGCAAGAAAGCCAAGACCTATCTGGTGCAAGTGGAAGGCGAGGTCAGCCGCGGACAGTTGCAGCGGCTGCGCGCACCATTGAACCTCGGCGACTTCACGACGCGCGGCAGTGGGGCGATCTGCATCGGCGAACCGGGCTGGTTATGGTCACGCGACCCGCCCGTCCGTGTACGCAAACACATACCGACCAGCTGGCTGGCGATCACGCTCACCGAAGGCAAGAACCGACAGGTGCGGCGCATGACCGCGGCGGTCGGGCTGCCGACACTACGGCTGATACGCAGCGCGATCGGTCCGTTCTCGCTGGCCTCGCACCCGCTGCTGCCGGGCGAATGGCGCCAAGTGACCACCGCCGAGTGGCAGTCATCCGCGCAGGACTGATGACCGGTGCCGCGCAGATTACAATCGCGCATGCCTTTGACACCATGCCCATGAAAACGCGCCGCCACCCCACCCTGCTGCTGCCCACGCTACTGGCAACGCTGCTCCTTTCTGCGCACGCTTTCGCGCAACAGAAACTGCCCGCCACGACGCTGACGATAGGCATGCACCTGGTGAAGGCGGAGGTCGCGATCAATGATGAGGAACGCGCGATGGGCCTGATGTACCGGCGCGAGATGGGTCCGAACGAAGGCATGGTGTTCCGCTTCCCGAACCCGAAGCAGGTCTGCATGTGGATGAAGAACACCTTGCTGCCGCTGTCAGTGGCCTTTGTCGATGACGACGGCAAGATCATCAACATCGAAGACATGCAGCCCGAGACCGAGGTCGCGCACTGCTCCAAGCGCGCGGCACGCTATGCGCTGGAAATGAACCAGGGCTGGTTCCGCAAGAAGAATGTCAAATCGGGCACGACGATCGAAGGCCTGCCGAAATAAGCTTCCCGACCCGCTTGTCTGTTTACACGACTCCAGATGACAAAACCCGCCGGACCTCGAGGTCGGGCGGGCTTGCCGAGTTTCCACCGCCGGCGTTTGCCGGCCAGCGCGGTACTTAGGCCAGGGCCTTCAGCGCAGCGGACAGGCGGCTCTTGTGGCGAGCGGCCTTGTTCTTGTGGATGATTTTCTTGTCGGCGATACGGTCGATGATCGAGACTTGCGCCTGGAACACCTGAGCGGCGGCAGCCTTGTCGCCGGTTTCGATTGCCTTGCGAACTGCCTTGATAGCGGTGCGCAGGGTCGAGCGCTGGCTCGAGTTGTGAGCGTTCAGCTTGACTGCTTGACGAGCGCGCTTGCGCGCCTGTGCGGTATTGGCCATGAATATTTCCTGACAATGGGGCACGAGGCCATGCCCCGGGCGGAATTCGAAAGACCGCGATTATAGCCGGTTTTTGTCGAGGCAGCAAATAAGGAAAAGGCCAGCGATCCTGAGGGGTTTGGCAGCATCAGCCGCCTGCGATACGCCACCGGGATTTATATTAAGGCAACACGCGCGGCTGTCCGGCCTCCCCCTGCGGCTATAATCTTCGCCCATGAACTTGCATAAAACGCTGGCCACCGTCTCTGGCATGACGATGCTCTCCCGCATCACCGGCTTGATCCGCGAGTTCCTCGTCGCCCGCACCTTCGGCGCGTCGGTCTACACCGACGCCTTCTTCGTCGCTTTCCGCATACCCAACCTGCTGCGCCGGCTGTTCGCCGAAGGCGCATTCTCGCAGGCCTTCGTGCCCATCCTGGCCGAGTACAAGAACCAGCGCGGCAACCGCGCGACCCGCGTGCTGGCCGACCATGTGGCGACAGTGCTGTTCTGGGCGCTGCTGCTGACCTCGGTACTGGGCGTCATCTTTGCGCCGGCCATTGTGCTGCTGATGGCCAGTGGCTTTGCATCCGACCCGCTGGCGATGTCGCTGTCGGTATCGATGACGCGCATCATGTTTCCCTACATTCTGTTCATGTCGCTGGTCGCACTCGCCGGCGGCATATTGAACACCTGGCGGGAATTCCGCGTACCGGCCTTCACACCGGTGCTGCTGAACCTGGCCTTCATTGCGGCAGCATTGCTGCTGGCGCCGTGGATGTCGCAGCCGGTGTATGCGCTCGCGATCGCGGTCATCATCGGCGGCTTGCTGCAGCTGGGGCTGCAGGTGCCGGCGCTGCGCAAGATCGGCATGCTGCCGCACATCAGCCGCAACCCGTTCCGCGCGCTGTCCGACGAGGGTGTGCGCCGTGTGCTCAGGCAAATGCTGCCGGCCACCTTTGCGGTGTCGGCGGCGCAGATCAGCCTGATCATCAACACCAATATCGCGTCGCACCTCGCCGACGGCAGCGTCTCCTGGCTATCGTATGCAGACCGGCTGATGGAATTGCCGACCGGGCTGCTCGGCGTCGCACTCGGCACTATTCTGCTGCCCAGCCTGTCCAAAGCGCATGCGCTGGGCGATACGACAGAGTATTCATCGTTGCTGGACTGGGGCTTGCGCCTGACCTTCCTGCTGGCGGCACCGGCGGCCATAGCGCTGATGGTGCTGTCGGAGCCGATCACGACGACGCTTTTCCATTACGGGAAATTCGATCCGCTGTCGGTCACGATGACAGCACGTGCCTTGGTCGCCTATGGCGTCGGGTTGATGGGGCTCATCCTGGTCAAGATCCTTGCGCCCGGCTTCTATGCGAAGCAGGACATACGCACGCCCGTAAAGATCGGGATCGGCGTGCTGATCGCGACGCAACTGATGAACCTTGTCTTTGTCCCGTGGATCGCACACGCAGGACTGGCCTTGTCGATCGGGCTCGGCGCAACCGCCAATGCAGCCTTTCTTTACGTTATGCTGCGAAAGAAGGGCATCTACCTGCCAGGACGCGGATGGGTGATGTTCTTCGTGCAGCTGGCAGGCGCATTGCTGTTGCTGGCGGGCGTGGGGCTGTGGGCAGGCAGCAAGTTTGACTGGATTGCGCTGCATGCCAGCCCGTGGCTGCGTATCGCGACCCTGGGCGGTGTGATCATGCTGTGCGGTGTCGCGTACTTCGGCGCGCTGTGGGCAATGGGTTTTCGCTTCCGTGATTTCCGGCGCGAGTCGCACTGACGGGCAACACAAGCCGGGATGGGACAAGGCAGTGGCGGGCCTCGCGATGCAGAACGACGCAACGCCGGGCATCAGACGGCAGGGACAATGACACGACGATGATCAAGGCCCTCGATTATTTCGCTTCGCTGGTACACGACGATGAACAGATTCCGCTGTTCGAGGCGGCGCTGAGCATTGCGCAAGATGAGGACCCGGGCCTGGACCTGACCGCCTGCCAGCTCGAACTCGACAAGCTCGCCGCGCGGCTGCGGCGGCGCCTGCCGGCCGACATCGCGCAAATTCCGAAGCTGCGTATTCTCAATAATTACTTTTATCAGGAGCTCGGCTTTGCCGGCAACCTGAACGATTATTACAACCCCGCCAACAGCTACCTGAACAAAGTACTGGCCACGCGCCGCGGCATTCCAATCTCGCTGGCGATCATCTATATCGAACTGGCACAGCAGATCGGCCTGGACGTGAGGGGCATTTCCTTCCCCGGCCACTTCCTGATGAAGATCTCGGTCAAGAACGGCGACATCATCCTCGACCCGTTCAATGGAGCCAGCCTGTCACGCGAAGACATCGAGGAGAGGCTGGAGCCGTATTTCATCCATGGCCGCGAGGCCAATGACCCGCCGCTGGCCAGCTACCTCGCCGATGCGACGCCGCGCCAGATCCTGGTGCGCATGCTGCGCAACCTGAAGGCGCTTTATGCCGAGCATCCGCACTGGAAGGAATACTTGCATGTGCAGCAGCGACTGGTGATCCTGCTGCCCGAAGAGATCAGCGAGCGCCGCGACCGCGGGCTGGCCTATGCGAGCCTGGATTGCCCGCAAGCCGCCTTGCAGGACCTGGAGGCCTATCTGGAACGTTGCCCGAGGGCGAGCGATGCCGAGTCAGTACGCGCACGCCTGCCCGAGTTACGGGCGGCGACCCGCAAGCTGAACTGAGCAGCGCTGGCAGGCGGCTGCGATGAAGCCGATCACGCGCCTTTCGCGCGCGCCTCGATTTCTTCCCAGCGCTGCAGTGCCATCATCAGCGCATCATCAATGTCTGCGAAGCGCTGGTTCAGGCGCTGCACTTCGCCCGGCTCCTTGCGATACAAATCAGGATCGGCGAGCCGCGCCGATATGCTGGCCTGCTCGGTCTCGAGATCGGCAATCTGTTGCGGCAGCTGTTCGAGTTCGCGCTGCTCCTTGAAGCTGAGCTTTTTCGGCTTCGCCGCTGCAGTGGCCGGTGCAGCGGCCGGGGCGTCCGCTTTCGATGCCTTGTCGCTGACCGACTTGTCAGGCCTCGGCGCGGGCTTGTCCGACCCGACGTCGGGCAGTGGCTTGCGCACACGCTCCCAGTCGCTGTACCCGCCCACATATTCGCGCCACAGACCGCCGCCTTCGGCAACGATGACTTGCGTGACGACGTTATCGAGGAAGGTGCGGTCATGGCTGACCAGGAATACCGTGCCCTGATACTCCTCCAGCAATTGCTCGAGCAATTCCAGCGTGTCGATATCGAGGTCATTGGTCGGCTCGTCCAGCACCAGCACATTGGCTGGCTTCGCGAACAAGCGTGCCAGCAGCAAGCGATTGCGTTCGCCACCCGACAGCGATTTCACTGGCGAGCGAGCGCGTTCGGGCGCGAACAGGAAGTCGCCAAGATACGTCATCACATGCTTGCGCTGGCCATTGATCTCGACCCAGTCACTGCCCGGCGAGATGGTGTCGGCCAGCGTCGCTTCATCATTCAACTGCTCGCGCATCTGGTCAAAGTAAGCGACCTGCAGCTTGCTGCCCTGGCGCACGGTACCGCTGTCCGGCGCGATCTCGCCGAGAATGAGTTTCAGCAGGGTCGTCTTGCCGGCACCATTGACGCCGATCAGGCCGACCTTGTCACCACGCATCAGGATCGCGCTGAAGTCGCGCACGATCGCGCGCCCTTCATAGGCCTTGTTCACATCGATCAGCTCGGCGACGATCTTGCCGGAGCGCTCGCCGGCCGCGACTTCCATTTTCACCTGGCCCTGCTGCTCACGGCGGCGCGAGCGCTCCTCGCGCAGCGCTTCCAGCCGCCGCACACGACCCTCGTTGCGGGTGCGGCGTGCCTCCACGCCCTTGCGTATCCAGACCTCTTCCTGCGCGAGCACCTTGTCGAATTTTGCGTTCTCGATCGCTTCCACTGCCAGCTGGTCGGCCTTGCGCACCTGATACGCACTGAAGTTGCCCGGGTAGGACAGGATGCGGCCACGGTCCAGCTCGACGATACGGGTCGCGATGTTGTCGAGGAAGCTGCGGTCATGCGTGATGAACAGCAGGCTGCCACGGAATTCGCGCAGCAAGCCTTCCAGCCATGCAATCGATGAGAAATCCAGATGGTTGGTCGGCTCGTCCAGCACCAGCACATCGGGCGCAGCCACCAGCGCGCGCGCCAGCGCGACGCGCTTCTTCATGCCGCCCGACAGGGTGCTGATGATGCGCTGGCCATCCAGGCTCAGGCGTTGCAAGGTGGTCTCGACCCGGTTGGACAGGTTCCAGCCATCGACCACATCCAGCTGCGCCTGCACCTGATGCATGCGCTCCATCAGCGTCGCATCGTCACCGCTGCCCATGTTGGCTGCGAGACTGTCGTACTCGCTCAGCAAGGCCTGAATGTCGGCGACACCGGCAGCCACCGCCGCAAAAATACTGTCATCCGCATCGAAAGTCGGCTCCTGCTCGACGTACGCAATGCGCAAGCCCTGCTGCATGACCAGCTGACCATCGTCGAGCTTGCCCTGCCCCGCAATGATTTTCAGCAGCGATGATTTACCAGTGCCGTTGCGGCCAATCAGCCCGACACGCTCGCCTGCCTCCAGCGACAGTTCGGCATGGTCGAGCAAGGCCACATGGCCAAACGCGAGCTGGGCATCGGAAAGAGAAAGGACAGCCATGGTCGGTTGGGCGCACCGATTGGTGCGTCGGAACAGGAGAGAAAGCGCGCTATTGTACCGACCCCGCCACTTGAAAGTTGCGCTGGCAAGACACCGAGGCGGTATCCCCACGCGACCAATAGAAGATCTGCACATGCAAAAGCTTAATCCGGTCAAAGCTGTTGCAAAATCGGACAGAGTACAGCTGCAGAACCGCGAGAGGCAAGCCGCCATCGAAAAACATGGTCGCCACCAGTCAGCGAAGGCATCTCGCATTACTAATCAAGAATTTTTTCCACAAGCAGGATAGGAACGATGCCATATCCAAACTTTTCTTCAGCTGTTACACCTTCACTGACTTACAAAAACTTCAAAGGATCCGTTGAGTTTGATGTGGAGCGCCGAATCTACCGGGGAAAAATCCGGTTCATCGATGATTTAATCACTTACGAAGCCAACTCCCGATCCTTGTTGAAAAAAGAATTCGAAGCTGCCATCAATGACTATCTGGATACATGCGGAAAATTAGGCCGCCAGCCGCAGCGAGCTCGCTATGGCTTATCCTTTCGAAATGCTCGGTGATTCCTGTCGACCAGAAAGATTCGAGTCAGCATTCGACCGACTAGCGCACGCCAATCTGCACCAGCCGTCCCGATTTCATCACATCGTAGATGAATGGCTTTTGCGTCGTCTGGACGGCCTCGAGAATACGGTCGTACGCTTTGAGAAAAACCGAAGCTTTCTCATGTGTGCGTGCGTCAGCACCCCAGAGGTAAAAGCAGCCGATATTGAATTGTTTTATCGCGAACATCTCACTCTCGTAACCTTCTTTGTGAAATTTCCGGTCCTGGCTGAACACAATCCACTGCTGTTTGCCGACATATTCCAGCCACTTGTCGTCCGTCTCGTCATGGGAAAACAAGGGCTCGGATTTCCCTTTGTTTTTCAGACCCAACTCATGTTTTGAACTATGGTGATGGATGACATTTTTCTTCACCATGGGAAGCTCAAGTAGTCGGAGCGCCTCGGGGAGGCGCCGACCCACGTTGCGATCAAAGTAAAGGGTCAGTGGCTCCACTCAGGGCTTTTGATTTTTTCTACATCAACGCCTTCGAACTGAAGTGCTTCTCTCACTTCAGACGGGTCAAGGATAAAGTCCTCGGCGATTTCCTCGACAGTCTCTCCGGCGTCAAGGCGACCCTTGATCGTCCACGTAGGGATTCCTCGGACGGCAGGCGCGCCGAACGACACCTGAGGATCGATGCTCACCGGGGAATGCTTTCCAGCCAAATTCCATCTCACAGCAAGACCCTTGCTGTACTCGAACTCCTTGAGCCGGTCGTCGAGGATAGGCCTCCAGCCAAGCTGGCCGTTTTTACTGACAACAATCAGCTTGTCTGGCGACTCGTTTTTCTCAAAGTCGGTCAGATTCATCAAGATCTGCTTGCCATCAGTTTTGAAACTATGCTCGGCAAACGGGTATTCCGCTGTCAAACGTTGCGCCATGTATTCCCTTGCGCTTCGTATCGCTGCGAGGGACACACCGGCTTCGCGCATCGCAGCGACAACGGCGAGCTCGATCAGCTGAAGGTATGACAACGACCGGCCATCCTCCCGGTGCGAGATCGTTGGCCTGTCACCCTGAGTTCGCTGCCAGTTGAGTATCGTTTGGGGTGACACGCGTGCGTAGCGAGCCGCATCTTTCACACGGTACGCAGGCAGCATGAGCCTCCGCAGCCACGGTGGCTGCTTCGCTGATTGCCCGGTGGAGTGCGTGCCCATGGCGGAATTCTTATTTGGATAATTAAATTATTGAAAACGATATCACTGCCCGGGCAATAATGCCACCCCCGGCCGACAGCCATCTGCAACGCGAAGCTGTAACGGTAACCAACACTCTCAGCGCCATCCTACGCTCGGCAAGTCAACGCTGATGAACAAGTATAGCTTCGAAGACACTCGCGGTCGCCAGCCATCGTGCCTGACCGTTTTACGGCGCTCGACCCCATACAGGAGCCGCTACCGGCAACACGATCCGTTTTGTCAGACCGTCTCCGGGAGACACTGACGGGAAGTCGCGAAAATTCCGCGGCACGTGCTCTGCTACAATCTCCATTTGTATCTTTGCTCGTATCAATCTGTATCATTCAATCGCCAGTACACGACGATGCAGAATGAGCGGCACAGGCCGGATGTCACCGGAAAAGTGGCAAAGCAGTGTATCTCGCCGTAGTTCAATGGATAGAACGAGTGCCTCCTAAGCGCTAGATACAGGTTCGATTCCTGTCGGCGGGACCACCATCCCGACACACCCCGCGCGAGATAGCCGGATCAGGCTGAACCCCTACCCTCCGAATCGCGCTCCTGCTGCCTCGCAAACCCTGCATAGACCAGCTCCAGCAACAGCTCGGCAAGACCATCTTGGACTTTCGTGCTGTTCAGAACTTGCTTCCCCATTTCCTGATACTTGTCGAGGACATCGGCCACCGACTCCAGCATGACCGCCTTGTAGTCGGGACTGGCGAAGAACTGCGCCTTGGTATTCGCCGCCGCCTGTTCCTTCAGCGTCTCGTTCTCCATCATCTTCCCGCCGACATGGCTGGCCAGAGCCAGCAGATCAGCATCCGTCAAATCTCCCTCAAACAGATCGTTCATTTTCTCGACGATCTGCGCCAACAAGGCCACCTCCGGATCATGGGGCTTGCCAGAACCCAAACCCGTTAGCGGTTGCAACTTGTACTCATCGCTGCCGCTGTCGAGCTTGATCGCCTGCTTGCCGCGATCACTAAGCTTGTAGTGGGTAAGCTGCACCTCTGACAGATCAATCTTCGTCGGTACCCGGCCACCTTTCAGCCAAGGCAGCAGGTGCTTGTAGAAGATTGCGCGCTTCTCCAGATCGGTATCGGCGTAGTCCACGATCTGGGACAGGAAGTCGTAGGCGCGAACAAAACCACCAATGTCCTTGCGGAACATCTCCAGCTCGTCTAGTGCTTCCTTGTTGTCTTCCTCCAGAGCCTCCTCAAGCCGTACCCGATACCGATCCACCGCAGGAGCGATCTTGGCCTGCATCTCCTTCTGCTGCTTCTTGAAGTAGGCCAGTACCAGCCCCTCCACCTCCTCAGGCGTGTAGATGCGGCTCGCGTCCAGCTTGGTCTGGAGGTCGTGGATCAGGTTGGGATCAGACACCCCGGACAGCTCGGCTGTTTCATAGAACGGCTGGAACGCCTCCTTGATGTCCTCCGGGTCATTCACGAAGTCGATCACATACGTCTGATCCTTGCCCGGACAAGTGCGGTTCAGGCGGGACAATGTCTGCACAGCCGCCACGCTGGCAAGCTTCTTATCCACGTACATCGCGACCAGCTTTGGCTGGTCAAAGCCGGTCTGGTACTTGTTCGCGACCAGCAGAATCTGGAATTCCTCGGTGTCGAACGCCTCCCGCAGGTCGCGTCCCTTAAGTCCGGGGTTCATGTTGTTTTCGGTGAAGAGATTCGGTCCGCTCTCCGAATCAAGCACCTCGCCGGAGAATGCCACCAGCGTATCGAGCTCTTTGTACCCTTGCGTCTTGATGAACTTGTCGATCGCCAGCTTGTAGCGCACCGCTTCCTTGCGGGAGGCCGTGACTACCATTGCCTTGGCCTTGCCCCCTAACCGCCATGCCACATGAGCGCGGAAGTGCTCGACGATGATCTGTACCTTCTGGCTGATGTTGTACGGATGGAGCCTCACCCAGCGCATCAGCGACTTCATTGCCTCGCTCTGGTCTACTTCCTCGCTGTCGTAGTCCTGCCCATTATGGGCGAGCTTGAAGGCCAGCTTGTAGGGCGTGTAGTTCTTCAGCACATCAAGGATGAAACCCTCCTCGATGGCTTGACGCATCGAGTACACATGGAACGGAGCCGGAAGATTGGATTCGGACTGCGGCTGGGTCGGATCGGGAAGCCGACCGAACAACTCCATGGTCTTCGCCTTGGGCGTGGCAGTGAACGCGAAGTAGCTCAGGGTCTTGGCCTGGGGGCGCGCAGCCATCTCGGCGGCCAGCAGCTCGTCCACGCTGATTTCTTCCCCTTCCTCGATCTGCTCCGAGGTCAGTACTTGCCTCAGCCTGCGGGCTGCAGCTCCAGTCTGCGACGAGTGCGCCTCATCAGCAATGATGGCAAACGTCCGATTCTTGAGGGACGTATCGGCTTGGATTGCCTCCAGCACGAACGGGAACGTCTGAATCGTGACGATGATGATCGGGACACCATCCTTCAGTGCCTGTGCCAACTGCGCGGACTTCACACCGTCATTGGTCACACGGCACACCACGCCCAGCTTGTGCTCGAACTGGTAGATCGCGTCCTGAAGCTGCTGATCCAGCACCGTCCGGTCGGTGATGACCACCACCGATGAGAACACCTTGGCATCCGCCGCGTCATGCAGGCTCGATAGCTGGTGCGCCAGCCATGCAATGGAGTTGGTTTTCCCAGAGCCTGCGGAGTGCTGGATCAGGTACTTCTGCCCTGCCCTCTCGGTCTTCGCGGCTTCCAGCAGCTGGGTGACGGCCTCCCATTGGTGGAATCGAGGGAAGATGAGCTTCTCGCTGACTGTCTTCTTCCCCTGCTCGTCCTTCCGCTCCTCTCGCGACAGATGGATGAAGCGTCCCACGATGTTCAGCCACGCATCCCGCTGGAGCACCCGCTCCCACCAGTACGCAGTCCGGTAGCCACTGGGGTTCGGGGGATTCCCTGCACCGCCATGGTTACCTTGGTTGAAGGGCAGGAAGTAGGTGCTCTTGCCCTTCAGCTCCGTGGTCATCCACACTTCATCCGTCGATACCGCAAAGTGAACCAGTGCCCTGCGCTTGAAGGCCAGCAGCGGCTCTTCACGCTTGGCTCCCGGCTCTCTAGGATGTCGGTCGTTGCGGTACTGGTTCTTTGCGTCTTCGATGGACTGGGTGAAGTCAGTCTTTAGCTCGGCAGTCGCGACCGGAATGCCGTTGATGAAGAAGACCAGATCAATCGAGTTCTCGTTGGAGAGGCTGTACCGGACTTGGCGTACCACCCGGCAGCGAACGAGCTGGTATCTCTCCAGCGTCTCCGGGTTGATCCCCTGCGCCGGTCGGAACTGGCACATATCGATCTTGCCTGACCCGACATCCTTGAATCCCTGTCGGAGGACGTGCAGGGAACCCTCCTTGTCCAGCACCTGCGCCAGCCGACCCAGTAGGAGCTTCTCAGCCGATCCATTACCGGCAGCCTTGAGCTTCTCCCATGTCTTCGGCTGAGTGTCTTGCAGCCATCCAATAACATCCTCTGAGTACAAAGCCAGCTCGCGGTCATATTGTGCTGGATCGCCTTCGAGCCACCCTTGAGAGGCTAGATGGTTGGCGATGTCAGTCTCAAAATGGATTTCCTTGTGCGGGCTGCTCACTCGCTTTGTCCTGTTATTTTATTAACCAACGTGATTTATTTAAGCGGCTTCTTGGAGATCAACAGCAGCATCTCGAACGTCTAGCTTTCCTGTGACGACAGCAGAGATAAGCGCAACTCGATGTTCTTTCTGAAGTGCGATGGCTTGTTTAGCTTTTAAGGCAAGGCGGTCTATTTTTTCTACCTCAGTTTTAATAAACTTTGCAATCGCCGCCTGTTCGTCGATTGGAGGCAAGGGCAGGTCAACCTGCACAAAATTATCGTATCTGAGGGCCTGACCATCTCTCACCAAATTTGAGGTGCTTTGCAAGGCTTGGATGTAAGGCTGACTTTTAAAAAGAAATGAAAAGAACGTTCCATGCACCTCATTTGAGGGAATTAAGGCCACATAAGCAGAACTAACACTGCCCCTAAGACTTGACCACTCAAGCCCGCCTTGGAAACTACGCATGCTTATTACAAAGTCGTTCGGCTCAATATGTTTCAGTATCTCAGAGCCGGTAATGACCTGCATAACTCTTGAGTTTTCAAGTGCCATGTAGTCTTCCTGATAAATCACTCCGTATTTCTGCGATGCGGTTAGTTGCCGATCCCCCTCAAGCGCACGATCTTTTCTTTGCGAAAAGTATCTTCTACTTTTTACAACACTCCAATGGCTTGGAACATTCCCCAGCCACTCCACCCCACTCGGCTTCATCCGCACAGTCGGATCGAGCCCCTTGGTCACCGCATGGGAAATAACGGCCTGCCGCTTCTCCTTGAGGAGTTCGATCAGCTTCTCCTGCTTGGCGATCAGGGTGTCGATCTTGGCGGTTTCGCGGTCGAGGAAGACACTTATGGCTCGCTGCTCTGAAACACTGGGACAAGCCATGGGGAAGTCACGTACAAAATCGTCAGGCACACGCTTCTGGCCGCCCGCCCCATACATGAATCCCTCTCCGATTTTACGGAAGACACTTGAGCGAAATAGCCATTGAAGAAATCGAGGATCAGTGTCCTCCTTCGCACGAACGACGATAAGCTCGGTTGTGCCGAATCCAAGGCCGTTCACCAGTCCAGTCATGAGAGCACCCTTGCCGTTTTCGAAGCAAGGAGTGATCTTGGCAATCGTGATGTCGTTTTCCCGAAAGTAGGTATAGCCAGACTCAGCCTCACCGATCGGCTTTGTTCGATCCAATACGATTGTTCCATCATCCCCGATTGCCTCCATCGGGATGAACGAAACCTCCATATCTCTGGGCAAGCCAGCGGCTTCTGCCTTTGAAGGATTCAAGTCAGCGCAGTAGCGGATTTTTCGCAACTCCCAGTCTGTTGGCACTTCGTGAAGCCACTCCACCCCAGAGGGTTTGTAGCCCCGATAGGGCTTGTACTTCACGCAACCACCTCTTGGAGCAACGCGAGAATCTCGCCGGTCACAGCCTTCAGTTCCTCATCAATTTCCTCCAGCGGCCTTGGTGGCGTGTACTGGTAGAAGAACCGGTTGAACGGAATCTCGTAGCCGACCTTGGTTTTGTCTTGGTCGATCCATGCATCGGGTACATGAGGCAGCACCTCCCGCTCGAAGTAAGCCTCGATGTCCTCATTCAGCGGTACGTTCTCGGTATCCCGCAGTTTGGCATCGGCTTTGGCCCTGCCCTTCTTGTCCTTCTCGATCTCCCCTTGTTCGTTCCTTAGCGGCCGCTCGACGGTAATCGTGCTGTATCCGAAGTCGCTGTTGTCGAAGATACGGGACACCATGAAGGATTCCACCGTACCGCCCGCAGTAGCTTCAGGAAGCGGCTTGCTGGAAGGCTCCAGCGACTCGCTCACAACGCTACCTGCTGTGTCCAAGACACGCACATGGCGCAGCTCCTCGAACCGTCCATGGATTTGCCCGATCAGGGCAATGTCCTCGTCCCCCAGCTCCTTGCGCTTGCTGCCCAGGGACTTCCTCATCTTCCGGTAGTACTCGGCTCCGTTGATCAGCTGTACCTTCCCCTTGCGAGCCTCGTCCTTCTTGTTCGTGAGCAGCCAGACATAGGTCGCGATGCCGGTGTTGTAGAACATGTCGGTGGGCAGAGCCACGATGGCTTCGAGCCAGTCGTTCTCGATGATCCAGCGACGAATCTCGGACTCGCCCGAGCCTGCTCCGCCAGTGAACAAGGGGGAGCCATTCAGGACGATGGCAATCCTCGACCCGCCCTCGTCCTTGGACTTGTCATAGGGGCGCATCTTTGACAGCAGGTGCATCAGGAACAGCAGGCTCCCATCGGACACCCGTGGCAGCCCCGGTCCAAATCGACCGGCAAACCCCTTCTGTTCGTGCTCCTTGCGAATCTCCTTCTCGACCTTCTTCCACTCGACCCCGAACGGGGGATTGGCGAGCATATAGTCGAAGTCCTTCCCTGCATGACCATCATCGGACAGGGTGTTCCCCATGATGATGTTGCTGACGTCCTGCCCCTTGATCAGCATATCGGCCTTACAGATCGCGTAGGACTCGGCGTTCAGCTCCTGCCCGTACATGACCATCCGCGCCTTCGGATTCAGCCGTGACAGATGTTCACCGGCGATGGACAACATTCCTCCCGTGCCTGCAGTCGGGTCATATACCGAGCGGACAATCCCCGGCTTGGTCAGCGCATCGTCATCGGCAATGAACAGAAGGTCGACCATCAGCCGGATCACCTCGCGCGGGGTGTAGTGCTCACCCGCTGTCTCGTTGGAGAGTTCGGCAAACCTGCGGATCAAGTCCTCGAAGACCAGCCCCATGTCCGCATTGCTTACTTCCTCCGGGTGCAGGTCAATGGCAGCGAACTTCTGGACGATCAGGAACAGCAGGTTGCAGTTGTCGAGCTTGTCGATCTCCTTGAAGAAGTCATACCGCTCGAAGATGTCCCTAGCGTTCTCCGAGAACCCGTTGATGTAGGCGGTGAGGTTCGCCTTGATGTTCGACGGGTCACCCAGCAGCTTCTCGAAGTCGAACTGGGAGGTGTTGAAGAACGACTGTCCAGCCTTCTTGGTCAGGAAGGTTGTCAGGTCAATGCCGAGACTCTTCTTCGCGTCGAACTCGGCTAGGACGACTGCCTTGGTGCTATCCAAGACACAGTCAAGGCGGCGCAGGAGCGTGAACGGCAGGATGACCTTGCCGTAGTCGGACTGCTTGTAGTCGCCCCGTAGAAGATCAGCGACGGACCAGACAAATGACGATAGCTCGTTGAAATTAGCCGACACGAATCCCTCAATATTGTTATTAAACATCTGTGGGGATCAATTCTACGAATATCGACCATGATCTGTCAGCAATGCTTATAGGCTTTAGATATTTTCCTGGACTTTCCTATGGATTAGCTGGCGGCGACTGTCGGCTCAGGTCATGAATCGCCGAGGCGTATGTTAAATTTCGGCCACTTGTAACACTTTAGAAACTACTTTCGCGGACCGACTCGAATGCGACCAGTGGTGATAAACGAAGAAAGGCTGCCGTGAACCGAGCCGCGAATCGTGCCGTGTATGCCGGCACCATCTTCTCCAGTGCCTTCCTGCTGTTTCTTGTGCAGCCCATCGTGTCCAAGCACATCCTGCCGTGGTTCGGCGGCTCGGCAGCGGTGTGGGCGA
>JACCDH011553883.1_pt1 | contig 17722 bp, 12 predicted proteins | sample 7442481 | NCBI WGS metagenome assembly JACCDH01 (sample SAMN15323433, study PRJNA562643) | freshwater metagenome | isolation source: river surface water | place: USA:Blue River Watershed | collected 2017-08-15
GCGACCCCTAGAACCACAATCTAGTGCTCTAACCAACTGAGCTACATCCACCGTATTACCCTTTCGGGATGGCAAAAATAGCATTAGGAATCTATTTTCACAAATAAAATCAGAATTTATTACATTAATATTTTTCTATTTTTGGAAATGCCTTCGATCAAAGCAATTTTAGACTATAATCAAATACCGAGTCAAATACTCAATAATCATCAAAGATGGAAACGCTTTATTCTCATTTGCTTTCTAATCAGGTTGTTGTTTTTTATTTCAGACGGACATAATTCAGATTATGACTTTTTTGAACATTGGGGAGATCGTATTGTAAATAACGGATTCACTCAAATTTATTCAATTCAAGTTGATCGCTTTGAATGCGATTACCCTCCTTTGTATTTGTATGTTATTGCACCACTCGCCTATCTATTTAATTTCTTAGGCCTCGACATGCACACACATTTGTATGATAGCTTTTTAAAACTATTCAATTTATTGATCGAATGCTTGTTCTTATTTTACATCTCAAAAAAAATCAACAATAAAATATTTTTAACCGCATTAATATTTTCACCAGTTACCATACTAAATGCCTACGGATGGGGGCAGATAGATATCTTGTATACTATCTTAATGTTTATTGCTTTCTATAGCTTATACCACAAACAGCTTTACATTGCAGCTATCAGTATAGGATTATCATTATCATTAAAAACACAAACGATTTTATTTTTACCATTATTAGGAATAATGTATTTGATGGCAAGAGCTAGTATTAAGGAAAAATTATTAGCCATTTTACTTTTATCAATTGTATATATCATTCCAAATTTACCTTTCATTTTATATGCACCAAACGCAATGGATTCAATCAATCCGCATATCACAGCAGCTGGTCGATATAATAATATTAGTGTAAATGCATTCAATTTTTATTGGGCTATATGGGCTGATTTTGATTTAAAAATGGATCTTAAATTTCCTCCAAATGATGTATTAGTTTTCAATCTCATCACACGGAAGCTACTCGCCTATACCCTATTTTCATTAGTGTTTCTCTGGATCATCTTTCAATACATTCGTAACTTTAAAAATGAAACATTGACATTTCTACTACTTTCATTTTTCTGTTTTTCGTTTTTCATACTCCTGCCCGAGATGCATGAAAGATATTTATTTCCTATGTTTTTCTTTAGCGCTTATGTGTTAAGTAAAGATTCAAAAGAATGGCCTTATTTCTTAATCATCTCATTATTACACCTAATAAATTTATTGTGGGGCTGGGGAGAAAATAAATTTGTTAAAGATCAGTGGATGTTCGAAAGCACTCGTATTTTCGCAGTTGTAACAGGCATTGCATACATCGCTTACTTTAGAAGAGTTTACATTGCACTAAAAGAACAGAAAGCATAATGAGAATATTATTATATACGGATGGTGCGGCTAAGGGGAACCCTGGTAATGGTGGTTACGGTGTAGTGTTAAAAGCCGGACAGCATTATAAAGAATTATCGGAGGGCTTCAGGTTAACCACAAATAATCGTATGGAATTGTTAGCGGTGATAAAGGGATTAGAAGAAATTAAAATCAAAGATGCAGAAGTTGTAGTTTTCAGCGATTCAAAATATGTGGTTGAGGCAGTCGAAAAAGGTTGGTTGTTTAATTGGGTAAAAATCGGATTCAAAGACAAGAAAAATAAAGATTTGTGGATACGATTTTTAAATATTTACAGAAGACATAAAGTGAAATTTCACTGGATTAAAGGGCATAACGGACATCCTGAAAATGAACGCTGCGACCGATTGGCAGTCGCAGCATCCGAAGAAAAAAATCTTTTAATTGATGAGGTATATGAAAAAGAATCAGCCTCAGACAATCTTTTCAACGGGTGAGTTGATTGCCATAAATTCTTCAGCCTTCTCAACCATTTTAGGTGAACCAATAAAAATTGGAGTCCTTTGATGTAAATGTGTTACTGGTAAATCTAATATTCTATTTAATCCGTCTGTCGCCTTACCTCCTGCTTGTTCCATTAAATATGAAAGCGGATTGCATTCATATATTAATCTCAGTTTACCTTTTTCAGCACCGTATGAAGATGGGTAAATAAACACTCCACCTTTCAATAAATTTCTATGGAAATCTGCCACCATTGATCCGATATAACGAGAAGTATAAGGTCTGTTAGTATCAGCATCTATTTCTTGACAATACTTTAAATATTTTTTCACTCCATCTGGGAAGTGTATGTAATTACCTTCGTTAATAGAATATACTTTGCCGTTCTCAGGTATCTGCATATTAGGGTGTGATAAACAGAATTCACCGATTGAAGGATCAAGTGTAAAGCCATTGACACCTTTACCAGTTGAATAAACAAACATGGTTGATGAACCATAAATGATGTAACCAGCGGCAACCATCTCTTTACCCGATTGCAATGCCTCTTCAGCAGTACAAACACCATCTTCAGATAATCTTCTGTATATAGCGAAGATAGTACCTACCGAAACGTTAACATCAATATTTGATGAACCATCTAATGGGTCTATACAAACAATGTATTTAGCATCTTTTGCAAATTCATTGTCAACAGGTATTACATCATCGTTCTCTTCTGAAACAATCATACAACATTCACCTCCCGCATTTAAGGCTGCAATGAATTGTTCATTTGCGAAAACATCTAATTTTTTCACTTGCTCACCCTGAACATTGGTGTCGCCAGTCTCACCTAGAATGTTTACCAAACCGGCTTTGTTCACCTCTCTGTTTACAATTTTAGCTGCTATAGCTAAATCTCTGATTAATCTAGAAAAGCCTCCCTTTGCAAATGGGAAATCTGATTGCTTTTCGATAATAAATTGGCCTAATGTAATTACTCTTGACATGCTTGTAGTTTGTGTATAATTAGTTTTGCTTAGTTCTTGAACCTATTTCTATTACTTCTAAATCTTTAATCTTTGCGTTCTCAATACAAAATCGCATAAGTGTTCTTGTCTTATGAAATCCCTCTTTACCTGCTGCTCCCGGATTAAGATGCAACAAATTTAATTTTTTATCAACAATTACTTTAAGAATATGCGAATGTCCGGTAATAAATAGTGCAGGCTGTTCTGATTTCAAAATTGGTTTTATCCTAGGATGGTACTTTTCAGGGTATCCACCAATATGAGTAATGTATACTTTTAATCCCTCTATCTCAAAAATTAAATCTAATGGAAACTCAATTCTAACTTCATTTCCATCAATATTACCGTATACAGCTCTAAGTGGCTTAAATGCTTGTAATTGTTTAACGACTTCGTAATTACCAATATCACCTGCATGCCATATCTCATCTACCTCTTTGAAATGTTCTAGTATTTCAACTGGGAAATGTGAATGTGTATCAGATAATAAGCCAATTTTCTTCATTAAAATATGATTAAAAAGTCTTTTAATGCCTCAATATACTGATCTGAATGTACTTTTTCAGATTTGTATATTACAAATTCTGCAGTTTCTAATTCCCTTGATGCTTTCGACCAAGTACTCAATTTTCGTATTATATCTGAATCATCAAAAGACTTTATAGAGCAATCATATAACAAATGAAAGCCAAGACTACTTAAATATTCATTTGTCTTAATAAAAGCCTCTAAAGGTAGAATTAAAGAGATTTCTGTATGTGGGTTCGACAAATCATTAATCTTGTCTAACCAAGCACTGAACAATTGCCAAGAAATATGTCGAGCTATTGATTTCTGATCGTCATCATTTTTTAATGAATGGTAGAAATAAGGAGGATTGCTAAATATTAAATCAAACTTCTGTTCTGTTTTAAAGCTCAAAAAGTCAATATTTTCTATACTAACCCTATTTCTAAAGTCAGATGCATTAAAGTTCTCTGATGCTTGAATAGCAGATTCATTATCAATTTCTAGAGCCTTGATCTTAAGATGAGGACACCTTTGACAAAGCATCAGGCTTATCACTCCAGTACCAGTACCTATTTCAAGGGCTGAATTTAGCGCATTAGAAGGCCTAAGTATAGAACCCATTAAAACAGCATCGCTGCCGATTTTCATCGAGCAGCGATCTTGTTGTACAGTAAACTGTTTAAATTTAAATATGTGTTTACTCAAAATTAATTTGATTCTATTAACTCTTCTAAAGCCTTTTCGTGACGTTCTTTGTAATCTGAAACAACTCCGAAATCTTCATTATCTACGTGAATTTCACTTGAAGTAACAACACCTAAGTAACTGTATTCTATTTCATTAACTGACATATACTCAATGAAAGATTCACGTTGCTCTTTACTTACAGAAACCACTATTCTACCTTGAGATTCACCAAACAAGAAAGCATCTTTTCTAATATTTTCATCAGTAAATATGCTGAATCCTAAGTTATTAGTATATGAAGACTCAAGTAATGCAGTAAACAATCCACCGTCAGATACATCATGTGCTGACTTAATTAATGAATTATTAATTAACCCCTTGATAACTTGATGAGTAGCATACTCTACTTCAAGATTAAAATGAGGGGCAGGTGATGATTTAATTCCATGGAATGAAGCCAAATATTCAGATGCATTGATATCATTTCTACTCTCGCCGATCAAATAAATTAGATCTGACTCTTCTTTAAAGTTAAGTGTCATTCGAGTTGATTTTGAATCCATCACCCCTAACATACCAATAGTTGGTGTAGGGAAAACTGGACCTTCATCTGATGATTGATTGTAGAAACTAACATTACCTCCTGTAACTGGGGTTTCAAATTTAGTACAAGCTGCACCCATACCTTTGATAGCTCCAACAAATTGCCAGTAGACTTCCGGATTATAAGGATTACCGAAGTTCAAACAATTGGTAATAGCAACAGGTTCAGCACCAGAGCAGGTAATATTTCTAGCAGCTTCTGCAACTGCGATAGCACAACCTACTTCTGGGTCAGCGTATACATACCTTGAGTTACAATCAACTGTTAAAGTTATAGCTTTATCTGTACCCTTAATATTCACTACAGCAGCATCAGAAGGTGCATTTGTAGACATATTTACAGTACCAACCATTGAATCATATTGATTAATAACCCAACGTTTTGAAGCAATATTAGGGTGATTCGTCAAGAACTTAGCCACCGCTTTTAAGTCCGCAGGCTCCTTCACCGAATCAATTGTAAACTTTTTATTTTCAGCAAAATATGCTGGTTCTTTATATTCCCTATGGTAAACAGGTGCACCACCACCTAAAACTAAATCTTCAGCAGGTACGTCGGCCACTAACTCGCCATCCATATAATAATGTAATCTCTTTGTATCAGTCACTTCTCCGATAATGGCACAATTCAAATCCCACTTCTCAAAAACAGCTTCTACTTCTTTCTCTCTACCCTTCTCAACTACAATTAACATTCTTTCTTGAGATTCAGATAATAGAATTTCATAAGGTTTCATGTTAGCTTGACGAGTAGGTACTTTATCTAAATAGATTACCATACCATGTTCGCCTTTGGCAGACATTTCAGAGTTAGAGCAAATAATACCCGCAGCACCCATATCTTGCATACCGATTACAGCGCCAGTTTTAATAACTTCTAGAGTAGCCTCTAACAATAACTTCTCTTGAAATGGATCACCTACTTGTACAGCAGGTAAATCATTTACAGAATCTTCAGTAATATCTTTTGAAGCGAATGCTGCTCCGTGAATACCATCCTTACCAGTGGCTGATCCGACGATGTAAACCGGATTACCAACACCGTATGAAGTAGCAGAGATTGTTTCTCCAACATTAACAATACCAGCCGACATAGCATTTACTAAGGGATTGATATTATAACATTCATCAAAAAATACTTCACCACCAACAGTTGGGATACCAAAGGCATTCCCATAATCACCAATACCTTTAACAACCCCTTTGATTAACCATTTGGTACGATCAAGTTTGGGGTCACCGAATCTCAATGAATTTAATTGAGCGATCGGACGAGCACCCATAGTAAAGATATCTCTATTAATACCACCAACCCCAGTAGCAGCACCTTGATAAGGCTCTAAAGCTGATGGGTGATTATGTGATTCAATTTTAAAGGCACATGCAATACCGTCACCAATATCAACCAATCCGGCATTCTCTTCACCTGCTTTTGCAAGCATACGAGGTCCTTCTTTTGGTAGGGTTTTTAACCAAACAATAGAATTTTTGTAAGAACAATGTTCACTCCACATAACTGAGAAAATACTCAATTCAGTGAAATTTGGCGTTCTGCCTAAAATTTCTTTGATTTTCTCAAATTCTTCTGGTAATAAGCCTAATTCTTTGGCTGTGTCGAGGGTGGTAAGCTGATTATTTTCCAAGATTTTATGGTTTTTATTGGCTTACAAAGGTAGTAAATGTCTATTTATAAATTGACTTTATTTTACGCTTTATTGTATTTTTTATTGATTCCCACACTTTGTTTTTACGATAACTAACTATGTAATATGAAATTAGCTTAGCATCAAACTGTGACTTATATATAGCTACATTTTGAATATTAGCACCTAACAAATCAATCTCCATAATTTTTTCAGATCGATAATATTCTATCACCTTGTCATATAATAATGCTTGACTGCTATTGTTCGACATCACCGCTACTAAATAAGCTGAATTTTTATCTCTAATATAAATTGCACTCCCCTGCTCTTGTCCTAGTTCATCAGTCATCATAAATATATCTAGCAGATTTAGATCATAGAAATCTTTGAGCCAATACCTAACTTGAACAGCCTCTGCTCTACCCAAATTATTTTTTAGCATATCTCGGATGTGAGCGTCTATCACATGTTCATTAAAATTTGATAGTCTTTCAACTTTATAAAGCTTATCATATTTCTTTATCTGACGATTTATATTTTCAGAATAGCTTAATTCAATTGATAAGTTTAAATGATAACTATAATAAACATTACTTTCAAAAGAATTCCAACTAAAAGCTCTAATGTCGTTTATTTTAGGCTCTAACTTGAAATCAATTTTATCAAAATGCTTAGTTAATGATGTAGCCAACAAATTAAAAGCCTCCATCTTTTTACGTTCTGATAAATTACTACTAAAATAAATCGCCTGATAGAAAAAATGAGTAATCAAGGATGCATCTCGATTACGATGAAAGATTGGTAATGCCAATATAGTATCTGTGGTATCTTTTATTTGATAATAACTACAATCACAGTTGTATCGTTTTGAAATAACCAAATGAAATTCAGTCTGGTAGAATAAAGATTTAATTTGATTATTCTCAACCAAACTCTTCCATTCATTATGACTTAACGAACTAAATTGAAGCGACATTTTTTTTGCTATTAATAATATATAAGGTAATAATATTTATCAATGTATAAGCAGCAATTAAAATTGCTTTCACATATAATACATCAATTTTAATTATTAACCAGTAAAAAGGAGCCAATAGTATTATAGAACTCAAAAACAATAAAAAAAGTCTTTTGTAAGGGTACAATAATTTTAAAGGTATATCAACCACTCTTGAACCAAGATAACTCGCGACTGTAAAATAAAAAATATTGGTAACTAACACTGCAATACTCGCCCCTATTAAACTAAACATTTGAATAAACACATAAGTTAAAACTACGTGAAAGATTAACTCTGCTGCTTGAATAAAAGCAATGTATTTGGTTTTTTTAGAAATTAAAAATAAATCATGATAACTCGTAAACCTGAATAAAAAAGTAATCGAATAAACTGAAAATAGTTTAGCACTACTGATGTAAAATTCTCCAAAAACCACTCTCATGATTTCTGCACTAAAGAAGATAAATGATAAAACTATCGGAAATAACAGAAGTGCAACATTAATTTGATATTCATGTCTATATTTCAACATATCTGATTTCTGATTGGCATTAAAAGCTTTCAACATTTTCGGAAAAGCAATCGTTGAGAAAGATGCGTAGAATGCAGTGATTAGTGGTACTTCAAAATTTCCATTACTGATTATTGCAAGTTTTATAGGGTCTTTAAATAGATAAGTTAATACAACACGATCAACCTGCACTAATACGACACCGAAGAATAAAGCAATACCAATAGGCATGCTGTATTTTATAATTTGTAAAATATATTTCTTAGGCAATTTAAAAGCAGAACCCTCATATAAAAACTCTAAATAAATTTGATTAATCAATGTACTTAACAATGCATTAAGAAACCATATATTGACATAAGTATATAAATCTGATTGATGCAAATAGGCAACATAAAATAAAACCAATCTAACAATATATGAGCTGATCATATTGGTAAAATAGAACCACGAGCTTGTATTCTTGAGAAACACATTCAATTCAATAGATTGAAGTATTGCACTAAAAATAATACCAATTAGTACCCCATAATATTTGTTAAATGCATATCCGCTTTGATCTACTGTTAAAAAATTGTTTAATATGTAGAATGAAATTACAGAAACACCGAATGATAGAATCAAACAAAATCGACTAGCATTTAAATATGCATATTCTTCTATTTTATTTGAGGCCTGATATATATAGTAAAATACAGCTTGCGAAAAACCTAGAGAACCTAAAGCCACACAAATATTAATAATCATGAACATGTATTTGTATGATCCATAATCTTGGGGTAGTAATACATGCGATAAAAATGCAATGCTTATAAAATTAAGAATGGCTACAAATGCATTATTTGCATACAATACGATAGACTCTTTCTGATTTTTTATAGAATTAATCATGTCCAAATATATAAAAAAGCATCAAAAGCATTTTTTATATATAATCCTCATTTATGCTATTTTCTCAAAAAAGCATAAAAATATGTGCATTTGTTGAAAATATTTTAGTCTTTTTTGAAAAAAGACATGAAAAATTTAGAAATATGCCTTATTTTTGTGATGAAATCTTAAAAAAGCTAAAAAATATGCCTTTACTTCGTTTCCAAGCGCTAGAAATTCTTCAAAACAGAAAGAGTGTTAGCATCAAATCTCCAAGCAACCGTTTATCAGACATTTATGCTTCAAATGTATTTGACAAAAACAAAATGCGTCAATACTTATCAAAAGAAGCTTTCAATGCTCTTGAAGACACTATCAATTCTGCACAAGGAATTGATAGAACATTATCTGAACAAATTGCATCTGCGATGAAAGCTTGGGCAATTGAAAAGGGGGTTACTCATTACACACATTGGTTTCAACCATTAACAGGCAGCACTGCTGAAAAGCACGATGCTTTCTTTGAGCCTACTTCAGATGGTAGATCTTTAGAAAAATTCAGTGGTGACGCATTAGTTCAACAAGAACCAGACGCATCTTCATTCCCTAATGGTGGTATCAGAAATACTTTTGAAGCAAGAGGATATACAGCTTGGGATCCGAGTTCACCTGCATTTATAATGGAGAATGAATCGACAAAAACTTTATGTATTCCAACAGTTTTTGTATCGTACACTGGTGAAGCATTAGATTATAAAGCACCTTTATTAAAAGCATTACATAGCTTAGATAAGGCTGCAGTAGACGTTTGTCAATTATTTGACAAAAGTATCAATAAAGTAACTGCAAGCTTAGGTATTGAACAAGAGTATTTCTTAGTTGATCTAGCCTTATATAATGCAAGACCAGATTTAATGATGACAGGTAGAGCATTATTCGGACATATGTCTGCGAAGGGTCAACAATTAGAAGATCATTATTTTGGTTCTATTCCTGATAGAGTATTAGCCTATATGGCTGAATTAGAAATGGAAGCTATCAAATTAGGTATTCCATTAAAAACTCGCCATAATGAAGTAGCTCCTAATCAATATGAGTGTGCTCCTATCTATGAAGAAATAAATTTAGCAATTGATCATAACCAATTGTTAATGGATTTGATGGACAAAGTTGCTAGAAAGCATGGCTTCAAAGTATTATTACATGAGAAACCATATGCAGGTGTAAACGGTTCAGGCAAACATAATAACTGGTCTTTAATTACCGATACAGGTAAAAACTTATTAGCACCAGGTAAAACTCCCAAGAACAATTTGATGTTCTTAACTTTCTTTGTCAATACTATCAAAGCTGTTTACGAACATGCAGATTTATTAAGAGCAAGTATTGCTTCTATCAATAACGATCACCGATTAGGTGCTAATGAAGCTCCACCAGCAATTATATCTATTTTCTTAGGTAGCCAATTAGATGAAGTTTTAAATGAAATTGAAACTTCAAAAATAAATAAGCAAGCAGATACTAATAATGCAATGTGGTTAGGTATCCCTAAAATTCCACAGATTTTATTAGACAATACCGATAGAAATAGAACATCTCCATTTGCATTTACTGGCAATAAATTTGAGTTCAGAGCTGTAGGTTCATCTGCTAACTCATCTGCTCCAATGACAGTGTTGAATAGCATCATGACAGATCAGTTAATTCAATTTAAAAAAGATGTAGATGCTTTAACTGCTAAGGGTGAGAAAAAAGATGTAGCTATTTTAACTGTAATTAAAAAATACATTAAAGATTCAAAAAATATACGTTTCGAAGGTAATGGATATAGCCTTGAATGGGAGAAAGAAGCGGCAAAACGCGGACTTTCAAACATCAAAACTACACCAAAAGCTTTAGATGCTTACGTATCTAAAAAAACGGTTGACCTATTCACTAGAAATGCAATTTTCAATGATGTAGAAATTCATGCTAGACATGAAATCATGTTAGAAAACTACATGAAGAAAATGCAAATTGAATCTAGAATAATTGGTGAATTAGTTGTAAACACCATTATTCCGGCAGCTGTTGCATATCAAAATACAATAATCGAAAATGTGAAGGGCTTAAAAGAATTAGGACTTCCGAAGGCAAATTATGAAGCACAATTAGATATTGTAAAACAAATTTCAGAGCATATTAATTTCATTAAGAATGCAGCCGAAGCTATGGTCGAAGAACGTAAGAAAGCTAATACAATTACTGATACTAGAAAAATTGCTATTGCATATGACGAGAAAGTAAAGGCTCATTTCGAACCGATCAGATACCATGTAGACAAATTAGAACTATTAGTGGGTGATCAATATTGGCCATTACCTAAGTTCAGAGAACTATTATTCTTAAAATAATAAATAGTATTTTTAGACAAAAGGCCGCTAATTATTAAAGCGGCCTTTTTTGTTTTTATTTGATTTTCAGCTAATAAACATTTATTAATAAGTATTTTAAAAGCAAATTACTGTAATAGAAGGCTATTTAGGTAAAAAAATATATATTTGGTCTTTCCTGCGGTATTATTTTTGCTGAAGGAAGCGAATACATCGTAAAGCACAAACATAAAAATGAAGTTAAAGCACATTTCCTATTTAATTCTTTTAATTAGCGTCAGCGTAATTTTGTACTCATGTGGTTCACAAAAGCCTAGTGTTACCGCAGCAGAAAAGGCATTCAATAATGAAAAATACTTTACAGCTGCTGACCTATACAAACAAGCGATACCTAATGTACGTAAGAAAGAAGCTAAGGCTGAACTTACTTACAAAGTTGGTGAATGCTATAGATTAATCAACAATAATAAGCAAGCTGCAGTTTGGTATGAGAAAGCAATTAAGGCCGGCTACGATTCTTCATTCGTTTATTTAAGATGGGCTGAGTCACTAAAATCTATGGATAGATTTGATGATGCTATAGAAATTTATCAAGATTATTTAGCTGGTAAACCACAAGATTCTATCGCTAAAAAATCTTTAGAAAATTGCAAGTTGGCTGTAGAATGGAGAAAAAAAGAAGTATTCTTTGATGTATTCAATGAAGTAACTTTAAATACTAAAGACATGGAATACGCTCCAGCTTTATATGGTAAGGGTATCATTTTTACATCTAACAGAGGTAAAGTAAAAGGAAAAGATTTTTACGAAAGAACTGGTAAAAGCTATGACAATATTTATGCTTCGCAAACAACAGGTAAAAACAAATGGACAAAGCCATCTCCTTTAAATAAAGATATTAATACTGCTTACAATGAAGGTGTAGCAACCTTTGATAATGAAAATAGAATATTATACTTCACTCAGTGTAATGGTCCGAAAGGTAAAGAAAACTCATGTAAGATTTTCGAAACTCAGAATGAAGGTAATACCTGGACAGCTCCCAAAGAAGTCATGATACCAAATCCAGATTCTAACATCGTAGGTCACCCAAGTATCAACAAAGAAGGTACCAGACTTTACTTTGTTTCAGATATGAAAGGCGGCTTTGGTGGTAAAGATATTTGGTACTCTGATAAAGAAGGTAGCACATGGGGCACACATGTAAATGCTGGTCCGAAAATCAACACTGCAGGCGACGAAGGTTTCCCTTTCATTCACCCAAGTGGTACACTTTATTTTTCATCTAACGGACACCCAGGTATCGGAGGATATGATATTTTCTTTGCTGATTGGGAAGATAACGACTGGACAGAAGTAATGAATTTAAAAAACCCTACGAACTCAACTGCTGATGATTTCGGATTTGTAATTGATGAAAACAAAGAAGTAGGTTATTTATCATCAAACAGATTTGGTGGTAAAGGTGAAGATGATATTTATTCAGCATATGCTATCCCATTAGTATTTACCATATCTGGTAAAACAATAAATAACTCAACTAGTAAAGTTTTACCTCAAACTAAAATCACTATCATAGGTTCTGATGGTACCACACAAACTGCAGTGAGTGATGCTACAGGTTCTTATAAATTTACTATTAAGAAGGATGTCAACTATCAGTTAAATGCATCAAAATACAGATTCTTCGGTGATGTTGGTGAAGCAAGCACATACGGATTAAAGGAATCAAAAGACTACACTGTAAACTTCAAATTAAATCCGATTCCATTAAAAGAAATTGTATTAAAGGGAATCTTATACGATTTAGCTAGCGCTGAATTAAGAGAAGAATCTATTTCACAACTAGACTCTTTGATTAAAACTTTAAATGATAATCCGGCTTTCGTTATTGAAATCGCCTCACATACTGACTCTCGTGCAGACTCTGCATATAACTATGATTTATCACAAAGAAGAGCTCAGTCGGTAGTAAACTATTTAGTATCAAAAGGAATTGAAGTTGGTAGATTAGTACCTAAAGGTTATGGTGAATCAAGATTATTAAATGATTGTAAAGATGGCGTTGAATGTTCTGAAGAATTACATCAGCAAAATCGTAGAACATCATTCTCAGTAGTATCTGAAGATTATGTTTCTAAAGAAGCACCTAAATTACCAGATGCAGGTAAACCAAAACCAACAGCACCAACACCTGCAAAGCAAGGTACAGGAGCAATTAAACCTGCAACTACACCAAACAATACTGCTAAACCTGTAAATAATATTCCAGCTTCTGCTACTCCTTCAGGTACTACGAAGCCTGCGAATGCTATTCCAGCTTCTGCTACTCCTTCAGGTACTGCGAAGCCTGCGAATGCTATTCCAGCTTCTGCTACTCCTTCAGGTACTGCGAAGCCTGCGAGCGCTATTCCAGCTTCTGCTACTCCTTCAGGTACAGCTAAACCAGCTAGTACTTCGACGAGTGGAACACCTGCCGGTACAATTAGAACAAATAGCAATTTACCAGCATCAGCGACACCATCGGGAACTGCAAAGCCAGCAGGGACAGTAGTTGCAAAGCCAGTAAATAATACTGCTAAGCCTGCTAGTGCAGTGCCAGCTAGTGCAACACCAAGCACTACTCCTACTACTCCAACTGCTAAGCCTCGTAAGCCATAATAATTGAATATATTATTCATAAGAAAGGACAAATAAATCTATATTTGTCCTTTCTTATTTATGAGCGACCAAAGATATAATCTAAGAGGTGTTTCTGCATCTAAAGAAGATGTTCACCAAGCAATCAAGAACATTGATAAAGGCATTTTTCCTAAAGCATTCTGCAAAATCATTCCAGATATTATTGGTGGTGACGATAATTATTGCAATATCATGCATGCAGATGGAGCTGGTACAAAATCATCTTTAGCTTATGCCTATTGGAAAGAGACTGGTGATATAAGTGTTTGGAAAGGTATAGCTCAAGATGCAATTATTATGAACCTAGATGACCTGCTTTGTGTAGGTGCAACTGATAACATATTACTATCATCAACTATCGGACGAAATAAAAATTTAATTCCTGGAGAAGTAATCTCTGCCATTATAAATGGTACAGAAGAAATTTTGGAAGAATTAAGATCTTTCGGCATCAATATATATTCTACTGGAGGCGAAACTGCTGATGTTGGTGATATTGTTAGAACTATCATAGTTGATTCAACAGTTACTTGCAGAATGCCACGCAAAAATGTTATTAGCAACCATAATATCAAAGCTGGCAATGTAATAGTTGGTATAGCCTCTTATGGAAAAGCAAGCTATGAAAATGAATACAATGGTGGCATGGGCAGCAACGGATTAACATCTGCTAGGCATGATGTTTTTAGTAAGTATTTAGCGAATAAATACCCTGAATGCTTTGACCCGATGGTACCATCCGAATTAGTCTATTCAGGAAGTAAATTACTAACTGATAAAATTAAAATCGACGAGAAAACAGAGATAACTGCAGGCAAATTGGTGCTTTCAGCTACTAGAACATATGCTCCAATATTGAAAAGATTTTTTGATAATGGTCTACTAGATATTGACGGAATTGTGCACTGTAGCGGCGGAGCACAAACCAAAGTGCTACATTTTGTAGAAAATGTACACATAATTAAAGATAATCTTTTCGAATGCCCTCCTTTATTTAAACTAATTCAAGAAGAATCGAATACCCCATGGCAAGAGATGTATAAAGTATTTAACATGGGACATAGAATGGAAGTTTATACCAATGAAAGTAGAGCAGAAGAATTGATTAGTATCTCTAAATCATTCGGTATAGATGCAAAAATCATTGGTCGCGTTGAAAAATCATCGAAAACTGAATTAACAATCAATTCTATATACGGCACATTTAATTATTAATGTTGTATATTGATATTATTATAAAATATTACTAATTTAAATATTACTAATTATAGTTATATAATTAGTGGTTTAGTTTAAGTTACTTTGTATTATAATAAACACAACAACATTTGATAAAGTATAAACACAGGGTTAAACCTATTTATATTAAAATTAGTTTAGTACTATTAATAGTACTAATGCATAGTCTGTTCTCATTGCAATTAATAGACTATAGTGTTTACGTAAATAAAATCAGAGGTATTGAAACCTTTCAAGACCTGCATAATTCCAAAGCATTTAGTTTTTCTGTTTTTAGTGATAATCAAGGTAATTCACCTGCTAGTAATTTTTATATGGCAAGGGCGAATATGCATATGCGTAAGACGAATGATAAATTCATTCTTGGTGTCGGAGATCATTTAAACAAAAATAGTGGCAACGAATTCCTCTTTTTTACATGTACTGATCCTTTTTGGAGAAGTAATTTCTATCCGAGTATTGCCGATGGTGAAAATAGTCTATATGGAAGCGACCAATCAGAATGGGGTGCAGGCAGAGGCTTCTTCGATGCTTTAGAAATACATAAGAGAGGCAATGTTACTTTCAGTAAAGAGGGCACAGATTATTATGCCGTAATGAAAGACCCAAGCGGATTCAATGTGCATTTTATTTCACTTTATTACCCAGATGAGCCTGCTCAACCAGAACTAGCTTTTCGACAAAGCAGTAAAAATTTTCTATACGCTGCATTGATGGGTATTGCGAAAAAGCCAAATGATATCATCGTATTGGCTGCACATAGTAAATTCGGTTTTTTTACAGAATATTTAAATCCAGAACTCCGTAGGTTAGTGCAATTAAAATGTGATTTAATAGTATCGGGTAGTACGCATTATTACGAAAGACAACAAACCAATGATATGTCTAAAGGTCCGCTAATTATAAATACAGGATCTATTACGAATCCACGCTTTGGTTCACATCCAGGCTTTTTACAAGTATGTATTCTCCCCTATCAGCAAGGTATTCATGTACAATATATCGCATTAGATGAAAATACTTTTGAGATGAGATCTAGCCCCTATGCATATTTCAGATCTTTCGATGGTAAAGTATTTGATTTGTATTATGACAATCAAGCTATCTAAGTTTAATACAATAAAAAAAACCTCTATGAAAATCATAGAGGTTTTTTTATAGAACTGTATTAATTTATTTTACTAATGTCATTTCATTTATTAAATGTGATGCGCCTGCATATTTATCCATGATAAATAATACATAGCGAATGTCACATACGATAGTTCTCTTAAATGTTTTATCGAATACTAAATCTCCAGTCATTGCTTCCCAATTTCCATCGAATGCAGTACCAATAATTTCACCATTTGCGTTAATTACTGGCGAACCTGAATTACCACCAGTAATGTCATTATCTGTTAAGAATGCAACAGGTAATTCACCCTTTTCATTTACATAAGCACCAAAATCTTTTTTCTTCAACATATCTACTAATTTAGTAGGGATGTCAAATTCTTGATCATTTGGTACGTACTTCTCTAACAAACCTCTAGAAGTTGTATAGTAATTGTAAACAGTAGCATCTTTACCAGTATAACCAGCAACTTTACCATAAGTGATTCTCATAGTAGAGTTAGCATCAGGGTACATTAACTGATTCGGATTCATCTCCATTAATCCGGCTATATATACCTTTTTCTCTTTAGCTAATGCTGTGTTGAACTTAGTGATGTTAGCAATGAATGAATTTCTATATTCTGTCATTTTAGTAACATACATAAACAACGGATCAGCAGCTAATTTCTTTGCTGATGGTGCATTTAAAAATGCCTCCATTTTTTCTTTACTAGTAACTACTGATTTCTTGAATGCATCAGCAGCAAACTTTTCGAAAGAAGCTTTAATAGTAGCAGCCTTGTATTTCTTTAAAATTTCAGCTAATACTGATGGTTGTTGATCTTGTGGTATATCGTTATAATAGATAGTTAATAATTCAGCAAATACTTTTTGATCAGTTGCAGAAGCATAGTCTTTATACAATTCTTTTAATTGTGGTTTTAGCTTATCAACTTCTTTTTTAATTGCCTCTTGATCTGCAGGTGTTTTAGTTAATGCTGTATTAAGTGCTGTTAAACGTGAAGCATACCCCACTGAAATAGCCGACATACCAGCTAATGAATAATAAGAACTTCTTAATGCGTATGGTTTATAATCTTCAAAAATCGCATCAATGTTCGTCATTACATTCGCATATTTTTCTTTAGTGGTAGCATTAGCACTCGCCCACTTAATAAAGTTTTCTTCTACTGCTTTCTTTCCCGCAATAACATCTAACTTTATTAATCCTTCGTTTTGTCCGATGTAATATTTCCAAGTATTTGCTGCCGATGCATACGAGTCTGCTAACTTAATTCTTGTTGCAGCATCGACATCCATATCAGCTTTCATCACTTCTAATCTCTTACCAATTAATTTTACGATTGCCGGATTTGCTCTATCAACAGCATTTTGCATTTCTTTAGAGAAAGCATAACGATTAGTTCTACCTGGGTAACCCATGATCATTGCAAAATCGCCTTCTTTAACACCTTTCATAGAAATATTCAAATGACGCTTTGGCTTGTATGGCACGTTATCTTTCGAATAAGGAGCAGGCTTACCATCTTTACCCATATAGACTCTGAAAATTGAAAAGTCACCTGTATGACGTGGCC
>JACCDH011137940.1_pt1 | contig 17721 bp, 18 predicted proteins | sample 7442481 | NCBI WGS metagenome assembly JACCDH01 (sample SAMN15323433, study PRJNA562643) | freshwater metagenome | isolation source: river surface water | place: USA:Blue River Watershed | collected 2017-08-15
AGACAGAGCATCTTCCAGATGAAATACCATTAGAGCCATCATGAGTCACAGTTCTCATATAGTTTCCAAGATATGGGTTTTGACCACTTAGATATTGTTGCCAAACAGCTTTAGGAACAGCTCCTACTTGAAGTTTTAGTTTTGAGTATGGGCAATAATCAGCTGACTGACCAGTTGCTCTTCCATGACAATACTCTTTTCCTGCAACAGGTTTTGGTTGAGCAAGCATTCTAAAACGGACACGAAGTTTTGTATCTGTTTGAGTAACGGCCACCATCTCATTGACTGTAGGGAAAACACCAACGGAAACGTTTCCTGTTGGACTGAGGCCTGGTCCCCAAGTCTGCCCACCAGCGATGATAATCGGATATGTTGGTATCGTGCTGTAAACTGTATCAAAGTCTGAACAAGTTTCTCCTGTCACACTAAGATTACTACAAACAATTTGTGGGAATGGCTTGGTCTCAGGAGTGTACGTCCAAGGCCAGTAACCAGTTCCACCAGTTTGAGGATTTCCGGTTGTACTACCAGATGTCGTCGTTCCACTCGTGGTTGTCCCAGACTGCGCCCCACCAGTTAAATAATTGTATTGATCAGCGGTACTCGTGCTCGTATTTTTAGATGACTTCTGATTACACCCTATGGCAAAGAGGGCCAGGGTAGCTAAGAGAAGAGGAGTAGTTTTTTTCATCATAAAGTATTTCCTGTTGATTCAACTCAAGCTACTTCTCGGACATTCCAAAGAAATCTTGACTCAAGTCCATGAAAAGAGAGTAACTATTTGAAAAGATGAAGATTTCCGACTATTTCACAGTCTCTTTTTTCCCCTTGTGGGGGCACCGCGCTCATTGGTATGATACTTGAGATGAAACGAACGGAAATTATAAATCTTCTCTTGCCCCTCAACGAAAAACTCTATCAGATGGCCTACTGTCTTATTCCTGATGATCTTCAGGCCGAACAATTGGTTATCGATGGTGTAAATGCTTTTCTTTTAAAAGAGCAGAAATGGGTAGCACAGTTAACTCAACAAGAAGTGGATCGTGTTCAGGCGAATCATATTCGCCGTCAATTACTAAAGAAAATTTTAAAATTCCAAGTTGAGATCGGACAGCGTCGATCTTTCCAATTAATTGATCAGTACCGCACTTATATTCCAGCTGAATTTAAAAAGTTCTATGATTTAGATGTGAAGGTAAGGGCCGTGATGACGTTGAGATTTGATTTCTTATTTCAAATGGAAGAGATCGAAGATATTTGTCAGTTGCCGCGTTTTGAAGTGATTGAGAAACTTCATAATGGACGCTTTATGCTTTCAAAAGATCTTTCTCATCAGAAATTGACTCAGGAGAGTCGTGTATGATTGAGGCCATGAGTTATTTTAATAAGAACGTGACAGCCTTTATTGACGGGTCACTAGATGGTGGGGCCCAGGCAGAGTTTGAAGCTTTCCTTCGCACACATCCAGAATATCTACCTGAAATTGAGAATAAACAAGCCGAGCTTGATTATATTAAGAGTTTCATCCCTCAAATCTCTCTATCTAAAGAGGCCAATGAGTCTCTTTCAGCTGAATTAAAGCAATCTGTTTTTCTTTTAGTACGTCCTCAGAATGCGAATGTTTTTCAGAAAGCAAAAATGAAATTTGAAGAATGGGTTAATCGCTAAGAGCTTAGCCCTTTGGATTCACCACTAGAGTAAAAAACACCGTAAATTCACCATTCTTTTCCCATAGACTCTTTGGAGGATTCTGAATTGTATCCATTCCTTTGAGTACATCTAAAAAGAAGTCTTGAAGTTTATCGACATTAGTCCAGCGAACCATCTTGATTTGTTTGATATTTCCCTGAGCATCATATGTCAGACGTCCCGTCATTGTTTCTTCGGTGTCTGTCATGGGGAAGCGGGTCTGCGGATTAATGCGTTCAAAGCGATTATAGTTCGACATAAACGAATTCACGTAGGCCAGGGCCACACGCCGTTGAAAACTGTAGAACATGAGTTCGTACTCGTTGAGCTCATCTGGGCTCACACCTTCTGGGACTTCTAGATTCACGCCCACATTCGTATTTTGAAAACTGGAAATAGACTGAGAACCAGAGACATTATAGTTGCGCTCATTCTGTCCACGCTGCCCATTTGAACCTGCAAATTCTTTAATACCCTCACCTTGAAGGGTAATCGCTTTGATCGCCTTCTTTTGGGCGACGATAGGCATACGCCCTGGACGAATCATTTTCTCAGCTTGTTGAGTCTTTTCAGATATTTTATTTTGCTGAACTGGGCTTGGGGCCGCAGAAAGATCACTTAGATCGACACGGTTTTTATTCAATCCACCACGCTTAACCTGAGGGATACCATTGATAGGTGATGCAGAAGGAGATTTTTGAGAAACCGTAGGTGAGATTTTTTTCGTCTCAGTAGGAGTAGAAGACAGATAGGTGTTATTCTGTTTGCTTCCCTTTTGGTGGCCAATTCGTCTGATATTAAGAGTGCGAGGAGAATCGTTTTCAGTGGCCGAGACAGCTTTTTTAGGTTGCTCAGGAAGAGTGACAGGACCTAGAACAAAGAGAATAAGATGCAATAAAGCCACGAGCCCTAAAAAGAGAGGGAAATTGAGCTTTATCCTAAATTCGAGAGAACCCGTAGCACCAGTCAAAGGTGACTCCTTTACTCTTGTTTATTCTGGCCCAGATTCGGAAATAAGGCCATATAAGAGAAGTGAACTAGAGTAATCGGATAAATTTTCCTTACTTGACGGTGATCACCAGGAATTGAGAGAATATCTAAGTTATGAAAAGGCCATTGAGAGGCCTAAATGATTCGATAAGGATGTTGAAGTCATGAAAAAATTACTTAGTTTTTCGCCAATCACATTTCTTATGATTGCCGTTTCTGGGTTTGCTCTTTCCGTCGGAGGAATGTGGCACCAGCATGTTAACCAAAAACAACTTCAAAATTTTGGTGTTCTTAATCAGGGTGTGAGCACATGTTTTAACCGTGTCTCTCAAACCTTTACCGCTACTATGATTAAGGACTTTAAATCGACTTATCTTAGCCGCTCTTTCATGTCTCTTTCTGATGAGTGTCTCACTGAAGCGATTAATGGGATGAAGCCCTTTAAATCAGAATTGAACAAGGGCCACAAAACTCTTCAACAATTGATTTCAGAGGTTCACTGGTTTCATGAGTCAGTTCTTAAAACAATCACTCCGGCCATGGCCGGAGTGGATAAGAATTTTGATACAAGTGCGGCAGTAAATCGTTACAAAAAAATAGAAGATTTTAAAATCGCTCTTATTGATGAGGTTGAAGCGGCTTCTCAGGATGTTGCTCGCATGATTAGAAATGATCAAGTGGCGGTCACTCTTGGTGTTCTTGCTGTCTTTCTGGCCCTTGTAGTGATGATGGCCCAAGAAAATAATAGAGCTGCTACAAGAAAACAAATTGAGGCCCGAGCTCTTTCTCTTCTTGGTGCTTCTAAGGCCGATAATAGTGCGATTATTGATCAGCTTGTCAGTGATGCTCTCATGAATTCTTCGATGGAGAGTACGGCCCAATTATTCAGAGATTACAACGGCGAGATTCTTGAAAAGCAGACAACTCGTTTTGCTGGTGCTGAGTCGAAAAATAAGGAACGCACAGAGATTTCTGACGATGATGTTGATTATAGTGACAATGAGAACTCAGCTAGTGCTTCACTCCGTGAAGTTCTAGTCACTATTCAAAATATTCATGGAAAAGAGAACGTAAACTCTTCTGAAGTCAGAGACGTTAAACTTGCCATTGAAGCCGAGGCTTTAGAGCAAGTGATGAATATGGCCGTGACAAAGCTTCTTGAGCACAAATCAGGTAATAAGCGAGTTCAAATTTCTAATCAGGTTCATTCTGATAGAAGTATTCTTAATTTCTTTTTAAAAGAATCGACTTTTAATGTGTCTGAACTTGAGTTCGCCTCAACTGAGGGAGCTGAAACGAATGATCTTAACCTTATTCTTTTGAAAGAGATTTGTGGGGATCATGGAGTGCAGTGGTTTGCAGAAAATAAGCTGTCAAGAAATGGTGCCATTGAAGGAATGAATATTCGCATGGTGATTAAGCGTGCCCCTAAGTCGGCCAAGAAAAATCTTGTGTCTGTAGTTCGCGGAAAAAAGCGCGATATTCAATCATCGATCAGAGCAGAATTAATGAATTAGTATTCGAGAAGGATAGTCACTGGCCCATCGTTGGTCAGTGACACTTTCATATAGGCCCCGAAGCGGCCTTCCTTGACCACAATCCCACGATCTCTTAATCCCTTATTGAATAAAGCATATTTGAGTCTGGCCTCGGCCGGTTTCATAGACCTCTCAAAACTTGGACGATGTCCTGAAGAACCGTCCCAGCTCAAAGTAAACTGACTCACACTGAGAATTTCTCCGTGGATTTGGGAGATATTTAAATTGATTTTGCCTTCTTCATCGTCAAAGAGGCGAAGATTGGCGACTTTATCGATGGCCTTCTGAAGCTTAGAATCATCGTCGCCCTCTTCAAAACAAATGAGAACGAGAAATCCATTTTGAATCTCTCCAACGATTTCGCCATCAACACTCACTGAAGCCGAACTTGCTCTTTGTATGACCAGTTTCATGGTCGCTTCACCATAATCTGAATCTTAAAGCTCTCAGAAATGAGGTACTGAATACGCTCACCGATATCATTATATGTGGTTTTAAGTGATTGAGTCGTCTCAAGGATTTCTTTTAATCTTTCAAGTCTAGGGACATGGATCGCACGGAGAAGCTTAGAGAAAGGAGCTCCAGTTGCATGACTTAAAAGGAACGAAATAAAGCACAGCATGCTCTCCTCAGAGTGAAGCCTGATAATAGTCTCATCTCCGTGAATAAGTTCAAGGAAGTGAAGCTTCAGATCACCTTCGTGAGTCGTTCTTGTTTTAAAACTGGTCATAGGAAGATGAATCCCATCAGGGCGAGAGTTTTCAACAAACTCAATATAGACATCATTATTGCTTGGATAAATGCATTGAGTTTCAGAGTTTAAGAGCTGCATTTTGATAAGCGGGTTATTAAAGTTCACCAATGAACCAAAACGATTATCATTCATGTGCCAAACCATCTGCTGAAGAGTTTGCTCAAAGCGAGCTAGGCGAGAGAGAATTTCACAAGCATAGCGAGGGAAGAGACTCTGAAGAATTTGCTCTAAATGAGAAAAACTTTTCTTAATCATCAATGGATTGGCCTCAAGAAGCTGATCTTGAGTCATATTAAGAATATCAAAAGCAGAGCGAACATGATCTGGGATGAGATCTGTTTGTTGCAAAAATTTAGGAACGAGAAGCTTTGAAAGATTCCCTTTCACTTTATGAGTGGCCCCCGTAAAGCTTAGTTGGATCACTTGTCGCCCGATAGGTGAGCTGAAAAAATGCCTTAAAATATTCGGATCAATTCCCGCCAAGCGTGGAGTAAGAGAGAAGTATGAACAAAGACTTGCCCCATAATCATTATAGACTGACCTAAAAGTCGTCATCGGGTGAAGCTCGAGCGCAGGTTGCTCACCTTTAAGATTAACAACGAGAAAATAAGAGAGGTCTTGCTTGAGTCCAAGATTCAATCCAGACATGAAGTCATGTCTATCTTCAAGTTCAACTGGCTTAATATCAAAAATGGACTCCAATGGAATACATGAATCCATAAGGCTTTTGAAGAAATTAGGATGAGTGATATGAGAAGCATCATCATTGGTTGAATGAATAAGCATTCCATTCACAATAGCTTCTTGGAAAAATTCTACTCGCTGATTTTCAGGGAATTCCATCTGCGCCATGGCCGGAGCATCCGCCAAATGCTGAAGATAGAAAGAGCGAATATGTTCAGACAAAGTGCCAAATTCTTGAAACGTTTTAAGGTCTGCACTTAAACGGAAATAATAACAGAGTTGTTGGTCACGTCTTGGAACAGAGGTCTTCTTGAAAATGTAAATATAATTTCCAAGCTCTCCCTTTCCTTTAACATTTTCAAAGTCGTAGATCGCTTCAATTTTAAGTTCTTTAAGTAATTGCTCAACTCTCTCTCTTTGCGAAGGGATAAAGAGTTTTTTTGGAGAGATAACAAAAAGATAGCCTTCGTTTTTTAAGAATCTGATTTGATCATGAATTTGAGTCATGAGGAAATGCTGAGGATTATTCTTAGGAAAGTGAGCTAGATTGAGAACAACACGATCATATGAAGATGAAAAGAACGGATTATCATTGGCCAGTAAAGATGGTTGATGAGAACCGGCGTTCTTTCTGTTTTTAAAATGGGCCCCGACTACTTTACTGATGTATTCTACAGGTCTTTCATTTTGGTGTTCAGCCTTATCAGCTAAGAAAGTAAGAAACTGAAGCTCGTTACAGATCTTAGTAAACATTCCTGAGACAAATTCCACACCTTTGAAATCAGTGCAAAGAGTTTGATCCCAGTGAAGGGTTTTGTTATTTTCTTGGGCCAGCCAATGTGAAAGAGAAAGTGATTCAAGGTAATCCCCAAAGAATTTACAGCTAATCATTTCATCTTTGTCTTGATCCCATGGAATCGTTCCATTAAGCACATCAAGCCAGAGAGGGAAATTGATTAAAAGTGAATTAAGGAAAAGCCCAAAATTAACATGAGAAAGAGAGTGAGAGTAAATTTTTGTTTGCTCACTTTCAATCTGAGTTTTCATTGAAATCGTTTTAATGATTTCAGTAATTGTCAGCATACGCGAGAGTTCGATCATCTCTGTCATTGATGATTTCATCTCTTCTTGCGGACGATACCAGCTATAATAATTGGCTTCTAGAGCACGAGTCTTCAATTCTGTTGATGAACCTTTTTTGAAGATTCCAGTTAAAAAGGAAGTCGGGTAGAGAAGGGCCTTATCAGAGATATAAATTTCAGAGCGATCACAAAGAGTTCCAATGAATCGTAATTTGTAAAAAACGACTGTGGCCACTCGGTGGAAATAAATATTCATAAATCCAGCAATGGCCGGATGAGTTTCATGAAGTTCTTCGGAGCGAATCAATTGCCAAAAACGCGACTGCTCATCAGCTTCATCTGCATGAAGACCAAGTGTTTCGGCATAAGAGAGGAACTCTTCATAGAGACCGGCCTTGATTGATCTGGTGAAATCTGTCGATTGATAAAACTGACGACGGATATCGGCCACGATGAGTTCGAGGTTTTTTTGAAACCGAATAATATTTTTTGAGATGAGTGATTCACCTGTCCAGCCTGGAGTCAGATAGTTGAGTGGGCAAAAGCCTTGGGACTCAACGGCGGATGCAGAGTGGTTTAGACGGAGATTCTTAAAACTAGGGAAAATATTTTGAGATTTGACGAAATAGGAATCCGTCGATGAATTTTTCATCGCATTTTCTGTCGCAAGATTGTTGGCCAATAGGGGGTGCTCGCGCTTAAACCACTGTTCGGCCGAAAACGGCTTCTTGGTCAAAAGATCTCCTGTTCCTATCCAAGTTTTAAGGACTTATCTGTACAAGTGTCAAAAAGGTGTCGCAAATTTTCACCTATATCCCGACTAATGTCATCAAAAAAGAGACATTGGAGTGAAGGAAAAAACTAAGGTACGCCTCAGTTTGTTCCGATAGGGATGAAAGTTATTTAGAGGCTTTCTAATACGAAGCAACAATTTAAATAAAAATGATTTGAGTAGAGGGTTTTATTATGGAAAAAGGTTTTAACGACCAAGAATTAGCAGACATTATGAATGAGATTGAGGCCCTTGAAAAAGAGTTTCAAGATCCTGATCACCAAGAAGCGACTCCTGTGATGCAAGAGTTAGCGGAAATGGATGAAGAAGAGTCTGTTCCATTGAGTGAGTTTAATAATGAAGCACCTGCTGCTCAAGTGATTCCAATGACTGTGAAGGAGCCTGTGATGACAACCAAATCGACACCAAAATCAACTTCAACTGATTCATCTACTTCGATGAGTTTTCATGTTGAAGGAAATATGAATCTTCAGCTTTCATTCACCATTAATGGTGAGGAAGTGAAGCTACACGTAACAGATCAAGGTCTCAATATCGAGATGCAAAGTGGTGTCTCATTAAATGTTCCTGTGAAATCAGTTTCCGCTGTTAAAAAAGTCGCGTAATCTTATCACATGTCATTAAAAATTCTTGGAGGGTTTGCTCGTGGTTTAAACTTGCAAACTCCCAAGGACGATCTTATTCGTCCAACCTCAGTCATGATCCGTCGTAAACTCTTTGATTGGCGCCAGAATCTTGATGGCCATGCTTTTGTAGATCTCTGTGCAGGATCTGGGGCGGTCGGATTAGAGGCTTTTTCAAGAGGAGCAGATGAGCTTTGGGTGAGTGAGCCTAATCGTATTGTTTATAAAGTTCTCGAATCAAATGTGAAACTCTTTGCTGATCGTTATGGAGATTATTTTGAGCAAGATATTGTTTGTTATCAAAAACCATTAGATCAATTTCTTAAAACTTTTCTTTCTTCGTATCTTGAATGGAGCGATGAGCAGAAGGTTCAGACCATTCTTTTCCTTGACCCCCCCTACGGCAAAATTGATATTTACGAAGAGGCCTTAAGGCAGCTTAAAGAAGCTGACTATAGAGGGGAATTATGGCTTGAGTCAGATGAGCTCAAGGGGATGAAGTCCCAAGTGGCCCGGGAGCATTTTGGTAAGATTCTTAAGATTGTGGAGCAAGGAGATCATTATGTCCTTGTGGGAGAGATCTCTCTGGCCGATAAGCCATAATAAGTTTTAAAATAGAACTCAGATAGAAAACCCTAAAAAAGGATTCTCATTGTGAGAAAAGCCGTTTACGCAGGAACATTTGATCCCTTCACTAATGGGCATCTTGATATTGTCCAGCGAGCGCTTAAAATTTTCGATGAAGTGACTATCCTTGTCGCCGTTTCTCCTACAAAAAAACCTTTTCTTGGCCAGGACAAGAGAGTGGAACTTTTAGAGACCCTTTTTAAAGATGAGAAGAAAGTAAAAGTTGATTCTTGGGATGGCCTTATTGTTGAATACGCCAGACAAAATAAAATTAGTTCCATTGTCCGTGGACTTCGTCCTACAGGGGACTTTGAAATTGAATTTCAAATGGCCTCAATGAATAGAAAAATTAATCAAGAATGCGATACAGTTTTTCTTATGACCAGTGAGAAGCTCTACTATATTTCATCATCGCTGGTAAAAGAAGTTTTCAATCATGGCGGTGATGTTTCTCCTTTTGTTCCATCGATTGTTTTAGATGAGCTTTTGAAATCGAGAGGAAAGTAGATCATGATGTACCTCAGCTCCCGTGTGAAAGGGATTCAAGATAGTATTACGATGAAGCTCAATGAGCAGGCCACGACCCTGGCCGAAGAGGGAAAGCCAATTTATAATCTCTCTGGTGGCCAGCTTCCTATTAAGCCACCTGCCGAGCTGATGGAAAAAATTCATCACGAACTCAATTTTCTTAAGAGCTATCAGTATTCTTCTGTGACGGGGCATCCCGCTCTCAGAAAGAAATTCATGAAGTATATCGCTACACAAAGAAAAATTTCACTGGAACTTCTTGAGAGTGAATTTGATTGTATCATTTCAAATGGATCAAAACATTCAATCTACAATAGTCTGGGGGCGCTCCTCGATCCAGGTGATGAGGTCGTTCTCTTTGCTCCTTATTGGGTCTCTTATCCAGAGATGATTAAGTTTTGGGGAGGACAATCAGTAATTGTTCGCTCAAATGTTTATGATGCCTTTGTCCCGGCCTTTGAGGATTTAGAGCGAGTCATGACTCCAAGAACGAAAGTGATCATTCTTAATTCTCCTAATAATCCAAGTGGTGTTCATTATTCAGAATCATGGATGAGAGATTTTGTTGATTTTCTTCATCGTTATCCTGATGTCGTTGTAATTAGCGATGAAGTCTATTCTGAGCTTAATTATTTTGATCCTGCTCCCACTTATTTTTATCAATATGATCAAGAGCTTTTAAAAAGAACTATTATCATTCACTCTATTTCGAAATCTTTTGCGAGTGCAGGATTAAGAGTAGGGTATGCTATCGCTCCCAAGAATGCAGTCACTGCGATGGGACGAATTCAAGGACAAACAACGTCTGGGGCCAGTAGTTTGATTCAACGATCTCTACTTGATGTAGATCTTCTTGCGGCCGAGAATTTTCTCACGCCAGTGAAAAAACATTTACGAAAAAATGCCTCTGTCCTTCGTGAAAAATTTCGTGAAGGAAATCTTTCTCATTGCTGGTATCAGTCTCTTTCAGCTTTTTATTTCCTCTTGGATTTCTCAAGGGCCCCTATGTTTGAGCGCTTCTCTCAAACTGAAGGGGATCATTCGGTCAAGATAACTGAAGAAATCCTTCAGATAGAGGGGATTGCCATGGTGCCAGGATCTGACTTCGGGATGCCAAATTCTGCTCGTATGTCTCTGACAATTGAGGAAGTTCCTTTCACGGAAGCTATGACTAAGCTAGTGAAGTATCTCAATCGCTCTAAATAGAATTTGCCCATCTAGGTAATTGCTGGTCCCTCTTCTAAAATAGAAGAAGGGGGAAATTTTGCCATACCTGAGTTTTATTCTCTGTTTATTTATTTTCGTCAGCTGTGCAAAAAAGTCTGACCAAGAGACAAGAGAGGCCATCGATAAGGCCCAGGCCTTTCTCACGTCCAATAAATGCCAAGATGCTATTGATGTCTTGGAAGAGAGTGGGCTTGAGACAAGTGATCCTATCTTCGTTCAAGTTTATGCTTCGGCCTATGCTTGTCGATCGGGATTTAGTGAAATTACTTTTTTTGCCTCTGATGTTCCCCTCATTGATTCAACGGACTCGACGACATTTTTTAAAAGTCTCACTACACTTTCTACTTCTACCGAGACCAGTGTTGACTCAGCTTCATACTCAGATTTACTCACTGGGATTAATATTGTCCTGAACTCAGGAGGGGCAAGCTCTCCCTCGCAGGTCGCGCGGACTAGCTATTATGGAACTCGAAAGGCCGGTGATATTGGAACACAAGGCGTTTATATGCTTGTGGCCCAGCTTGGAAAATATCTTCATCTCTATGGAAACGTGGATAGTACTGGGGATAAAGGAGCTGGAGGTTTTGGGTCTGAGTGTTTTGTGGCCTATGATGATCCTATTGCCCAGGCAGGAGTCACGGCTCTTCCTGGAACTAATGCTTGTGATGGAGGAGATGCAGGACACCCTGATTTATCTCTGGCAGCCAGTGATCTCGCAACGACCAAAAGAAGAATGTGTGAAGGCTTGATGATCATCACTAATCTAGCTGACATCCTAGGAAATATCACTCTGCCAAGTAATAGCTCTTTGGGAGATCTCTCCGATGTTCAAGATCTGGTTAATGATTATGTTGAGGATTTCTCGACATCTCCTGATCCGGATTTTGTGGCCTTGATTAATACTACCAAACAAAGTGATTGTGAGTCTTATATTAGTACTCCTGCTAGATTTGCAAAGCTTCAGCAAATGTATGTGGCCCTCTTTGAAGCCAATTTAGAGTAGGTGGGATGAAAAAAATGATCTCACTTATTATTCTTCTACTTAGTCAGCTTGCTTGGGGGATTGATAATCCTTATCTGCTTCGTTCTCCTCGCGGTCTTTTGATGGGTGATGCCTTCACTGCAGTTAATGATGACGAGTTTACTCTCTTTTATAACCCGGCTTCTCTTGGAAGGCATCGTCGTGACCTCACCATGTATCCTTTCAATCCCACTTTCTCTGCCACCAATGTGTTGAGCGATATGGACCGCTTCGAAGATTTTCCAGACACACCTCAAGCAGCGGCAGAAGTTCTTATGGATTATCCGGTTCATGCTGGGGCCAGTATTGCTCCCGGATTTAAGCTCTTTAATGTGGGTGTGACTTTTTTGGCCAGTGAGCAGATTGACGCCGTTTTAAAAAATCAAACTCGGCCGATGCTTGATGTGGATCTTCGTCAAGATAGAGGAGTCATGGTTGGTTTTGCAATTCCTTTATCGTTAAATCGTCTGAGTAAAAAATCATTTAGTGGCTCTCAAACTTCTCTGGGCGTTGGCGCCAAGTATATTGAACGAAAAGGTATCTCCGACACATATGCACTGACAGGACCTACAGTTTTGGACACTCTGGGACAAGATGAGGTGAATGATATTTTGCGAAGCCTAGGGACTGTTCGAGGAACCGCCTGGGGATTTGATGCGGGGATTGAACATATTGTTCGTTCTGGTCCATCACAATTTGTTTTCGGATTGGCGGCCCTTGATATCACAGACACGACTTTTAAAACGGAAGAAACCGAAGATAAACGTAAAGTGGCCGATATGAGATCACAGTTTAATCTCGGGATGAGTTTTGGCCAAGATTATAAGGTTTTTCATTATATTCTCTCTGCTGATGTTCGCGCTCTCAATGAACAGCAAGATTTTATGCGGCGAGTACGTGTAGGGGCAGAAGTTGGATTTGGTCTCTTCTCTCTCATGGCCGGAATGAATAGCGGTTATTACAGCTATGGGGCCTCAGTGAACCTTGGATTTATTAAGGTAACTGCTGGATTTTATGATCTCGAAATCGGAACAAGTTACAAACAGACGAAGTCTCGTCAGGGTCTGCTTTATCTTAGCTTATTTGACTTTTCATTCGATGCCTAATTTTCTATCCTAAAATTAACACTCACAAACTTTCCACGGACCGGAGGAGTTTCTTTGAATAAAACGTTTATTTTAGATACAAACGTCCTACTACTTGATCCTCTAGCGATTAATAAATTCGGCGCAGGCAACAAAGTTTTCTTACCTCTTACGGTTATCGAAGAGCTAGATCGCTTTAAAAAAGATCAAAGCGAAATCGGACGTAACGCTCGTTATTTCTCACGATTGATTGATGAACTTAGAAGCCAAGGCTCTCTCTTTGCTGGCTTCAAGATGGAGAACGGATCTACACTTCAAGTCAGTGTCGTGAAGGAGTATGTTGGTAAGTCGGCCATGGGGTTAAATGTTAACCTCAACGATAATATCATTCTTGCTTCTGCTCTTTCGCTGAAAGATTCTGGCGAGAACGTTACTCTCATTACTAAAGATATCAACCTTCGTCTGAAGTCAGATGCAGTTGGTGTTCACGCAGAAGACTACGAAACAACGGATATGACCACTGACGAGCTTTATACTGGTCAGCGCGTGATTGATTTTGATCTCGAAAAAATCGAAGAGTTCGAGCGTGAGAGATTTTTAAAGCTTAATCCAGGAGATATCACAGGGATTTATCCAAATGAATATCTTGTACTGGTTGATCGTAATAATCCTTTCAAAAAAGTTTTAGGGCGATTCCATGCTAAGAAAGGAGGAATTGTTCCTCTGATCAAACCTAAAGAAGGTGTATGGGGTATTCACCCGAAGAATATCGAGCAGCAATTTGCTTTTGATGCTCTTTTAAATAACGAGATTAATCTAGTTTCTCTTGTTGGTAAGGCCGGAACAGGGAAGACCCTTCTTGCTATTGCCGCAGGTCTTGAATGTGCGATCACAAAGCAAAATTACTCACGTGTTCTTGTGTCTCGTCCAATCGTTCCTATGGGGCGTGATCTTGGATTCCTTCCGGGAGATATCTCTGAGAAGCTAGGTCCATGGATGCAGCCGATTTTTGATAATATCGATTTCTTATTTGGGAATCAACGTGCTCGTAATGAAATGACAACTTGGGATGAGCTTATTAATCAAGGTCTTCTCCATGTTGAACCTTTAACTTATATTCGTGGCCGCTCTCTTCCTCAGCAGTTCATGATTGTGGACGAGTCTCAGAACTTAACTCCTCATGAGATTAAAACAATTATTACTCGTGCTGGTGAAGGAACAAAAATCGTTCTGACAGGAGACTCTGAGCAGATCGATAACCCTTATCTTGATGCGATTAACAACGGTCTAGTTTATACAATTGACCGACTAAAATCTGAAGAGATCGTGGCGCATGTTCGTCTTCAAGTGGGTGAGAGATCACCTCTATCTGAGATTGCTAGTAAGCTTCTATGATTCCTACAACGAGAAATTATCAGCGTAAGCATTTACGGGCCCCTTACAAAGGGCCTGTACTGTTTGCTGATGAGGACTTTGTTTTTAAGGCCACTGCCATCAATATCTCTGAGGGTGGACTTCTTCTTGATCAAATGCCCCACTTTCCAGGTGAGGGAAATGTGCCATTGATGCTCTCTATTCCTCAGTTTCCTTATTTTAAGAATTTTTCTCTCTTAAAAATGCAAACTTTCTCTCATGATTTATTTGCTAAAAAAATTGTAAGGGTCAAGGGCATGATGGTTCGTCGCGAGCAGGCGATTCAATCAGTGGATAATGTTTTTCGCTCACGCTTTGGACTTATATTTTCTGAGATTGATCCCAAAGATCAAAAGATCATTGATGATTATGTGACAACATTTGCCAGTAATCTGGTTTATCTACAGACAATGATTGATAGCTTTAATACGGATGAAGAAATGAAGTTTAAGGCTCGGTCCCTGGCCACAATCTTGGGATACAAGGATATCGAAAAAATTGCTCTTTTGAGGTCTCTTGTGACTCACGATTATCGCTCTCTACAATGGCTTTAATTCTTCTACTCGCATCTGTTGACAGATTTCTGGTAAAGGCAGACCTTCGAAGGCAACAGGAGTAAATTTAGAGACTCGGCATTCTCTTTTTTTATAACGATTAATTTTCACATTGATGAGATCATCACGGCGAGCACCCTCACGGCCATAATCACAAACCACTTGAACCACAGCTAATTCTTCTTTGCTCTTTTTATGAGAAATGGTGACTTCATATTCTTCACGGTAGTATGACCAATATTCGCGAACAAATTTCGGAGTATTGAGAACTGTAGATGTTAATTTGGTTGCTTTTGTTTTGATTGGCGCTGCTTCAGGAAATCTTTCTTTAAGAAATTCTAAGGCCTCTTTATTTCCATAAACGCAAAGGGCTTCACGAGAAGTGTAATTTAAGAATTGATCAACATCACCGCGCTCAATAGATTCGTGGATCTTTTCAAGGATCGCCACAGGATTATTTTTAAACCCAAATCCATGAGGATCACAGGCCGATACTAAAAATAATGTGATGAGGATCACTAGGCTTTTCACGTTTTATTTTCTCCAATAAAAAAATTCTTTTCTATTATGAGAACAAAACGTCCTGAGCGGGGAAAAATTGTAAAAAATACAAACCTAAATTCAAGCTTTAGAGGGAGATTTTCTCCCTCTAAAAAAGCTGTTTAGAGCATGGTTTCGATCTTTGAGCCGAGGTTTCTCTCCATCTCGCTGATTTTAGAACTCCATTCGCCATCTGAGCGCAGAGCGATCTCTTTGAGAACCATTTGACCCTTTAAGAAATAATCTTTGCCGTAAACATCAGCTGAGTACTCTTCTAAGAGGTAATTAACCTCATTTTCAAGTTGTGAGTGATCTAGCCCTCCCAGATACTCACTGTACTGCTGCTGAGACCTTCTAAGCAGCGTATTCTCTTTGTACTGTCCTAGCGAGACAACATTCGTAGTCCCCAACTTCTGAATCATATCCCCTCATTTTGAATGACCTTCAAGTCCATTTTGTGGTCATCACCCCAGTTATTAATCGCAAATCTGCGGCCAATATAAAAAGGGGGAGAGGTCCTGACAACAAGACTCTTTTAAAAACCTAGGCTTATGTAAAGATTACTGATTATGCGGTGCTTTTGCGGGTGGATTTTTACATTATTTAGAGTGAAAACCGTGTAAAAAAGGGGGGCCAGATAGGCCCCCTATGGTGTCAATTAAGGACAGATTAGTTGTGCTTTTTGAACCAAGTTTTTGAACCAGCAGTATCTGGCTTCATTGTATCGTCACCTTTTTTCCAGTTCGCTGGGCATACTTCCCCAGATTTTGCTGTAAATTGGTAAGCTTCAACAAGACGAAGAGTTTCTTCAACATTACGACCTACTGAAAGGTTGTTGATTGTAGAATGTTGAACAACATCTTTGTCATCAATAATGAATAGACCGCGAAGAGCAACTGAATCGTTCACAAGAACTTCATAATCACGAGCGATTTTTTTATCAAGGTCAGCAAGGATAGGGTATTTCACTTCACCAAGACCACCATCGTTACGAGGTTGTTTTGTCCAGGCCATGTGAGAGAAAGCTGAATCTACTGAACAAGCAATAAGCTCACAACCAGCAGCTTTGAATTTTTCAACAGCATCAGAGTAGGCCACAAGCTCTGTAGGGCATACAAATGTGAAGTCGAGAGGGTAGAAGAAAAGAACTTTCCACTTACCTTTATAATCATCAAGAGAAATTGTTTTTACTGCACCATTAATAAGTGCATCTGCTTTGAAAAAGGGAGCGGGATTACCTACGATTCTTGCCATACGTGACTCCTTAAGTTGAGTAATAAAAGGCTTGTTAATAATTTCAATGGACTGACATTACCCCAGAGTTACAAAATTTCAAGTCTGGGAGTGTCTTACCCTTGCCTTTTAGAAACCCTTGCCCATCTTTTGTTTATCAGTATTTGGGCCTAAATTAAGACTCAAGAAATCATTTTAAAAACCGATAAGGTTGAACAAACAGATCAACTATATCATTGAAAAGGATCTCTCATGACTACGCCAATGGGCTACATCCCAAACCCTATCGTTATTGAACAGACTGCTCGTGGCGAGCGTCAATATGATATCTACTCGAGACTTTTATTAGACCGCATTATCTTCTTGGGAACTGAGGTGAATGATACTGTGGCCAATTTACTCGTAGCGCAGATGTTATTTTTAGAACAATCAGATCCAGAAGCGCCAATTCACTTTTATATCAATTCTCCAGGCGGTAGTGTGTACGCCGGTCTTGGGATCTACGATCTTATGCAACACGTGAGCTGTCCGGTTTACACTTATTGTGTAGGTCTGGCCGCTTCTATGGGATCTCTTCTTCTGCAAGCAGGGACTCCAGGACATAGATACTCTATGCCTCACTCACGAATCATGATTCACCAACCACTAGGTGGAGCGAGAGGGCAGGCGACAGATATTGAAATTCAGGCCCGCGAGATTCTTGATCTCAAGAAGCAATTGAATAATATCTATGTGAAGCATACTGGACGTAAGTATGAAGAAATCGAAAAAGCGTGTGACCGAGATAATTATCTCTCACCATATCAGGCCAAAGAATTTGGACTTATTGATGTGATTATTGAACCTAAAGGCAAAGTAGTTAAGAAAGACTAATAGGAAAAAGGGCCAAATTCCATGAGCAAAGACAAAATGGGTGGAAGTTACGGAGCACTAAACTGTAACTTCTGTGGAAAATCTCAGAAAGAAGTAAAAAAATTGATCGCAGGGCCCGGTGTCTACATTTGTGATGAATGTATCGAACTCTGTAATGACATTATCTATGAAGATTCAGTGAAAGCTGTTTCAAAAGCTTCACTAGATAACGTTCCTAAACCTCACGAAATTAAACTTCACCTTGATCAATATGTGATTGGACAAGATCGCGCTAAGAAAATTATTTCTGTGGCCGTTCATAACCACTATAAGCGTATTGCTCATAAACCTTCAGGTCGTGAAGGGGATGAAGTTGAGCTAGCAAAATCTAATATTCTTCTCGCCGGACCTACAGGTTCAGGGAAGACTCTTATTGCTCAATCTCTTGCTAAATATCTCAATGTTCCTTTTGCTATCTGTGATGCAAC
>JACCDH010667419.1_pt1 | contig 17718 bp, 16 predicted proteins | sample 7442481 | NCBI WGS metagenome assembly JACCDH01 (sample SAMN15323433, study PRJNA562643) | freshwater metagenome | isolation source: river surface water | place: USA:Blue River Watershed | collected 2017-08-15
CCCCGCAAACCATTGCGGGGCTTTTGCTTTGTCCAGAGCTATTTCCTGCGCCAGCTGCTCCACGCCCCAGTGCTCAGCAGCGCCCACATCACCAACAACGGCTGGAAGAACAACCGCACCAAACGCTTGATATCTGTATCTAAACCAAAAGCATCAACGCCATTTACATACTGCGAAATATTTCCCCAGAAGATCGCCACAAAGAACGCTGCAACCAACCATCCGATCTGAACACGGAACTTCCACACCGCAATCAATCCAACACCCAGTGCAATCTCCACCACGCCCGATGCCAGCACAACAAAATCTGCGTAATCTGCAAACACACTCGGAACCTGCGCACGAAACTCCACACGACTAGTGGTCAGATGCCCAACACCTGCATACGCCAAGGCCAAGCCCAACACCATCTGCGGCAAACGTGCAATCAGCTTCATTGCACAAACATACCTTTTACACTCTTCCTATGAGCCAAAGCCGCAATAAATGAAATCTCTTCTTGCCGCAGCAGGCATCGCCCTGGTCTTTATCTATGTAATCGGCTCTGGCCTTTGGGTTAACACCGGAGATAACTGGTACCGCAACCTCAACCAACCGCCATGGCAACCACCAGACTTTATCTTTGGAATTATCTGGCCCTATAACTTTATAGTTCTTGGAATCGCAGCGGTCACCATCGCACAACGCGCATCCACCACAACCGCACTTATCTTCCTTGGATTCTTCGCACTCACTGTCATCTTCGCACTGACATGGGCCTTCCAGTTCTACCGCCCACACAATCTTCAAGCCGCATCAATCGCACTTGCCCTAACAGCCATCCTCACAATCCCCATGGTTGTCATTGCATTTAGAACCTCAACCCCAATCGGAATCGCACTACTTCCCTACCAAGCATGGGTAGCAATAGCCGCGAACTTGAGTTACACCTACAGCAAACTGAATTAAACGAAACCTATGACCGAGCAGATCGACCAGTTCTTCAACCCCGATGGCACATTAATCTCCATCCCCGTTAAATCCCCCAAGAAGATCGCAGTCCTGCTCCACATTGCCCGAGATCTATCCCCCACCACCAAGTATCCCGAGAAGGAACTCAACGCGATTATCGCCAAGTACCACGATGACACCGCAGCCATCAGGCGTCACATGATCGAGTATGGGATTTTGGAGAGGGATAGTGAGAGTGTTTATTGGGTTAAGTGAGCCCATTGAAAAACTCCCGTTTGTCACTCATGCCCTATAGTTTTGGCACACGACTTATCCACAGTTAAGGGGAACACCACAGATGAGCCAAGCCACCCAGCAAGACATCGAGTCATGGCTTTGGGACTCCGCAAACATCCTTCGTGGCCCTGTTGATCCAGCAAACCTACGTGACTTCGTCTTTCCTCTCCTCTTCCTCAAGCGCCTCAGCGACACATGGGATGAAGAGCAGGAAAAGGCAATCAAGAAGTTCGGCAAAGACATTGATGATGAAACTGCCGCCGACTTTCACACTTTTCAAATCCCCAAGGGCTGTCACTGGGCAGATCTTCGCCGTGCTGCCGAAAACCATGGTGTGCTCATTCAAAACATCATGCAGAAAATTGAAGAGGCTAACCCGAATCAATTAGCTCAAATCTTTGGAAACGCTCCTTGGGCCGATCACAACAAGATGCCACCTGAGCGTCTTGAGAAACTTGTGAGCCATTTCAGCCAACGAGATCTCTCCCCCAGCAAAGTCTCTAACGATCTCCTAGGAGGTGGTTACGAATACTTGCTCAAGCGCTTCTCTGATGAGAGCTCAACAAGTGCAGGCCAGTTCTTTACCCCTCGAGCAGTTGTACATCTACTTGTTCGAATCCTTGGCCCTCAACCAACAGATTCCATCTATGACCCAACATGTGGATCTGCAGGTATGTTGATTGAAGCCGCAGCTGAAGTAAAACAATCGGGTGGCTCTGTTCGCCAGATGCGTTTCTATGGTCAAGAAGTTAACCAAACCTCAGCTGCTATCGGACGCATGAACCTTTTCATTCACGAAGTAGAAGATGCACAGATTCGACGTGAAGATACTTTGCAAAAACCAAAGTTCATCGATGCAAAAGGAAAACTTGAACAATTTGATTTAGTAGTTGCTAACCCTCCTTTCAGCTTGAAGGATTGGGGCGCCGATAAATGGGCAACAGATCCACACAAACGTGCAATCGGCGGAGTCCCTCCTAAGAACAATGGTGACTACGCATGGGTGCAACACATGATCACATCGATGAAACCAGAGAAGGGTCGAGTTGGCGTTGTTATGCCCCACGGAGTTCTCTTTAGAAGCGGCGCAGAAGGCGCTATTCGTAGGCATCTCATTGAGTCAGATCTCCTTGAAACCATTATTGGTCTGGCACCAAACCTTTTCTATGGCACTACCATCCCAGCCAGCTTGATGTTCTTTAGAGCTACGAAAGATAAGAAACGCAAGAAACATATCCTCTTTATCGATGCATCAAAGCGATTTGGCAAGGGCAAAGCCCAGAACTTCCTCACCGATGAAGATGTCGAAGATATTTTTGCTGTATACCAATCTATGGGCGAGAGCGACAAAGAGAACATTTCAGCTCGGCTTGTACCTCATAATGAAATTGAAAAGAACAATTGGGATCTGAACATTGGGCGTTATCTGAAGGCAGATGCCGCAGAAGTTGTTGATGTTCAGGACGCCCTTGCTTCTTTCGATCAAGCTCGTACTGAATTAGCAGCTTCCGAAAAAGCTTTGATGGCAAAGTTGAAGGCTGCTGGCTATGCGTGATGGTTGGGTTGAGACTAACTTGGGGGAAATCGCAGACGTTATAGGTGGAGGCACCCCTTCCACCACAATTCCAGAGTATTGGGATGGCGACATTGTCTGGCTAACCCCTACAGAAATCACTTCTCAAGATGGGAAAGTAGTTTCGAATTCGATTCGCAAGATCACTGATTTGGGCTTCAAGAACTCGGGGGCTCAAATGCTACCCAAAGACAGCGTGATTTTAACTAGTAGGGCAAGCGTTGGGTATGTCGCACTTGCTGGTCAGGACTTGTGTACGAATCAAGGTTTTCAATCCTTAATACCCAGGCAATCGGTGCTTGCAAAATTCTTAATGTTCTGGATCCAACAAAACAGATCTGAATTTGAGTCAAGATCAGCTGGTAGTACCTTTAAAGAGATCTCTAAGTCGAACGTGAAGAGCATCAAAATAGAACTCCCCCCACTTTCAGAGCAAAAAAGAATTGTTGACTTGATATCTACAGTTGATTTCTACATAGAAGCACTTTCAAAATCAAGTGTGAAAACCACTGAAAGTACTAGTCTTCTCGGGAGTGCAATAAAATTACGCTCTGCCTTATTGAGCGACCTCATGAGCGGAAAACACGCAATCCCTACCGGTTATGACGCAATAATCGGCAACTCATGAGGAATCCAAAAATGAGTAGCCGTTGGTCAGAAGTAACACTTGGTGAAGTAACGACAATTACCAATGGTGGAACTCCATCTACAAAGAATGCAGATTACTGGGGCGGCGAAATTGTTTGGATAACAACCACCGAGCTCACTGAATATGATGGCAAAAGAGTCAATTTTTCAAAAAGGAGGATTACACAGGACGGTCTTATTAGTGGACCGGCTCGAATGGTACGAGCAGGTACCACACTTGTTGGAACCACGGCAACGATTGGAACATGTGCCATGGCTTCATGTGATTTAGCTTTTAATCAACAAATTAGTGGGTTAACTTCAAAAACAAACAATCTTGATGATGCTTTTCTATTCTATTGGATTCAATACGCGAAACCAATGATTGAAAGCTTAGCCGCAGGCACTTCATTTAAAAGAATATCAACTTCAGTTCTCAAAACCATTCCAATTAATTGCCCCCCAATCTCCGAACAAAAAAGAATTGTTGACCTAATCTCATCGATCGATTCCTACATTGAAGCCCTCCAGCACCAACTAGTGAGTGCGAAGAAATCTAGAAATGCTGTGCTGCATGAATTACTAACACCTGGTGGCGATGATTGGATTGAAACAACTTTAGGACAAGAATTTGAAATTTGTAAGAATGGGAAAAATTATAAAGACGGAATCTCAACAGCAGGACTCCCGATATCCCGAATTCAGACTATTGCTAGCGGCAAGATTGATTTGAAGAAAGTTGGCTTTGGTAATTTGTTCTTAGAAGATGCGGAAGGCTTTCTTCTCGAAGAGGGTGATATTTTGTTTAGTCACATCAACAGTCTTCCTCATGTTGGAAAGGTTGCAATAGTACAATCTAATCACTTACCTTTAATCCATGGTATGAATCTACTGAGAATGCGGTTTACAAATTCAAATGACACAAAATTCATGTTTTATTTGATGCAGAGTGAATCCATGAGAGATGAGATAAAGAGTCGTGCACAAGTTGCTGTAAATCAAGTGAGCATTAATATTTCAAACATAAAGACAATTAAAATAGTAATTCCTCCATTAAGAACACAAAGAGAAATAGCTTCACTGATGGACGCTTGGGAAAACTTGATCGAAGAGTGTGAAAATAATCTGAACAGCTCACAACAATTAAGAGTGGGCTTGCTTTCCGAACTTCTAAGTGGAGAACATGAAATTCCTGCGAGCTACGACAAGGTCATGGGTGCCGCGTCTTGATGTCACAGATTGAAATTAGCATCGACGAAAAGATGGTTCAGATAGGTTTGGCTGATCATCTGTCTCGGCTTGGTTGGGTATGGGCAGAAGATGAAAATCTTGGGCGACCATTTGAAAGTGTCTTCTTGAATGATGACGTAGTTAAAGGATTAGTTGGCTTGAATCCTGAGATTGCAAAGGTCCCTGCTCGAGCTGAAGAAGTTCTCTCGAAGTTGCGTGCAGTTCTACTGGGTGTTCGAAACGATGGACTTGTTGCCTCTAACGAAGAGTTTGTAGCGTGGCTATGTGGACGCAGAACTATCAAATACATAGGCACAGATAAAGATGTGCAGGTTAATTTGATTGATTTTGAAAATCCTAAGGCGAACACTCTGCGAGTTACGACAGAGGCTACTTTTCACATAGGCCGTGAGCATCGCAGGTATGACCTAGTTCTTTGGGTTAATGGTTTTCCTCTAGTTGTTGGTGAGATGAAGACGCCAAAGGATAAGAACATCTCTTGGCTAAACGGTGCAACTGATGTTCATAATGCTTATGAGAAGAAGACTCCTGAATTCTTCGTTCCCAATGTCTTGTCCTTTGCATCAGAAGGACGTGAGTTTAGATACGGCGCTGTTGGGCAGCCTCCAGAGTTATGGTTGAACTGGTCATCAACAACTGATGTGATCATGCCTCCAGGACTTCCAAATATGTTGAGATCTGCAGAGTTACTACTCACTCCTGCGATGGTGCTGGATATCCTGCGTACCTTTACTTTGTATTCATCACGCAGAACAGCCAATGGCGCACTTCGCACCAAGGTGATTCCTCGCTATCCGCAGGTGGAAGCAGTTGAGGCGATAGTTGCTCGTTGCAAGGATCCAAAGAAGAAGCAGGGGTTGATCTGGCATCACCAAGGTTCAGGTAAGACATTTGCGATGGCATATGCAGCTGCCAAGCTTCGCCATGAGAGTGAACTGGATGCGCCAACAATTGTGATTGTTTTGGATCGCTTGGAACTAATTCAGCAGACTGAGTCAGAGTTTAAGTCTGTGGGTATTCAATCTCTGAAGACCGCTGAGACAAAAGATGAGCTACGGGCCTTACTCAAAAATGATGCTCGTGGCGTAATCATTACAACAATCTTTAGATTCGCCGAAGCTGGGCTACTCAATGATCGAGCCAACATTGTGGTGATGGTCGATGAAGCTCATAGAACGCAAGAAGGTCGCCTTGGTTTAGATATGCGTGAAGCCCTGCCAAATGCCAAGTTTATTGGGCTTACTGGTACGCCTATATCAACAGAAGATAAGAACACCTTTTCGATGTTTGGCGATATGGATGATCCAGATGGTGCCCTTAACCATTACTCAGTGGAGCGTTCTATTCATGATGGAGCAACACTGCCTGTGCACGTGGAGACTCGTTTAGTTAACTTCCACTTCAATGGCGAAGATTTACAAGCTGCCTTTGATCAGCTGGCAGATGATGAGAATTTAAGTGAGGAGCAACGTGGAAAGCTTGCAGCACGTGCCTCACACATCGCTATCGTGGTTCGAGATAAGGATCGTATTGAGGCGGTCTGTAAAGACATAGTTGATCACTACAGAGCACGTATCGCTCCCCTAGGTCTAAAGGCGCAGGTTGTAGCATTTGATCGAGCTACTTGTGTGGCTTATTACGATGAAATCACTAAGTTGCTTAATCAAGGTGAAGAAGCAACTGTTGTGATGACAACGGTTAAGGATGATCCGCAGGAGTGGGATCGCTGGAATATTGATCGTGAGCAAGAGGCAACAATTAAGGATCGCTTTAGAGATATCAATGATCCCCTTAAGTTTGTCATCGTCACAGCCAAGCTATTGACTGGTTTTGATGCGCCTATCGAGGGTGTGATGTATTTAGATAAGCCACTTCGTGCACATACCTTGTTCCAAGCTGTCTGCCGAACCAACCGTCGATGGACAAACCCAGTCACAGGTCAGCAGAAGCTGCATGGTCTGATTGTTGATTATGTGGGTCTTGGTAAGGAGCTTGCAAAGGCGTTATCTACTAAGGCCACAATGAAGCCAGGGCAGAATCAAGAAGATGTTGAGATCTTGTTAGGTGAACTGACTGCTGAAGTTGCAAACACGATTTCAGATTTTGAGAGCGTCGATAAGGAAGCATCTGTCTTTAATCAGATCCATGATGCACAGCAGATTCTAGATACGATCGAAAAGCGTGATGAGTTTGCTGCCAAGTTCATGCGTTGTCAGGGTTTATTTGAGTTCCTATGGCCAGACATCAAGCTTCGCCCGATTGAAGAAAGCTACCGATTCTTGGCCCGTGTTTATGCATCGATTGCGCCAAATAACTCTGCAGATCTTTTACTCTGGCAAAAGCTCGGTGCAAAGACGATGGAGATTGTCCATACTCACCTAACTGGAATCACCATTGATGCAGACAAGTTAGACAAAGTAGCGATGGATGCTGAAGTCTTAGAAGCCTTGCGAGATAACGGATTGTTCCCAGCGCCACCAAAATTGGGCCAGCCTGCGCCAACAGCTCTAGAAGTGTTGCAGCGGTTAGAAGAGCGGATCTTGGCTCGAATTGCGGGAGCTACTGGCATAAAGATTTGGAAATCACTGGCTGAACGCTTAGAGCTACTTCGCTTAAGTCGCATTTCAAGTGCTGCAGAAAGTGTTGAGTTCCTACGCCATCTATTAGAGCTCGCTAAAGACTTGCTAGAGGCAGAGCGTGCTGATGATGAGGGTCGCATCAACGAGATCAAAGTTATAGATCCTCGTAAAGGTGCCTTGACTCAAATATTTGAAGAGTTCAAGCCTCAAGGCGTTCCAGTTGTCATTGAGAGTGTTGTAGAGAAAGTAGATTCTTTAGTCCAACCAGTTAGAGGAACGGGTTGGCAGACATCCCATCCTGGCGATCGAATGGTTCGACAAGAGCTTCGCTTGATTCTTAAGAATTCTGGTCTGCCACCTGCTGGCGATCTATTTGACCGTGCATACGCTTATATTCGAGAGAATTACTAGAGCTTAAAATGAAAGCAAAGTCTCTCCTAGATCAGTGGGTTGATTTAAAAGAGGATTTTCCACGACATATCGTGCTCATTCAATGTGGAGTTTTCTATGAAACTTACCAAGAGGATGCCGAGTTCCTTTCTGAGATTTTGAATATTAAAACATTTTTACGTGGCCCGTCTAACGTGGCTGGATTTCCAATTAAAGCTATCCACAAGTATCAGACAAATATTGAAGGTCTGGGCTACGCAGTCGTGGTGGTCGACGAAATTGCGTGGGATGGTAAGAATAAGATTAGAGGGATCAACTATGTGACTGGCAAAGCCAATATTGCTCAAGATGTTCAAGAACACAAACGTGAAATTAACTCCGTCGCACCAAAGAAGGCAGCTTCTAAAACTCTAGAAACTCTAGATATGTCCAAATCTCTCAAAGCCCAGTACGGAGTCGACATCGCACTGACTCAAATTGGACATATGTTTAATGCATTTGATGATGATGCCAAAATTCTAAGCGAAAGAATTGGCCTAAAGAGTTTTGAAAAGTATGGGTTTCTTACTGTGGGATTTCCTGTCAATGCGAAGGAAACCTATTTCGGAAAAATTAAAGAGGCTCAATTGTCATTCATAACTATTGTGGAGACAGGCAAAGATTCAAGCGGCTCGATCCGACAGTTTGGAGAGGTTTTTCCAAAAGGGGAAGCAGAGCATCCTGCAAAGGATTTACAGTCTCTAGTTCGATCAATTAAACCCATTGACCAAAACTCATTGAAAGCGGCAGCTCTAGCCCATGCAAAGAATGGGTTTTATGTCATACCGCTAGTTGAGAACTCAAAGAGGCCATTAATTTCTGATTGGCAAAACCGAGCAACGACAAATCCTTTGCAGATTGACTCGTGGTGGACTGAGCATCCGAATGCGAACATCGGGATTGCCTGCGAAGTTTCCAACTTGATTGTCATTGATTTAGATACATCAAAAGGAGCAGTACCTCCTAGCCCCTGGAATGAACTTGGTGCGAAGAACGGAGAAGATGTATTCAAGGAGATCTGTAGAAGAGCTGGTGACGCCCAGCTATTTGAGACATACTCCGTAAAAACTCCATCAGGTGGAAAGCATCTTTACTTTTATGATCAGAACATTGCCATCAAACAGGGCACGGAGGTAAATGGCTGGTGGCGAGTTGATACACGCTCTAAAGGTGGGTACATCGTTGCCGAAGGTTCACGGCTCATAAGTTCTGCAAGTGGGATTACAGATCAATACCAATCAGTTGGGAATCATTCTGTAGTTTTGAACTTCCCAGCTTGGCTAAGGGACGAGCTCTCACCAAAAGCTATTAGAGAAAATTTAGTTGCCCCCTCGTCGATTCACAGTTCAAATATCTCCAGTAATCCAGTATTTTCACGTGAATTTGCAGAACAAGTTCTGTCAGAAAGATGTGCCCTGATTCGAAATACACTCGAAGGAAGTCGAAATCAGTCTCTAATAAAACATGCAACCTACATCGGAAAAATTATTAGTATGGGTTCTCTAGATGAACGAGAAGCTTCTCAGAGCCTGCTTGAAGCTGCAATAGCTTCGGGACTAACCCAATTTGAGTCCGTAAACGCTATAAAGGCAGGAATCAAATATGGAAAGAGTTTAGTTCACTAAAAGTCTTACTACTGACTTATCAAAGTCGAACTCAAAACGAAAAGTTGATCCCTTACTCATTTGGTGCTGCGAAAACCCATGTCGAATCATCGCTGTAAATCCAGTCCAAAATCCAGATGGAGCAAATTTGACTGCTTGGATGGTTTCTAACTGATCACAAGAACATGAGGTTTGGAACTCGAAACCTTCGAATAGCTTTTTGAAACCAGAGGGCGGAAAGACAATCCCGCTCGTAATCACATTTAAATTTGGCTTAACGCTCAAAATCCCCCTGGATGCATCAGTCATTTCATATGAAACTTCCGAGGCTTCTGAAGAACCACGAATAATCTGAATATAAGCGTCCAGCTGATCTTCAGTTACTTCCGTCCCCACCAGGCTGTAAAGCGACCTTCCATGTGATCTCATAATAGGACTATTCAAGAGATAAACAGTCACCGAGCTCACATTGATATTCCTATCCCGTAAAGCGAAATTCACGACGTCATTAGAGTGCAGTATTCCCAGATTTGCATCAGCAAATATTTCTATAAGCCATTTCTCAAGAGCTTGGAAATCAACTTCTTTAATTAAGCCTTTAGCGGCTTTTTCGTAGCTAGGAGGTTCTCCCGCTAAAGTCAGTATCAAATTGGTGAGATCAGCATTGGAGCCTATTAGTGACACATCCCTTTGCTTTCCAGTTCGTTGCAATCCTTTCAAGAGTTCATTCACTTCGAGTGGCGACGTGACTTTCAATTGTTTAGCGATCGAGTTTTCAAACATCGTATCTAAATTCTTAGTTCGAGCAAGGACTAAATTTCCACTGCGGATAGATCGTGGATAAATCTCAGAAATGACCTTAAAAGCCTTGTCTGCAGTAACTTCATACTTTTTTGAAATAACTTGTAAGTCATAAAGACCGAATTTGGACCGATCTTTCTTAATTAAGCTTCGAATTGGCGAATTGGCGCCCGATTCAGCTTCCCATTCCAAATGCTTTTGATAGACCCTATCTGCAAGGTTGTCAGGAGAAAGAATGCGAGTTAGCCCCCACAGACGTTGCCAAGAAATCGATTCGCCAGAAAATATCGCATCATCCGCCACTTTGGCGCTGAATTGATCCTCGTCTTCACAATCTTCGAAAAGCTCAACCGCTTTCACGAGGAGTGGGATCTCGCTGTGAAGATCAATTTTAACCTTCATAAGGGGGTCGACTATCTGTCTAACTCGTTCACGAGTGAGCCCCCATTCTTTGCCGATGTCGTCAAGAGTCAACCCTGGTTCGCCAAAAGCTTGATGGCGGTGCTTTAACATGGATATCGCTCGATCATCAACTTTTGGTAATTTGAGCAACTCTCGATCCAGCTCTTCGAACAACTCCGAGAATGAAGCACAGCTTTCAAAAGGAAATTCAATCTCTGCTTCCTCTTCAATATCGACCGAATCAATTTCACTTTCGTTCGCATCCAACATCAACTCAACGATGTCATCATATGAAAGGTTGAAAGAACCGATTAAATCTTGGATGAACTCTCGAACATGTTTCATTACGTAACTTTCAAAATCAATATTTGGCTTATCAGAGAAAGAGGTTATGCCTGCGAGTAAGCCCAAATTGCCAGCAACGGTACGGGCTCGAATGTCCCGATCGGGGCAAACTCGTTTAGCTAGCGCAAAACTCAAACGAAGGTTGGCGTCGATGAGATGTCCAAGTGCTACTTCCTGATCTCTTTTGCCAAACATCATTCTTTTGAATGGGTTCTTGCTTGGCATTAACTCTTGTAAAAGGGCATGTCTTTCCTGAGGTGACAGCAAATCTACTGAGCCAATTCTTTCAAGATATTTGTCTAAATCTTCATCAACGGTCAATTTGGCCAGTATCTGTATGGAAGAGACTGAAATTATCTGGGAGGTGGCATTTGCTGCGGAATCTAGATCCTTTGCTGAGCCAAGATTTTCAAAGAGGGATATCAGCTCAGAAATCAACTCTTCTGCACGAGATGGACCTATGAACCTTGCATCATTTAGATCTTCTATTGATATCTTGCTCAGTAGATCAAAGCTGAATCCATTGAGCTCAGAAGTTCTCCACACGTCGCTTCTTTCGATTGCTCTTTGCAGCGTATTTTGAGATTTCGTAGACAACTTCTCCCAAGCAAGAACCTCATAAAAATCATCAGGTTCCTTAAGTCGGTCTGATAAGTACTCCATTACTGAAGATCCAGTAATCCCGACTGAAGAGCAATTATGAACCTTGGGATGAACTCCTGTTGCTTAAAGAAAATACTGGGTGCATCGGGATATCGGTCAGGATTCTTCTCTGAATCCCGCTCAACTGCATAGATAGATAATTGCTGGGCAACGATTTCAACGATACTAGCCTGGGCGGCAGGAGTGGTCTCATTTTCAAAACCATTTGGAGTTGATTTTCCTAGTACTTTAGAAATTGATCTGTGTCGTCCATAGATACGAATCACTAATTGCCCATCTTCATGGAGCGTATCCACTCTTCGAGGTGGATTATCGTTACCGACAACTTCGATCTTAATTTTTGGATTCTTATTTCTCGCACTCTCAACAATTGTTACTGAGCAATTAGCAACTTCCTCATCCAGTCTCGCTGTAACAATTGCTTCGCCTTCATCAATGCCCGCAAGAGCCCTAATGAGGATTTCAGCTGATTTTCCACTCTTTGAACTCTTGAACCTAACTTGGGTTGGAACTTCTAAGCCACTTATAGAGGATTGGACTTCAACTACTTCGCCAACGTATTCAAGCGGACCCCTCAGAATTAGATTTTTTGTCTTCGTGGGAGCTACTTTGACGTGGAATGGATCAAAGATCAGAGAATCGGGTTCAATCTCAGTGACTGGTTCGAATGCAACCGCAATTAATTCACATTCAGCTCGAACATCACCAGAGAACGCACTTAAGGTCCCTGTGCCACGAGATTTTGCCAGTACACGAATAGTCCGCTGCTTCACGGGAAGACGAGGATGTTTATTCCACACAACCTTTCCAGCATCAATTATTTCAAATGAAGTTGACTCGGAGGAAAGAGCAAACTTTATTGAGTCAAAATCAAAAGTCTCCGGGGCACGCACTGTCAGCGAAACAGTCTCACCAATTTTGATAACTAGACGAGGAGGAATAATTGCAAGAGCAAAGTTACTTCCATCATCATCCGAAGATGTTGGAAGTTCGCCAGCATCAGCTTCATCCAGAATTTCTTGCAGTGTATTCGCCAGAACCTGACTAAGTGCATCAAATCTTTTTCGAAGCTTGTCTCCCTCTTTCCGTTGTGCACCTTCCTCGTCAGCCATTGCATCAAAGAGTGGTTTTAATACTTTTTCTACCTCTGACCCAAGCGCACGAAAATAAGGGTGATTCTGTACAAGCCCATCACGCTGACGACTCACAATTCTCGTTGGATTTAGTTCACTCGCATTCTTATCGGTATCAATCGATCGTGCGAGATCATGGATTTCTGGTGCATCCAATCGACCACAAAACCACCCTGCTTCAGGCCTCTTCGAGAGATGCAAGAAACTATTTTCATAGGCAGCACCTCGACCCGAGACAACGAGTCCATGGACTGAGTACTCATCGAGTGTCGATATTTCTTTCACGGGAAGTCGATAAATTTCAATTTTAACTGGGTGCTTAAACCTTGGAATGATCAATTCCTGATCAATTACTTTTTCTCCTGTTGGTACTAGTCCACGTAATTTTACTTCTAGCTTGGATCTCTCATCAAAGTAGAAAACCTCGTTCCGATTGAGTAAATCTCGCAATTGGACGTGACTTTGAAGTTTGGTCACCATATCTGTAGCACTTGGAATACGGTGGATGGTGGAGACAAAAAGCTCAGCCGTCAAACCACTCTCCCCTTCTTTTAAGAGGCACTCTTCGTAGGCAGATTTAGTTGGAGATTCATTTATATCCTCCATATTAAATTTCGCTTTTATAGGGTCAATTTCCAAGGAACTGAATTTTCCAGCTCTAATTGAGGCAAATCTAGCTTTACCCAGGGCGGCAACGTCTTTAGCACCTCGGCCAAAAAGTCCACGAGTTCCCATATCGCCAACAAATTTTTGATTCAAATCACCGAGGCGGGCAAAAGCTTTCTCCAATCCATCCGCATCAAGTCCTGTCGCCTTATCATGGACAGAAATTTTGACCTGAAATGGTGATTCAGATTTGAGTAGTCGAATCTGAATACTTCCACCCTTGGAGTTATATGCATCATCAGCATTTGTCACCAGTTCGATTAACGCACGAACCACATCGCCTTTCATCGCATCTTCTGAATCCTGTTTAAAAGCACGAGCCGTGTATTGAAGATCGCCAGATTTCTTTATCGTCATGATTTTCTCCCACTAACAAACTGAGCTTCCACAAAATCTGCAAAGTTCAGGATCAATTCATCCGAGAGTAGATCTCCTGTCCGCCTTAGGTCGTTCACCCTTCCTGACCAGACTGACATTGGGCTTGCGGCAGAACACTGTAAAGCAGCCGCTGCATCCGAAATTTCAACCGTTGAGGGATCAATCAAAAACTTCGCCCAGGCATCTGACTTTTTCAATTCGTGACGTTTTCGCTCATGCTGGTTCGTAGTTTTGGAAGCCTGCACAATTGCCTTTGAATAATTCTTTTCAAGAATAGATCTGTAGGCTTCGACCCACTTGATGCCCTCAAGTGTCAGGCGCCGTGAATATTTGTGAGGGCGATGTAGCAAACCCACGTGCGTGGTCGCCTCAATTGACTGTAGTGCCTTTGAGGTCTTTTTATAATCTGGAATTTCCGGGTGTGTGCGCCATCCAAGTCGCGCTGGCGCTAACTCAAAACACTTTAGATAGATCTCCTCAACATCCACATCCTTGTCAGCGCCGCCAAGGAGGTACAGGGCCCAAACAAAAACGTCCTGATTGTTTGCTTCGGGGCTCGGAGGGTCTTTTCGGATGCTGGCACTTGAGCTCATGGTCATAGCTTGCCAGCCTTCACTGACAAACTTAAGCTTTCAGGGAATAGTAAATCTTGAGCAAAGACCGATAAGCCGCCTATTTGAATAGACCAGTCACATTTCCAAGGTAAACAAGCCTGTCATCAATCAAAGTTGAAGCATGGCCATCTGAGTCTATGAATATCCGACCACCTTGAGGGCGTATTTTTAACCACTTCTCTGCGAGTTCTTTAGTCCTGGATGGATCAGCCTTTTCTAGCAGTTTGCCATTTTTTGTGTCCACCAAGTCTCGAGACGAAACCGATAGCACAATTTTTTTGCTTCCTTTTGGGTGATCCCAGAGAGTCCCTGCTTCTTGAACGGACAGCAACTTTGCGGTGTTTTCCTTCGCTTGGCTCTTAATGTCATCGCTTCGCTCATCTATTTTGATCGCAATTAGATTAGAGGTTTCGGCCAGAGGCAGTGCAAGTGATGCAACCAAATTCTTCAAATTGATTTCACTCTTCTTTAAGTCTTCAGTCCTTTGGGTATTCTCTTCGAGCTTATTCTTTAATTCGTCAGCCTCTTGGCGGGCCTTGTTTAATTCAGCTTCCATTTTCTGAACTGCTGCAGTCTTGGCTTGTTCACTCTCGTACAAGGCGTCAAATTCTAATTCTTTGATAACTACAACACTGCGAGCTTCCTCAAGAAGTTGGGCGACTTTTGCTGATTTCTCCTTTTCTTCAAAAAGCATTTCTTCTATTTCGGCACTTTTGTCCTCGAAATCTTCTACTCGATTTGCTGTCGGAGAATCTTCACCAAACATCGTCCCTAGATCGAGGGCCTCAATTCGTCTAATTGCTCCTGCATACTCATTTACACAATGCTTAAGATCTATATCCATAGAGACTGCCAACAGTATGCCGAGGATTTCTCTAGTCTGCTCATAGCCGCCCTCGGTCTTATTGTGCGCAATATGATTTCGAATTTTTCGCAAAATATCGAGATTCCGATAAAACGATGGTGACTTTGGCAAGATTGCCCTGAGTGGAGAATCGGACCTTAGAGGCTCTTTTATTACAAAGTCAGGGTCATTGAGAGTTAGGTTGTGGTCGTTTCTTTGCTGAGCCAAATTGCGCAGCCAATCATCTCCGTGTGCTTTTCGCATTTTTGAATCGTAGAAACTTCCAAGTTCGTCACCCAATAAAAGAAGGCAATCGAACATTAGGATCTTGTTGGACTTAGCATCTAGCGTCGTTGGAAGCTTCAGTGAGTTAGAAGACATGGGCCAAACCTATTTCACATAACTCTAGATCCAAAGGTGGACTGTCTCTGCCTGCTCATCATGCGCCAGCTCTAATCCCAATATGTCGTCTTCTGCAGGTTCAATGGGCGCAACGACCTCGTAGACCACTTCACTCTCAAAATCCTCGAAATCGCCGACATCGTCGGTCGATGAATTAATGTCAGGGCTGTAGTCGTCCAAATCATCATATTCCTCGAGAAGGACCAAGGCTTCGCTCAACTTAGGCGTTATGTGAAATGCTTTTTCAATTTCAACCACTTCAAAATCTTGTAGCTTTGGTATTGAAATATGCTCCACGAAAAGGTCCTTTTGGAAAACATCCAATTCACCGTGAATTTCTTGCCACTTCTCCATTAAGGCTTCTGCGTTGACCCTATTGCTCATTCTAAAATTATAGATTTTGTGGCCGACAAAGGGAATACCTCGGTACTGCTGATGAAACTGCATAAAGGTCATCAATATTTAAGCAGTAACTCCATCATAGAGATCGGGTCTCCTGGGGGTAAAAAGTCAGGAAGGTCTGGCAATTGCTAGCAGTACGGTCATCAGTAGAAGCAGTAATGTCAGGAAGGTTTGCCTATTTTCCCCTTGGAAAAGGTCGAAACCCCCTCTATTATTTCTTTAAACAAGCTCAGATTGTCACTGTCCTATAACTCTTAATCACCGGGCCTTTTGTCAGCCCCCTCACTTACTCTCAATTTATGACGACAAAGCGACGCAAGAGAATTAGCAGTTTGGTATGTCCGGAGTGTTCGGAAATCGGAACGCTACGCAAGATCATCTATGGAATGCCCGATCCTGAAGAGTTCGATTTTGAGAAGTATGCCCTCGGTGGCTGTTGCATTAATGGAGATGGGAGCGATCCCGATGTCAGATGCAGAGCGTGCGACTGGTCAGGTTTCCGAGGAAAGGTGGAGGAACAATGAACGAACAGGAGATGCAGGAGCTTCAGAATCGGGTGGTAGAGAGCATTCAGGATTACTTTGATAGTTACGACTGGGATGGAAAGTTTATTGAACACTTCGGTCAGTAAGTGTTGCGGTTATTTGTCAGTCACTCACAGTAAGTTTCAATCATGAAACAAGATGCCAATAAGTTCATCGCCTACCTAGCCATCATCGCCTCTCCCTTTGCTTTGGGGGCGTTTTTCTTGGCCTGGTCCCCTGCTCAGCAATTTAGTAATGAGGATCCTGCGGGTGATGGCTATGTGCCACCTCGCAGTATTGAGCGATTGGTGGATAGAACTCAAGAGTCGACAGTGACTGTGTGGTGCGAGCCTGCAGATGACAAGGGTTCGCAGGGAACTGCGTGGGCGATAGAGCTGCCAACGACTCAATCAAAGAATTATCCAACCACTTTGATTACTAACCATCATGTGATTGAAACTTGTATTGGTGAGGATGAGTCGGTGACGATCGCGCTTCCGGGTGAAGAACCTTCAAGTGCTGTGATTGTGAAGTGGGATAAGGAAAACGACTTAGCGGTGCTTGCAACCGGTCGTAAGTTACCTGTGTTGGGGTTGTCAGAGAATGCGCCGTGGCCTGGCTATTGGGTAATGGCTCTGGGAAGTGCTGATGGTTATGAGGGATCAGTTTCATTTGGAAACGTCATCAACTTCTTCAACAATGAAATCTTTATTACCAACAACATTTCTCATGGAAGTAGTGGTGGGCCGTTGATTGATAACGAGGGCTTTGTTATCGGTGTGACTTCATGGGGACATGAGGTTGAGCAGTACAACGGAGCTATGGCACTAGATGCGTTCTGCGCGAAGATCCTTGAGTGCGAGTACGAGTACAAGGGCGAAAAGACTTGGTGGGATTACTCGAACTAAGGCTTCTTAGTTCTGAAAGCAATCGGGTCCTTACGAAGTCGGCGGCAGCTCCAGCTGTGGTTTATCTGTAGCGCCCTCTTTCAACTCATCCTGGATTGCCTCGATCGTCGCCGGGATTCCGTTTTCATAGGAGTAAAGGCCCAAGGCAAACAGGTGGGAAAAGGCGTAACCATCTTCGGGAGAGAATCTAAGGCCAGATGATTTTTGTCGGTTTGAAACTCCGAAGATGAAATCTGTTCGCTCTGGATTTGAAAAAGATGAGAGTAGTTTTGCAAATGCCCACTCGGTTGTTGCAATGGGGCCGGCGAAGATAAGTCGTTGATTGGTTAACTTCACCATTCCTTGA
>JACCDH011104367.1_pt1 | contig 17712 bp, 7 predicted proteins | sample 7442481 | NCBI WGS metagenome assembly JACCDH01 (sample SAMN15323433, study PRJNA562643) | freshwater metagenome | isolation source: river surface water | place: USA:Blue River Watershed | collected 2017-08-15
AGATAGGCGCGTTCGGCACGGCGGCAGTGGCGGCCTTGTCGACCGAGCAGGTGGTTTTCGGTCTGGCGTCGGATATTTCCGGGCTGGGCACCGCGCAGGTGAGCGCGATGGGCACCGCGCAGGTGGCGGCGCTGACTACAGACCAGATCGCTGCCAGCCTGGGCGGCAGCGCCGGGCTCAGCACTGAACAAATTGTCACGCTGAGCACTTCGCAGGTGGCGGCACTCACCAGCGCGCAGGCGCAGGTGATGAGCACCTTGCAGCTTTCACTGCTGGATGCCACCAGTGCCCCCAGCCTGTCGACACAAGCGCTGTCTGCACTGAGCAGCGCCCAGACCGGGGCATTCAGCACGGCGGCCATCGCCGCGCTGACCACCAGCCAGGTGGCCCGTGGCATGGGCGCCAGCCTCGCCGGTCTGACGACCAGCCAGATCGCCGCGCTGACCACCAGTCAGGCGGCCGTGCTGAGCACGGCGCAGGCGGCTTACCTCGACACGGCGCAGCTATCCTCGATCGAGCTGGCTGATCTGCCCTCGTTGAGCACGCAGTTCATCGCCGCGCTGGGCAGCGCTCAGGTGTCCGCATGGCAGACCTCGCAAGTCGCCGCGCTGACCACGGCGCAGTGGGTAAGCGGCCTCGGCACCAATCTGTCGGCGCTGTCGACCGCACAGATCGTGGCGATGTCGACCGCGCAGGCCAGCGTGATCTCGACCCAGCAGGCCAGCGCGCTCGGCACGGCGCAGATCGCCGCGCTGGAGGCCGCTGATGCGGCCGTACTGTCGACCCGAGCGATTGAGTCCTGGAGCACGGCGCAGATCGCCGCGCTGGGAACGGCGGCGGTCGCGGCGCTAAGCACGGAGCAGGTCGTGCTCGGGTTGGGAACGGACATCGCCGGTCTGGATACGGCGCAGGTGGCCGCACTCTCCGTGAGCGCGGTGGGGGCATTGACCACCCAGCAGCTCTCCTCAGGTCTGGGCACGGATAGCGCCGGCTTGCGAACTGACCAGCTGGCGGCGCTCGGCACGGCCGCGCTGCGCTCGCTGGGCACCAGCCAGATACAGGTGCTGGGCACCGATCAGATACTGGCGCTGTCAAGCACGCAGGTTGCCGGACTCGGCACCTCGCAGCTTGCCGCGCTGGCCACGCATCAGCTGCGTACGCTGGAGACTGCCGATCTGTCGGCACTGTCGAGCGTTCAGGTACAGGCCTTCGGCACCGCGCAAGTAAGCGCCCTGAGCACTGACCAGCTGACGCTGACGGACACCGCGCAGCTGGCGAAATTCGCGCCAGCTCAGATCGGCGCATTCGGCACCGAGCAATGGAGCAGCCTCGGCACGGCGCAGGTCGCGGCGCTGAGCACATCGCAGATCGGCGGTCTCGGGTCCTTGCAGTTCACGGCGCTGGCAACCGACGATATCGGTGCGCTGTCGAGCAGCCAGCTGAGCGCGTTCGGCACCGCGCAACTGAGCTTGCTGAGCACCGAGCAGATTCAGTGGCTGTCGACCGCGCAGACGTCCAGCCTGACCACCGCTCAGGTGCAGGGGTTGCTGAGTTCTCAAATCGCCGGATTCGCCACGAACCAGGTGCGTGCTTTGGGGACTGCTCAGCTGCAGTCACTCGGCACCGCGCAGATCGGCGCGATCGAGACAGAGGATCTTGCCGCGCTGGGCACGGCACAGCTGACAGCGCTGTCGACCTCACAGCTGCGCGCGCTGGGAACCGGGCAATTTGACGCGCTTGCCACGCAGCAGCTGTCCAGCCTGAGCACCGAGCAGATGCTGGCTCTGTCCAGCCTGCAGCTGGGCACACTGGGCGACTCGGATATTCTCTCGCTTGGCAGCGCGCAGCTGCGCAGCCTGAGCACGGCGCAGATCCGCTGGCTCGATACCATCCAGCTGCCTTATCTGACGACCAGCCAGATCAGTGTTTTCTCCACGCAGCAGCTGCAGTCGATCACGACCCTCCAGCTGCAAGCCTTGTCGGCGGATCAGGTCGCCGCGCTGACCACGGCTCAGTATGCAGGCGTATCGACAGCGCAAGTGGCGGCGCTGAGCGTGTCTCAGGTGGCCGCTCTGGAAACTGCCGATCTGCGGGTGCTGGGCACCAGCCAGCTGGCGGCACTGACCACCGAGCAGCTGGCAACCCTGTCTTATGCGCAATTCGATGCGCTCGCCACCGACCAGTTGTCCGGCCTGCTGACGGCGCAGGTTGGCAGCTTGCTGCCGGAGCATCTGGCGAGTCTGGACAGTGCGGACATCGCGGTGTTACCGACTCGCTCGATGGCGGCGCTGAGTGCTTCACAAATCGGTCAGCTGTCGACGTATCAGATCGGCGCGCTGACCACGGCCCAGGTCCGCCTGCTGTCGACCAGCCAGCTGCAAGGCCTGTCGATCGAGCAAACCGCCGGTCTGACGACTGCGCAGATCGGCGGCTTGCTGACCAGCCAGGTGGCGGCACTGACCGACACTCAGGTCGCCGCGATAGAGACCATCGACATCGGTGCCCTGACGACCGCGCAGCTGCAGACGTTGTCGACCGGGCAGTATGCGGCGATGAGTCTGGATCAGCTGTCATCGCTGAAAACCGCGCAGATCAGCGCGCTGCTGACCAGCCAGATGAAGGCCTTCAGCAATGATCAGCTGAGCGCCGTGGCGACGGCTGGCCTTGCCCAGTTCTCGGCTTCCCAGATTCAGGCACTCAGCCTCTCGCAGGTGGGCAGCCTGTCAGCGGACCTGATACCGCAGCTGACCACCGCGCAATTCGCGGCGCTGCAGGCCAACCAGTTCAGAACCTTTGGCACCGCACAGATTATCGCGATGACCACGCAACAGTTTGGTGCGCTCACTGAACTGCAGGCAAAGACCATGCTGGTCACCCAGGTCGCGGCGATCGAAACGGCAGACATACGCGGACTGACCGCGACCACACTGGGGCGGCTGTCCTCCGCACAGCTGCAGGCGTTCACCACCGATCAGCTCAATGCGCTCACTACCGACCAGCTGATTACGCTGACGACCCAACAGCTGTCTGGCTGGGATACCTCGCAGATCCAGGCGCTGGACACCAGCGCGATCGTCGCCCTGACGGCGGCGCAGATTCGGTCGCTGACCTCGGTACAACTGTCCGGGCTGGATACTCGGCAGGTAGCGGTGCTGTCCACGTCCGTGATCGGCACCCTGTCAACCGGTCAGCTGCAGGGGCTGCAAACCGAACAGATTGCCGCGCTCGGCACGGCGCAGGTCGGCGCGATCACGGCCGCGCAGATCCGGGCGATGGATGCCAGCCTTATTGCCGCGCTGCAAACGCAGCAGATGACGGTGCTGAGTGGCACCCAGCTGCAGGCACTGAACACCGCGCATATAGGGGGTCTGGGCACGGCCCAGATCGCGGCCTTGTCAACTTCTCAGCTGCCCTCACTGAGCACGCTGCAGCTGCGCACGCTGTCCGATGAGCAGGCGGGCAGTATTGAGACGGCCGATCTGGCGACACTCACGGCGACTCAGCTCAGAGCGCTGACGACCGCCCAGATCGGCGTGCTGAGTGTTGATCAGATATCGGCGCTGACCACCGCGCAGATCTCGATGCTGACCACCGGGCAGTTGCGGGTGCTCTCCGACAGCCAGGTGGCCGGCATTACCACCGCGCAGGCGACCGCGCTGACCGTCACGCAGCTGCCGGCGCTCGACACAGCGCAAATCATCACGGTTGAGACCGACGATCTGGCCGTCCTGTCGACGCTGCAAGTGCGCGCGCTCAGCACGGCTCAGGTGGGTGCGCTGACAACCGCGCAATGGCAGGCATTCAGAACCGATCAAATTGTGTCTTTACAAACCCGGCAGATTCGCGCGCTGACGACCGATCAGCTCAATGCGCTGGCCGATGATCAGTTCAAGAGCATGACGGTCAGCCAGCTCAATTCGCTGACCAGTAGCCAACTGGTAGCGTTGTCGGCGGATCGGATTACCAGCTTCAGCACCGCGCAGATCGCGACGCTTCCGGCTTCGTTGTTGCGCGCTCTCAGCGTTGAGCAACTCAATGCACTGGGCACCGCTCAGGTCGCCAGCCTGACGACCGCGCATCTGCGGGCACTGGACCCGACGGTCATCGGCCAGCTTGACGCGGCCAGTCTGGCGGCGCTGGGAACGGTCCAGATACAGGCGATCACGACCGCACAGATCCAGCAGCTGAGCAACGAACAGATGGCCGGGCTCGGCACGCAGCAGGTGCGCGCCTTGTCGGTGAACCAGTTCAAGACCCTGGACGCGGATCAGATCGCTGCCTTGTCGACCGATCAGGTGTCGGTGGTGACGGCCGCGCAGCTGGCAAGCCTTGGCACGGCCCAGATTTCTGCGATCGAAGTCGCGGATTGGGAAGTGCTGTCAACCGCCAGCCTGCGCGCGATGAGCACCCAGCAGGTGCGGGGCATCAGCAATGACCAGATCATTGCGCTGACGACTGCACAGACCAGGGCGCTGGCAAATACGCAGGTCGCGGCTTTGACCACGGCACAACTGACTGCGATGGAGCTGACGGATTTCGATGTGCTGTCGACATCGCAGCTGCCGGCCCTGACGACTGTGCAGATCCGCACGCTGTCGCAAGAGCAGCTGGCCAGCCTGCAGACCGATCAGCTGCGCTCGCTGACGGGCGATCAGATCAAGTCGCTGACCACAGGGCAGACGCAGTCGCTGGACGCCAGCCAGATTGCCAGCCTGACCGTCACTCAGGTCAGGTCGCTGAGTTCGGCGCAAGTATCGACCCTCGATGCCTCGGAGCTGGGGGCGATGTCCACTGCGCAGCTGACTGCCTTCAGCGCGACACAGATCAAGTCGATCGCGGCCGACCAGATCAGCGGGGTCGAGACATCCGCGCTCAAAGTGCTGGCGGTCAGCCAGATTGCCGCGCTGACCACCGCGCAGGTCGTCAATCTCAGCGAGACGCAGGTAGCCGCGCTGGGGGTGACTCAGGTGGCCGGGTTCACGACAGCGCAGATCAGGGTTCTGAGCAATGGCCAGTTGGACGCATTCAGCGATGCGCAGCTGAAGTCACTGACGGCCACGCAAATCAAGAGCTTGAGCATTGACCAGATCAATGCATTGTCGGATTCTGTGTCCGTGATGAGCCTGACCCAGACCCAGTCGCTGACGACCGCGCAGATCCGGGCGCTGGATGGCAACCAGATCATCGCACTGACCACCGCGCAGGTTCGCGGTCTGTCGGCCACTCAGGTGAAGGCACTGAGCGCTGACCAGATTGCCTCGATGGAGACCAGGGATTTGCAGGCGATGGCGGGTGCGCAGGTGGCCTCGCTGTCGACCGCGCAGATCGCTGCGATCACCGGCGACCAGATGACGGCGTTCAGCGCATCGCAGATGTCCGCCTGGTCCGCCGCGCAGAAAAAAGCCTTCGTCTCGCCGATTATTCTGGATCTCGATGGCAGCGGTCTGAACACCGTCAGTCTGGATGATGGCGTCAGTTTTGACATTGACAACGATGGCCAGAGCGAACGAACCGGCTGGATCGCGCGCAACACTGGCCTGCTGGTGCGCGATCTGAACGAGGACGCGCTGATCAATCATGGCGGCGAACTGTTCGGCGAAGGCACGGTCTTGCGCAATGGTTCGCGCGCGGCCAACGGCTATGTGGCGCTGGCCGAAATGGACTCTAACCGTGACGGCGTGATCAATCATCTGGATCAGGCCTTCGGCTCGCTGAAGATCTGGCAGGATCTGAACGGTAACGGCGTGTCGGAGGAGGGCGAACTGAAGTCCTTGTCGGCGCATGGCATTGCCGGACTGTCCGTGAGTCATCAGGCCTCCGATCTCATCGATCAGGGCAACCTGATCGGGCTGATGGGCAGCTACACCACCGACACGGGCGAGGTCAGAACCATGGGTGATGTCTGGTTTGCGACCGATCGCGCAGGTCACCAGACCTTTGATCTTGACGGCCTGATCGAGAAGATCCGAGCCGGTTCGGCCGACTCGCCGGGCGTGACCACGCAATCGGCTGGAAGCCGACATCTCGATATCAGTCTCCAGGATGTGCTGTCGGGGCCGACGGTGTCTGGCCTGATGAGCATTGACGGTGATCAGGCCGACACCGTGACCCTGACCGGTGCGGGCTGGAGCGCCGACGGTGATTTGCAGGCGGGTGCAGAGCACTACGCGGTGTACGTCAACCAGAATGCGCAGCTGCTGGTCAGCGACAAGGTTCAGGTCCAGTGGGGCGGCTTGCTCTGATGAGTCTTTCACGGACTCTATAATTCCGGACAAACAAGGTCGTGTCCCGTCATGGGCGCGACCCTAAAATTATCCGGGAGACCAGATGATGCTCGATCCGCAGTCCCGCGCCTTGCTGGACAAAGCCGCCGCTGCCAACGCGCCGGGCCCTGAGCAGACCTCCGCAGCCGAGGCACGGGAGCTCTACAAGCGCAGCCGTCTGCCGCTGCAGCCGCCCAAGCCCGAGATGGGCGTCGTGCGCGACTTCACGATAGCCGGATCGCAGGGGCCACTGACCCTCAGAGAATTCCGTCCGAAAGGACTGAGCGAACAGCGCGACCTGCCGGCGCTGCTGTATTTCCATGGCGGCGGCTGGGTGATCGGCGACATTGATACTCACGATACGCTGTGCCGCCAGTTGTCCGATGGCTCAGGGGCTGCGGTGTATTCGGTGAATTACGCGAAGGCGCCCGAGCACCCGTTCCCGGCGGCGGTCGATGATGCGCTGCTGGCCACGCGCCATGTGATCGGCGCGCATGCACAGCTGGGCATTGACCCGGCGCGCGTCGGCACGGCGGGCGACAGCGCCGGCGGCAATCTGGCGACAGTGGTCGCGCAGGCGCTGCGCGGAGAAACGGACACCCCGCTGGCGCTGCAATTGCTGATTTATCCGGTCACCGACCTGCGGCTGGGCACACCGTCTTACGCACGCTATGCAGAAGGCTATGGTCTGACCGCCGCCGCGATGCGCTATTTCCGCGACAGCTATCTGCAGGGCGAGGCCGGGATCACCGATGCCAGAGCTTCCCCCCTGCTGGCCGGTGATCTGTCCGGCATGCCGCCGGCACTGGTGCTGACCGCCGGCTGCGATCCCTTGCGTGATGAGGGTGCGGCCTACGCCGACGCCCTGTCCGCAGCGGGCAATGCAACGCAGTACATCTGCTTCGAGCGGCAGATTCACGGCTTCATCATCATGGGCGGCGCGATCGACGAGGCGAACACGGCGGTTCGGCTGTGCGCCGATTTCCTGCGCGCGCGCTTTGCCGCACTGTCGCGCTGACGCCTTGCTCGCCGGATATCACCCGGAGCCGATTGACTTGTCCGGATGTTTTGCCTACCTTGGTTCGCCTGATACTGCCTGACACTGCCCGGTGCAGCCCGGTGCAGCCCGGTGCAGAAAGCACATGCCGGCTGAACGCAGGCAAGAACTCCGGCATTCGATGCCCCCGCAGATGAGCGACGCTGAACCCCCGACCCCTCCGATTCACCCGGCGCGCACGGTGACGCGATGGCGCGTGCTGATGGCCTTGCTTGCCACCCTGCTGACGGGGCTGGCCGTGGCCGTCATGACGGGCATCGACGTGGACGCTGAACCGTATCGCGGTCTGGTGTCGCGCTGGCTGTCCGGGCAACTGGGGCGGGAGGCGCGCATTGACGGTCCGCTGCAGATGGAGCTGGGCCTGCGGCCGCGTCTGCGGGTCAGGCAGCTGCGGCTCGCGCAGCCTGCGCGATTTGGCAGCGGGGATTTTTTGCAGGTCGGCGAACTGCGCGTCGAACTGGATTTGCTGCCGCTGCTGCGCGGTCAGCTGCGCGCAGACCATCTGTCCGCGTCTGGTGTCCGGCTGGACCTGCGCCAGACCGCCGACGGCGCGGCGAACTGGATACTGACACCCGATCCCTCCATCCCGGAGCCTTCGGCGCAGAAAGACGCCGGCGCCGCAGAGGCGGCAAGGCTGGCCGCGCATTTTGATATCCGCGCGCTGCAGATCACCGACCTTCAGGTGAGCTTCAAGGGGCAGGGAGCGAAGTCCCTCCGTTTCGCGCTGGACTCCTTTGATGCGCGCCTTCCTGCCGATGCCGGCGTAATTGCCACCGGCAAGGGGCGCGTGCAGCAGACTTTGGATTACCAGCTCCAAATCCGCGGAGGATCGCTGCGCCAGCTGGCGTCGGCCGATTCGCCCTGGCCGCTGACGATGCAGCTGGAATTTGCCGGCAGCACGCTCACCCTTGACGGTCAGATCGGCGCGGCGAGGAGCCAGCTGCGCTTTGGTCTGGGCACGACCGACATCGCGCGCTTTGGACAGCTGCTCGATATCGATCTTCCGGAGGCCGGCGTCGCTGGCATCGCCGGCTTGCTGACGCTGGCGCCGGGTTCGGTGCGCATCGACGAGTTGTCCGCGCAGCTCGGCCGTTCCAGCATGCAGGGTTCGCTGCAGATTGACAGCCGCAACGAGCGTCCGCGCATCGACGGTGCGCTCGATATCGCGCGACTGGACCTGAAGCCCTTCATCGGTCAGGACGAAGACGACGAACCTGCCGATCTGCCCGCGCTGTACCGCAGCCTGTCGCGCGCGAAACTCGATCTGTCCGCGCTGCAGCGTTTTGATGCCCGTTTGCGGCTCTCTGTCGATCAGTGGCTGAGCCTTCCCGGTGACATCCGCGAGGCGTCGCTGGCGCTCAACCTGTCACAGGGCCGGCTGCAGCTGCCCGTCACCGCGCATCTGGCGGGCGTGCCGGTGCGCGGCCAGCTGAATGCCGATGCGCAGACTTCCTCGGTCAGCGTTGAGCTGCGCGGCGAAAAATCTCCAGTCGGCGGACTGGCGCAGATGATTACCGGCATCCCCGGCATCGACGGAAATCTGGGCAGGCTGAGCCTGCGTCTGGGCTCGCGCGGACGGGACGGCGAGGCGCTGATGCACGCGCTGTCCGCGAGTCTGAGACTGGAGGACAGCCAGCTCAGTTACGGTAATGTCGATCAGGGCAAACCCGTCGGCGTCTATGTGTCCCGGCTGGTGATGGCGCTCGAAGCCGGCAAGCCGCTGGCAGGCACTTTCCGCGGCACGCTGCTGGGCAAGCCGCTGGAGGCCACGCTGTCGGGCACCGATCTGCGCTCGGCGATGCTGGGTGCCGACAGCCGCTTCAGCCTGATCGCACAGTCGCGCGGTTTCGCGGCCCAGCTGCAGAGCAGCGTCGATGCCGGCCGCGGCACCGGATCGCTGAGCTTCAGTCTGGGCGCCGCTCGCGCGGGCGATGTGGCCGTCTGGCTGGGTGTGCGCAAAGACGCCAATGCGCCGCTGGCGCTTGCGGGTCGCATCACGGGTTCAGCAGAGCACTGGCAGCTGACCGATATGGTGCTGCAGGCCGGGCGCACCGGCGCGCTGGTCAATGTCGCGCGCAGCCAGCCGGCAGGGCGTGCCTACTATCAGGCGGGTATCGAGGTGACCGGTGCCGATCTCGCCGAGCTCGACAGTCTGCTCGCACCGACGCCGTCGTCAGGCAAGCCTGCTGGCAAGGGCAAGGACAGTGACAGGCATAGCGCTGCGCTGGATATTCCCGTGCTGCCGCGCCAGCTGGTGCTGGACGATGCCGATGTGCGCGTGCGGGTGCACGGCGTTCAGGGCACCGCGGTCGCGGTCGGGGAGATGGGCGCCGACCTGCGTCTGCGCAATGGCTTCATGCAAAGCTCACCGTTTTTTGCCGACATCGCGGGCCAGCGCTTTGATGGCGCGCTGATGATCGACATGCGCGGCAGCGAACCGCATGCGCAGCTGTGGATATTTGCCAAACAGCTCAATGCCGGACAACTGATGCGCGATCTGCGGCTGGCGCAGCGCATCGACCTGAGCGCAGCGGCGGTGTCCCTGTATCTCGACAGCCGCTCGAGCCGCCTGTCCGAGGTGATCGCCAATGCGAACCTGCTGGGGGAGATAGCGTCAGGTCAGCTGGCATGGCGCGATGCCAGTGGCAAGCCGGGCGGGCGCATTCATCTCGATAAAGGCAGTCTGGTTGCGGCGCCCGGACAGCCGGTGTCGCTGGCGCTCTTGGGCGACGTCGATGCGCTGCCCGTCAATGTGTCGCTGCGCAGCGCTGCCGCAAAAGATCTGCTCGATCCGTCCCGGCGGGTGCCGTTCGAGCTCACGCTGGCGGCCGCGGGCAGTCTGCTCAGTCTGAACGGCACGCTGGATCGACATGTGGACGCACGTGACATCGAGCTGCAGATGAAGGCTAGCGGGGACAAACTCAGCAAGCTCGACAAACTGGCGCGGGTTTCCCTGCCGCCCTGGGGGCCGTGGTCAGTGGACGGGCGTCTGCGGGTGTCCCGTCAGGGCTATCGGGTGCAGGGCATGTCGCTGACGCTGGGCAGCAGCACGCTGCAAGGCGAGGGCAGTCTGGATACCAGCGGCACGGTGCCGACGCTGGATCTGCGGTTGAGAGCGCCGCAGATACAGCTCGATGATTTCCGGCTCGCCGGCTGGTCGGCCACCGGTTCAGCGACGGGGGCAGCGAACGGGGCAGCGTCCGATCAGGAAACGGTGCGCAGGAAAGCCGCACAGACCAGCGACAGTGTCGAGGGATTGCTCAGTCGCCAGACGCTGCGCAATCATCAGGCGACCTTGTCGGTCGAAGTGGATCGCGTGCTGTCCGGCGCCGATGCACTGGGCGGAGGAAAGTTGCAGGCAAGGCTCGCTGACGGCCGCGCAGTCATCGCGCCGGTCAGCGTCCAGATGCCCGGCGGCTCCGCCAGTCTGTCCTTGTCCTATGAGCCGGGCGAGCACGATGTGCTTGCTGATCTGAAGATCACCGCAGAGCGCTTCGACTACGGTGTGCTGGGACGGCGGCTGAAACCGGATGCCGATCTTTCCGGACGCTTCAGCCTGAACGTGGATGTGCGCTCGCGCGCGCCGAAGTTGTCCGAGGTACTCCGTCATGGCAGCGGCACGCTGGAGTTCGCGGTCTGGCCACAGGACATGAAGGCCGGCGTGTTCGATCTGTGGGCGGTGAATCTGTTCCTGGCGCTGTTGCCGACGATCGATCCGAAAAACGAATCACGGGTGAATTGCGCGATCGGCAGGTTTGCGCTCAATGAAGGAAAGCTGACCCAGAAAAAACTCGTCATCGACACCAGCAAGGTGCGCGTCACCGGTCATACTGCGATCGATCTGGCCAAAGAGCAGCTGCACATGCGTCTTCAGCCGCAGGCCAAGACCGCGCAATTTCTCAGTCTGGCGACGCCGCTGGAGGTGAAGGGAAGTTTTTCGGATTACTCGATCGGGCCGACCGCGGGCGATGTGTTTGAAACGGTGCTGAGGATGGCAACGTCTATCGTCTGGGTGCCGATACAACGGCTGTTCTCGGACAAGGTGCCCGAGGATGGCGGCGATGTCTGCGAGCTGAAGTGAGGTGTCAGGGCCGGGCGCCGCCGGCCATCAGACCCAGTCATTCCGCGAGTGACTGCGCAGCAGCCCGGGAATCCCCTTCGCGCGCTGGGGAGCGCTGTGCAGATAGCCCTGAATCTCGTCGCAGCCGTGCTCGCGCAAAACATCCAGCTGAACCCGGTTTTCAACGCCCTCGGCGACCACGCGCAGCTTCAGGCTGTGCGCAAGACGGATCAATGTGCTGATGATCTGCACCGCGTTGCGATCTTCCGGGTTGGACAGTGCGCGCACGAATTCGCGGTCGATCTTCAGGCAGTTCAGCGGCAGGCGCTGCAGGTAGACCAGACTGGAATATCCGGTGCCGAAATCATCGACCGCCACTTGCACGCCCATCCGGTGCAGCTCATGAAGCGTGTCGAGCGTGAGCTTCACGTCGGACATCATCAGCGACTCGGTCAGTTCCAGTTCCAGCCGCTTAGGCGGAAGCCCCGAATCCGCGAGCGCCGTTTTCACGATGCGCAGCAGCTCCAGGCCGTTCAGCTGGCGCGCCGACAGGTTGACCGCGATCCTCAGCGCGCCCGCGCCATCACGCTCCCAGTCAGCGGCCTGCTGTGCCGCTTCGCGCACCACCCATTCGCCGATCTGATTGATCAGCGTCGTCTGTTCCGCCAGCGGGATGAACTGATCGGGCGTCAGCTCGCCCAGCACCGGACTGGCCCAGCGCAGCAGCGCCTCGGCGCCTTCGATCTGGCCGGTCTTCAGCGATATCTGCGGCTGATAAACCAGATACAGCTCGCTTCGTGCCAGTGCGTGCATCAGCTCGGATTCGATTCTCGCGCGCAGCTGCAGTTGCTCGTTGATCTCGCTGTTGTAGAACTGGCAGAGATTGCGCCCGGATTCTTTGGCCATGTACATCGCGGCATCGGCATGCTGCATCATCTCTTCTGGCGTGTTGCCATCGACCGGGTAAGTGGCAACGCCGATGCTGCAGGTAACCCGCAGCTCATGATCATCGACACTGACCGGTTCGCAGACGCTGGCCATCAGACGCTCGATCACCTGCGTGGTCAGATGATTCTCCGGCCCGCCTCGCAGCACCAGAACGAACTCGTCGCCGCCATAGCGACCGAGCACGTCATCCTTGCGCAGGGAGTTCGCCAGACGGTCTGTGATGACCTGCAACAGCTGATCTCCTGCCGCATGTCCGAAGCGATCATTCACCTGCTTGAAGCGATCAATATCGACGAAGGCGACCCACACGGGGAAGCCGTGGCGGTCGGCATAAGCGATGGCATCACTGAGCCTGTCCAGCAGCGAATCGCGGTTGATCGCGCCCGTCAGTGAATCATGCGTGGCCTGATAGGCGAGCTGACGTTCCAGTTTTTTGCGATCTGAAATATCACGGGCCACGGTTTGCGTCGCCGCCTGTCCGCCGTAGGTCAGCGCCACACGTCGCACCGAGACTTCGAACGTGGTGCCGTCCAGCCGGCGCGCTGTCTCCTCGGCATACGTGGACACATTGTTGAGTCTTGACTGTGCAATCGACTGCTCGACCATGTCCCGGCAATCGGAAGTGGTCAGGTCCAGCAGCGAATGATCCAGCAGGCGTGTCTGCTCGGTTTCGCGAAAGAGCTTTTTCGCTGCATTGTTTGCGAAAACGATCCGTCCGCCGGATTCGATCAGTATGGCGTCCGGCGATAATTCGACGATCAGCCGGTAGCGCTCCTCGCTCTCGCGCAATGCGTCGAGTGCGCGTTGACGCTCTTCCATTTCAAGAAAAAGCTCGAGACTTTTTTGCTCCAGCAGGCGCTCGGCTTCTTCGCGCGCCTTCGATTCGCGCGCCAGCCGCCGTGCATACAGATCATCAACCTTATCCATGCAGGCGCGTCAGTGTGAAGCGAGTATGCGCGCCGCCATCGCTGACGGGCAGATCGACGCGCTCGATCGCCATGGGTTCGCCGAAATGCGCGATACATCCCTCGATCAGACCATGCGCAAAATCCGCGAGCGCGCGGCGGGAGCGATAGATGAACATCATCTGGTCATCGGCCAGCTTTTCATGCGCGAACGACGGCAATTCAGCGTCGCGGTATAACTTGCGCACCTCCACATGCACATGACTGTCCAGCATGCTGAGCAGCTCAAAGGCGCTCGCATGGGTGGTCACATACTGCGGATGAATGACAGTGAAGCGCTGAAACAGATGGCGGCCAAAATGCAGGAGCAGCTCAGGGACGGAGGTGCCGATGCGGACGGACAGTTGCTGCACCAGTTCGACCATCTCTTCATGCGGATAGGTGCCTACGGACGTGTACGAACCGCCGGAGGCCAGGTGAGAGGCTTCAATGATCGCGTCTGCTGTCTCAAGCGAGAACTGGTCTTCGACCATCTGCATGAACTCGCGAAAGACAATGCCTTTCATGGCTTTCTTTTTATATAGTTGCCGTAAAGAAAGACTACCAGAAGTTAATCAGCCGGAAAAGGCTTTATTTATTAAAAAATAGAACGATTGTGCATTTTGTGAGAACTCGCACCACAGGGGTGCGCTGCGGGCAGGGCGGAGATAAAGGATTACCGGAGTCCGATATCGCGCCGGCTGTTCACACAGGAGAGCGTGCGTTCCCAGAAAACATCGCCACTGCCGCCGTAGCGAGAGGGCAGCCGCAGCATTTTTTTATGCGTGGCGGCGAGCGCTTCCACGCGCTCGGGCGTCAGCACGCCGAGCTTGTCCAGTTCGAGATAGGCCTCACAGTTGGCCTCGATCTCGTCACGCTGCGGATCCTGCGCGTGCGCGCATTCATGATAAAAAATGAAATCGGACATGTGAGGGTCGCGTGCAAGCATCGCCTTGAAAACGACCGCATCGAAAAAAATCACCGGCCATCCATCGGCGCCCGGCCGAACAACGGCGGCAGCGCCCCCCAGCGCCGGATGACGGTCGCCCATGTCGCCATGGCCGAGCCACACTTCATCCACCACGCGTGACTGGCTGTCGCGGGTGACCTCGCACTGCACGACGACGCCATCCGAGCGCTCGAAGGCAGCAACGCCGAGCGGCGCCGTCAGCACACAGAGCAGTGCAATGACGGCGGTGCGTCGCATGATTGTCCGCTCAGTTGTTGTATGAGGCGACCGGCAGTATCGGCGCGCTCAGGAATTGCTTGGGCACCTCGCCCGTCAGCGTGTTGAGGAAGGCGACGAGATGCTTCACATCGTCATCCGTCAGTTGTTTGCCCAGCTGCAGCCGTGCCATCACGCGTACCGCATCCTCCAGCTTTTCGACCGAACCATCGTGGAAATAGGGCGGCGTCTTTGCCACGTTGCGCAGCTGCGGCACCTTGAAGATGAATTTGTCTTCGGGCTTCTGGGTATCATGCCAGCGGCCCATGTCGCGACCTTTCAGTGCCTCGACTTCCTTGCTGCCGGTCGCCAGCCAGTAGTCTTCCAGCAGTCCGAATTTGGTGTACATCTGACCGCCGACCGTCACGCCGTTGTGGCAGCCCGCGCAGCCATAGCTGATGAATTTATCCAGGCCGACCTTGGCCTCGGTGCTGATCGCGCGCTGGTCGCCTTTCAGGTAGCGGTCGAAGGGGGCGGGTGTGAGCAAAGTGCGCTCGAACGCGCCGATGGCCTTGGCCCAGTTCTCTGCATTGACCGGATCGGCCTCGTTGGGGAAGGCCTTCTCGAACAGCGGCAAGTAACCGAGCGCTTTCATTCGCGCTTCGGCCTCGGGATAATCCTTGTTCCCGTAGGCGAAAGGACTGAGCAGCGCTTTCATGGCCTGCTCTTCGACAGTGACGCGATTGCCGCCGTAATGCTGCGCGATCAGCAGCGGTGTGTTGAATACCGTGGTCGCATTGCGGGGCAGCTTCTTGCCATGGATGCCGACCGAGAACGCAAGCGAATCGGCGCCATGAAAGCTCGGGTTGTGACAGGTCGCGCAGCTGGTGCGGCCGTCGGTGGAGACACGGGTCTCAAAAAACAGTGCCTTGCCGAGATCGATGCGCTCCTGCGAGTGCGGATAATCGTCCACGCGCACATGGTCGGGCAGGGGCTTGAACAGGCCACGCGCGCGTTCGAGCAATTCCTTGTCCGTGTCGGCGGCGCCGACCACGCCGACAACGGCAACAGTGCACAGGGCGGAAACAGCGAGCAGAACTCGGATCGGGGTCTTGAACTTCATTGAGAACTCCGGGAAATTTGATGAATGTTTTTATTGTTATCGGGTTAGCGAATCCCGCGCGGCTTTAAATTGTGCTTCATTTTTTCGCGGCTTGCTGAGCGCCGGGAAAAGCCTTGTCAAAAAGTTCATATTCGCCGATCCCGCGCGCTTCGCTGTCCGCAAGACCCTGATAAATCATGAAAAACCTGATTGAAGTGACTGATCGGTCTCCTTACACTGACTTACAGCCTGATCAAGAACTCATTCTGTCAGCTCGCTGGCTGCGTTAGCACCGCCTTGCCACCGACCGGACGGGACAGGTTCAAACAAACAATACAGGCCGAACCCGTCGGCCACTTCATCCATGACCCATCTCACCCATCTCTTATCAGGCCAACAGCTCTTGTTGCGCGCACAACCGGCCGTGGCTCGTCGCTCCACGCTGGCCGCTCGCTGTTTGCGCGGCTTATCGGCCGCACTGACCTCGCTGGCGTGCGCGTCCGCGCTGGCCGCTCCTGCTGTCTGGCAGGACGATCTCGCGCCGATCGCTGACGGCGACTGGAACCGCGCCCGCGCCGCGCATCTGCTGGAACGCGCCGGCTTCGGTCCCACGCCGGAAGAGGTCGATCGCTTTGCCCGCCTGACTCCGCGGCAAGCGGTGCGCCAGCTGGTCCGCTATCAGCAGATCGCCAATCCGCTCCCGCCTTTCGAAGATTCCGGCGCGTTCGATCCCGGGCTGGAACCGTTTTCACCATCTCGCCCCGCCGCGACCGAACTCGCGCGCGACACGGGCGAAGCGCTGGGCGTGAAGGTCAAGCCCGAAGGCAATCGCCGGATACAGCAGGTCGCGGATCGTTATCTGTACTGGCTGCGCGCCACCAAGCTGGAAAGCCAGCGCGTTGCTTACTGGTGGGCGAACCGCATGCTGAACACCAAGCGTCCGCTCGAAGAAAAGATGACGCTGTTCTGGCATGGCCATTTCGCGACCGGTGACGAGAAGGTACGCGACTACCGCAAAATGCTCAGGCAGAACGAGATGCTGCGCGCAAAAGCCACCGGTAATTTCCGCGATCTGCTGATCGCTGTCGCCAAAGATCCGGCGATGCTCGCGTATCTGGACGCCGCAGTGAACGTGAAAGGCGCGCCGAATGAAAACTTCGCGCGCGAGATCATGGAATTGTTCACCATGGGCGTTGGCAACTACACTGAAGAAGATATCCGCGAAGCGGCACGCGCCTTCACCGGCTGGAATTTCAAGGGACTGGAATTCGTCGTCAATCCTGCTCAGCACGATGCGGGCAGCAAGACCGTGCTGGGCAAGACCGGGCATTTCGATGGCGTGCAGGTGATCGACATCATCCTGTCCAAGCCGGTGACGTCCGAATTCGTCGCGACAAAAATCTACAAATATTTCGTGCGCGAAGAGGTCTCGCCCGAGCTGCGCGTGAAACTGGGTAAGCTCTTGCGCGATTCCCGCTACGAGATCGCGCCATTTCTCGAAACGGTATTGAGCTCCAGAGATTTCTACAGCGAGGCTTCGGTCGGCACGCACATCAAGTCGCCGGTCGAGCTGGTGATTTCGACCTACCGCAGAATGGGCCTGAAGGAAGTGCCCGGCATCCCCGATTTCAATGATCTGACCGATTCCATGGGACAGAAGCTGCTGTTCCCGCCGAATGTCGCCGGCTGGGCCAGCGGCCGCAGCTGGATCACGCCGGGCCTGTTGCCTGCGCGCGGCAATTTTGTCTATGACACCGTGTTCCCGGCGATCGATTTCGTGCCTATGGATCGCGTGCCGGGCAGCCAGTATCAGATCATCTCCGTCGCCGAGCAGCTGGCGCTGGGCAAGGATGTGACGACATCGACCAAGCCCGAGGGCAAGGAGCTGAGCTCGATGTCGATGATGTCCGCCGATCGCGATGAAGATTTCAATACCCGTCTGGCCAGCTATCACGCATGGCGCAAGGCCATCGAGAAGGTCAAGCCGATACCGCGCGCACCGGCGCGACTGGAGCTGTCAAAGATCGTGCGCGATGCCGGCTGTGTCACTGCCCGTCAGGCAGTCGACCATCTGGTGCTGCGCTTCCTGTCGGTGCCAGTGGACGAAGCGCGGCGCGACAAGATTGCGCAGCTGCTCGCCGCCGATCTGGGTACCAGCGACCTCAAGCACGCG
>JACCDH010178874.1_pt1 | contig 17710 bp, 16 predicted proteins | sample 7442481 | NCBI WGS metagenome assembly JACCDH01 (sample SAMN15323433, study PRJNA562643) | freshwater metagenome | isolation source: river surface water | place: USA:Blue River Watershed | collected 2017-08-15
ACTCAGCAGTGCCAGGATGCGATCACCCGTACCACCGGTCTCGGACTCGCCCTTCTCGTCCTGCACACTCACGCGCGTTGACTCACCCGAGCTGTTAACCAGGATGCGATAGCGAAGCGCCTGCTTCTTTTCGTCCTTGGAGCTGAACAAACGCGAGAAGAAACCCGGCTCACCGGCTTTTTTCTCTGCATCGGATTTCTGATCGACATAGCGAACGAAATACAAGCCCCGTGCACGGTCGCGGTCTTCGACCGTGAACCCGACCCGGTCAAGTGCCAGCCCGACCCGGCGCCAGGCCCGATCAAAACTTTCTTCGACCAGCACATGATTGCCCAGCGTATCTTTGGCCACTCGCGCACGCTGTGGCGCCGGCTTGGCTTCATTCACCGCGGCCTTGGCAACTTTCATATCCGAGCCGAGACGCGCCATCAGACGTCCAATAAACTCTGCCTCCAGCTCCGGATCCGAGGGACGACCCGTCCACATCGCGCGGTCTTTTTGTTGTCCGGTCAGAACCTCCTGCGCACCTCGGTGGCTGATGTAGATCTCGGTACTGCCATCCGCAGTTCGCTCAAGCCGAGTGCGGAATTTGTCACGCTCACCAGTGGAATACAGCGAATCAAAGACTTTGCCTATCGTATTGCGGATGAAATCCTGAGGAATTTTTGCGCGGTTCTCTGCCCAGTCGGTTTCCATCACACCGGCCTCGGGCGTTTCGATCGCGAGCAGAAAACCACTCTCCTGCCAGAATTCCTTAATGCGTGGCCATAATTGCTCCGGCGTCTGCTTGACGATCAGCCAGCGCTGATTACCGTCGCGACCGACACGCACTTCGGCAGTCTCGCTGACTTCAGGCGCTACCTTGTTGGGTGCGACGGTGCCCGTGGTACCCGCCGTGCGCTGCGCGTTGTAATTGGATGCCGTGGCGGTCCCGGTCGAATTCTCGCCGACCACATAGCGGCTGTCATTGCGCAGCTGTGTGAGATCGGGCGGCACCTCGAGCTTGGTACCCTTGTTCACTTTGCCTGCGCTTTTGTAATCAATCTTGTCAGGCTCGAGCATTTCACCCACCGAGCTGCAGCCGGCCAGTGCGCAAATGGCCACGATCAGCAAATAGCGTGAACGCAGCGAAGCTAAAGACGAAACACCGAGGTGAGAAAGACGCATTTGGGATGGTAGTAGAGTAAAGGTTAGCGGGACCGTCATTGCAAAACGCCGGATTCACGCAGCGCTGAACGAACTGCTTCGTGATGGCCGGCACCCAGCGCGACCAACGGCAGACGAATGCCGGACTGCATACGACCCATCTGGGCGAGCGCCCATTTGACGGGCACAGGATTGGGCTCGACGAACAAACGGTTATGAAGCGGAATCAGGCGGTTGTTAATCGCGATGGCATCGGCGATACGACCTGCCATCGCGGCAACACACAGCTCATGCATGGCCTTGGGTGCAACGTTCGCGGTGACGGAGATATTACCCTGCCCGCCGCAGAACATGAGCGCCATCGCCGTCGCATCATCACCGGAATACACGGCGAAGGATTTCGGTACATCACGCAACAGTTCGGTACCTCTCGCGAGATTGCCGGTGGCATCCTTGACGCCGACGATACCGTGCACACCTGACAAGCGCACGATGGTGTCGTTGCTCATATCGGCAACGGTACGTCCAGGCACGTTGTAAAGAATAACCGGCAGATCAACTGCTTCAGCAATGCGACGGAAATGTTGATACATACCCTCTTGGGTAGGACGATTGTAGTAGGGCACGACCTGCAGCGAAGCATCAGCGCCGACTTCTTTTGCGTAGTGGGTCAGTTCGATTGCTTCGGAAGTGGAATTGCCACCGGTGCCGGCAATCACGGGTATGCGCCCCGCCACGTGGTCAACAGCCAGTTTGATCAGTTCACAATGCTCGTCAACCGATACGGTGGGCGACTCGCCGGTCGTACCGACGATGACGATGGCATCAGTGCCTTCGGCGACGTGCCAGTCCAGTAATTTTTTGAGTGTCTCTGCATCGAGGCTGCCATCCTCGTGCATCGGGGTCACAATCGCGACAATGCTGCCCTGAATCATTGTTGTGCCGTTGCAAAAAATTGAAACCGTGATTGTAACGGATAGGAAGAGAGATTCGCGATCCTTATTGCGCGACTTTAGGATCGGCGCCGACATCCAGCGACAGCGCCTGCGGCTGCAGATCGGACGCAGAACCAGCCTTGCGCAGGCAGATACGCTGCACCATCGCCGGACGGGGTCGATGCTGATAACCGTCTTCGTAAGCAATCACCCGACTTGCGGGCAGTGAATTCGCCCATTCGAGCAACTCCCCCGGTTTCAACAGGAAATCCGGGTTGGAAGGCTTGCCAAACTGGCCATTTCCAGACGCAAAAGTTTCGTAGATCAGGATGCCACCGGGAGCGAGGCTGTCCAGCAAGGGCAGCTTGAGTGCGCGATGGAGGTAATTGCTGACGACGATACCGGCAAAAACCCGAGGCAAAAGCGGCCAGTCAGGATGACTCGCGGCCGTCGGATCCTCCAGATCGAATGCCAGCGTATCAATACCGGGACCGCTTGCCGCCGCCAATGCCGCGGTATCACGGTCGACTGCCAGCACAGCGTGTCCAAGCCCGGCCATGAGCCGCGCATGCCGGCCACTGCCACAGGCCAAGTCGAGCACCCGGCCAGCAGGTATCAGTCCAGCAAACCGAGCGACCCATGCCGATGGCTCGTCTTGGGTGATATGCGCGTTCATCAATGCGACCGTATGCCCTCAGACTCAGTTGTAAGACAAGCCCATTTCCTCGCGCACGTCGCGCATGGTCTCCTGCGCATATTTGCGCGCCTGATCACAACCATCAGCCACGATCGCACGCACCAGAGAGGGATCATCCAGATACTGCTGCGCACGCTCGCGCATGGGCTCCTGCTCTTTCAGGATGCCGTCAATCACGGGTTGTTTGCATTCGAGACAGCCAATGCCAGCGGACTTGCAGCCCTTGGTCACCCAATCGCGGGTCGCTTGATCCGAGTACACCATATGGAACTGCCAGACCGGACATTTTTCCGGATCGCCGGGGTCGGTGCGCCGAACGCGCGCCGGGTCGGTGGGCATGGTGCGAATTTTTTTTGTGACGGTATCGCGATCATCACGCAGCGCGATGGTGTTACCGTAACTCTTGGACATTTTTTGTCCATCGAGTCCGGGCAAACGTGAGGCTTCGGTCAACAGAGCCTGTGGCTCAACCAGAATCAGTTTGCGGCTGCCTTCGAGATAGCCAAACAAACGTTCGCGATCAATCATGGACAGATTTTGCGCATCGTCGAGCATAGCTTTGGCCTGCTCGAGTGCATCATCCTTGCCCTGCTCCTGATACTCGGTCCGAAGTTCGTTATAAAGCTTGGCGCGCTTGGTACCCAGTTTTTTTACCGCCTCGCGTGCTTTTTCGTCGAAATCTTTTTCGCGACCATACAAATAATTAAACCGACGGGCGATCTCGCGCATCATTTCGATATGCGGCACCTGATCTTCACCCACCGGCACCATGCTGGCACGATAGATCAGCACATCGGCTGACTGCAGCAGCGGATAGCCCAAAAAGCCATAGGTCGCCAAATCACGATCGGCGAGTTTTTCTTGTTGATCCTTGTAGGTCGGCACACGCTCGAGCCAGCCCAGCGGCGTGGACATCGACAACAAGAGGTGCAACTCGGCATGCTCAGGCACTTTGGACTGGATGAAGATCGTCGCCTGCGAGGGATCGATACCCGCAGCCAGCCAGTCGATCACCATGTCCCAGGTGCTGGTCTCGATGATGGAAGGATCATCGTAGTGCGTGGTCAGCGCATGCCAGTCGGCCACGAAGAAAAGACAGGGATGTTCGGACTGCAGCCGAACCCAATTTTTCAGTGCGCCATGGTAGTGGCCAAGATGCATTGCGCCGGTAGGACGCATGCCAGAGACAACACGATCAGGATACATGGTGATTTCAGATGAGCAGGGATTGAATAGGAGATATCAGCACTTCAAGCAACATGGCCGCGAGCATCATGACGGGCTTCATCCAGTAATTGAGAAGATTCAGCATCATCAGGCCAAGTACGATGAAAAAACCATAAGGCTCGATGCGCGCAAACCGAAACGCATACCGATTGGGCAAAATACTGGTCATGATTCTTCCACCATCCAGCGGCGGCAATGGGAAAAGATTAAAAGCAAACAGGATCAGATTGATTTTCACGCCCGCTTCGGCCATCTCGAGGAAAAACACCTCGTTAATACCCAGGGATTGCAAAATAAAATACGACAGCATCCACAAAAAAGCCATGACCAGATTCGCCAGCGGACCGGCCAGCGCCACCCAAGCCATCTGTTTCTTGGGATTTCGCAAGCGGGAAAAATCCACCGGTACCGGCTTGGCGTAGCCAAAAATGAAAGGGCTGCTCAGCAAGGCCAGCAGTAACGGTATGAGGATGGTTCCAAAGGGGTCAATATGCCGGATCGGATTGAGGCTCATCCTCCCCTGCGAGTAAGCCGTCAGGTCGCCGAAATACTTGGCAGCGTAGGCATGGGCGGCTTCATGCAGGGTGATCGCAAAAATGACGGGCAATGCGTAGATTGCGATCGTCTGGATAATCTCATTCATCGGCCTGATTCTAGCAGACCGCTACTTGCGGCCGCGGCTCACCGGAAGAGCGAGACATCGCCCCTACCCTCGCGCACGATTTCCGGCACGCCGGTGGTCAAATCGACTACGGTGGTGGGCAAGCGGCTGCAGCTGCCGCCGTCAATCACCAGATCAATCTGTTTTTCCAGCTGCTCGCGTATGTCCTCTGCTTCATTAAGCGGCTGATCGCTGCCGGGCAGGATCAGTGTGGTGCCAAGCAGGGGCTGCTTGAGTTCCTCTAGCAACGCATGTGCAATCGCATGCTCGGGTACACGCAGCCCTATGGTTTTGCGTGAGGGATGCGATAGACGCCGGGGTACCTCGCGCGTTGCCTCCAGGATGAAGGTGTACGGCCCCGGCGTTGCCGCCTTGAGCATGCGGTACTGGCGATTGTCGACTTTCGCGTAATTGGCGATTTCCGAAAGGTCACGACAGAGCAAGGTCAGGTGATGCCGATCATCGACCCCACGTATTCGACGCAGCCGGTCGACCGCGCTCTTGTCATCAAGATGACATACCAGCGCGTAACTGGAATCGGTAGGCAGCGCGACGATGCCGCCCGCATCGACGATTTGTACCGCTTGCCGAATCAGGCGTGGCTGCGGATTGTCCGGATGAATTTGAAAATACTGGCTCATAAAAAATCAAAAACGGCGTCAGCCTAGGGCTGACGCCGTGAAACGGTAAAACAAATGGCAATGCATGCGCAAATTCGTGTTTCGCAGCGTGGGGCTGATGTCGGCAGCGAGTGATTGCGCTAATAATTGTGTACCACGAAAGACACAGGATCACGGCCTTAGCCGGGATCCAGTGTCTTTAGCCAGTTATCCAAGCATGTCCCGCCTTGCCCGAATTCGCCGGAGCCGACAGAAGGTTCACCAACAATCAACCCTGACGCAAAGCGTTAATACGCTCTTCTATCGGTGGATGACTGGAAAACAATTCCATAACCCCACCCGACTTGTTAATTCCCATCGCGGCAACGGATTGCGGCAAATGACTTTCCTGCATACTGCCCAGCCGCGCCAACGCATTGATCATCGGCTGTCGATTACCCATCAATTGTGCCGCACCGGCATCCGCGCGAAATTCGCGTTGACGCGAAAACCATGCGACGATCATCTGCGCGAGTATGCCAAACACAATCTGACAGACGATGACGGTGATCATGTAACCGATACCGGGCGCATCGTCATTGTTGCGCGAGATAGCGCGATCAACAAAGTAGCCGACGACGCGCGACAGGAACACCACAAAGGTATTCACTAAGCCTTGCAGGAGCGTCATCGTTACCATATCGCCATTGGCAATGTGAGCAACCTCATGACCCAGCACCGCTTCGACTTCTTCGCGCGTCATGTTCTGCAAAAGACCTGAGGATACCGCCACCAGCGCATCATTACGAAAAGCGCCGGTCGCAAACGCATTCGGCTCACCCTCATACCAAGCGACTTCGGGCATGCCGATACCGGCGCGGTCGGCGAGCTTGCGCACGGTGTCGAGTAGCCATTGTTCTGTTGCATTGGACGGCTGTTCAATAACCTGCGCTCCCGTTGACCATTTGGCCATCGGCTTGCTCATCAGCAGAGATATGATGGCGCCCGTAAATCCAACGATCAGCGAAAACACCAGCAGCATGCCCACATTCAGACCCTGCGCCGTCAGGAAGCGATCGACGCCCGTCAACGAGAGCACGATCGTCAATACGGCGATCACGGCAATATTGGTCAACACGAACAGCAGAATTCTTTTCATTCAGGACTCTCCCAAGCGTTGTTATTGGCCACAACAGTTGAACGTAGCCACCTCGTAAATCGGGGCGGGCATTGCTATTTCAAGTGGGTAAAAACTCAGATTTGCCAATCATGCCAGACCGGCTTCAAATCTGCAGGAAGGTGGGGCAAGCTGCCCAAATCGACACGCGATTCCGCGGGACCGTGAAAATCCGAGCCGCGCGAGGCCAGCAAACCTGTCTTCCGCGCCAGCGCAGCATACTCACCAAATTGATCGGGCGTATGACTGCCAGTGACCACTTCGATGCCCTCGCCACCCAGTGCGATAAATTCCGCTAGCAGCGCATCGAATTGCAGTTGGTCAAAAGCGTAGCGGCCCGGATGCGCAATCACGGCGCGTCCGCCAGCGGCGCGTATCCAGCTCACAGCCTCTTGTAGCGTCGTCCAGCGATGCGGTACGAAACCGGGCTTGCCTTCGACTAGATAGTGACGGAAGACCTCGGAGACCGTCGGCTGCACCCCCAGCTCGACCAAGTAGCGGGCGAAATGGGTGCGGCCAATCAGCGAAGGATTTTGTGCATACTTCAACGCGCCTTCAAACACATTGCTCAACCCGGTAAGTTCGAGTTGCGTGGCAATCATATGACCGCGTTGAACGCGACCTTCACGCACGCTCGCCAGACCACCGTACAAATCAGGATGCTGCTCATCGATATCCAGACCGACGATATGCACGGTCTTGCTGGCAAAGGTGATGGAAATTTCCACGCCAGCAACGAAGCGCATACCTAGCTCCTGCGCGACTGCACGCGCCTCTGCAATGCCGCTCACTTCGTCATGGTCTGTCAGCGCCCAAACGTCAACGCCATTGGCCGCAGCGCGTCTGGCCAATTCGGCGGGCGATAACGTGCCATCCGAGACATTCGAATGACAGTGCAAATCAATATTGAGCATGGACACTTCAGAAGGAGAAACTGCGATGGAAACCACTCGGTATTGTACGCCCCTGCGGCGATTGCCGCCGGCCTCGGCTCAGGGCAGAAACCCTTCGATCAATTGAGCCAGCGCCTCTGGCTGATCGTGGTGCAGCATGTGTCCTGCATCTTGAATGACTTCACACCTCAGCTGGGGGATGTGCTGCCGGCGGCGATCAATTTCAAGTCGGGCCACTTCTTTCGGCCCCATCCAGCGCCATACATCGGTATCTGCCGCCTCCACCCACAATACAGGTGCTGTGATCGCGGACCAGCAGGCCATGACTTCTTCCGTGCGGTACAAAGTGGCGCTGGTGATCTTGTGCGCCGGGTCGCCCAGAATCTCCCATTCGCCTTCGGCATTTGGCGCCGCCCAATGACCCGCCAGAAAATCTGCGCGCGATGGCGAGATACGCGGATTGGTTTTCATCAGTCGTGCCGCCACGGCATCTTTATTCGGATAGGTGCGCATCTGCGGTGGCTCGCGCAATTCATCCAACCATTCGGCATAGCGAGCTGGGGCTTGCTCAGGACGCGTCAACGGCAGACCAAAACCTTCGAGATTGACGAAATGTGAAATGCGCTCAGGTCGCACACCTGCGTAAATGCCCGCGACATTGCCGCCCATGCTATGGCCCACCAAATGTACCGGCGCATCCGGTGCGTAATGATCGAGCAAGGCATCCAGATCGCCAACATAATCGGCGAACCAATAACAGTCGGACGCTGCGCGCTGCGTCAACCCAAAGCCGCGCCAGTCCGGTGCGATCACGTGCCAATCGCGCGCAAAACAGTCGACCACAAACTGAAAAGAGGCCGATACATCCATCCACCCATGCAGCATGAATAACTTAGGCGCGTCCTCGGCGCCCCAGTGTCTGACATGCGTGCGCAAACCACGCAGCATAATAAATTCGGATCGGGATGATTTCATCGGTAGCGGCATGAGCGTCGGAAAAATGAAAAGCGGGGCAGCTTGCCAGCAACAAAGGCTACCGGTAGGATCGCGGCACTATTATAAAGGAGCAAGTATGTCCGCTCGGCAGCAGCAAGACGCGTACGCAAATCTCTACGAGACATACCGATGGCAGGTACCCGCCGATTTCAATATCACCGAGCTGTGCTGCAGCCGTTGGGCCAGCGATCCTGATCGGGTTGCCATTTTTTTCGATGACCTCCACGGCGATCGCGTTGTAACTTACGCGCAGCTGCAGCAGGATGCCAATCGACTGTCGAATGTACTGCGGGATCTTGGTGTTTCACGCGGCACACGTGTTGCGATCATCCTGCCGCAGCGTCCGGAGGTCGCCGTGGCACATCTGGCTTGCCATCAGCTTGGTGCCATTGCCATGCCGATGTCGGTACTCTTCGGACCTGATGCACTCCAATACCGTCTTCAGGACAGCGGCGCGATGATTGCCATCGCCGATCCGGCCAGCTTGCAGCACATTCGGCAAATACGACCGACCTGCGCTCAATTGAAACGTGTGATTGCCGTCGATGATTATGGTCGCGACTGTCTGACATGGGAAACCGCCATGCGCGCAGCGTCCGATCAATTCGCTGCCGTGGGCACACAAGCCAACGATGCCGCCATCCTGATTTACACGAGCGGCACAACAGGTTCACCCAAAGGTGCGCTGATACCGCAGTCGGCATTGCTCGGCAATCTGACTGGCTTCGTCGCATCGCAGAACTGGTTTCCGCAGCAAGACGATGTGTTCTGGTCACCCGCTGACTGGGCCTGGACCGGTGGCCTGATGGATGCGCTGCTACCCACTCTGTATTTTGGCCGGCCCATCGTCGCCAGTCGTGCGCGATTTTCAGCGGTATCTGCTTTCCAACTGATGGAGAAATACAAAGTCACCAACAGCTTCATCTTTCCCACGGCACTGAAGATGATGATGAAAGCGGTACCAGAGCCGCGTGACCACTATCGCTTGAAACTGCGCGCCATCATGAGTGCCGGTGAGGCGGTGGGCGACGCGGTATTTGGCTGGACGCAATCCGCACTCGGTGTCACGGTCAATGAAATGTTTGGCCAGACCGAAGCCAATTACATCGTCGGCAACTGCGAAGTACGCTGGCCTGCACGACCCGGCAGCATGGGTCGACCTTATCCCGGTCACCAGGTAGCTGTGCTGGATGATGAAGGCAACCCAGTCCAAGCCGGCGAAACCGGTGAAGTTGCCTTGAATCGCTATGACATCCACGGGCATCCCGACCCCGTGATTTTTCTGGGTTACTGGAATCGCGAAGACGCGACGCTCGAGAAATACAGCGGCGACTGGCTCAGAACCGGTGATCTGGCAAAGATCGATGAAGACGGATACCTCTGGTACCGAGGTCGGGCAGACGACATGTTCAAAGCCGCAGGCTATCGCATTGGCCCATCGGAAATCGAAAACTGTCTCATCAAACACCCCGCCGTCGCCAATGCTGCGGTGGTGCCCAAACCGGATGCCGAACGCGGCAATATCATCAAGGCGTTTGTCGTTCTGGTCGAAGGTACGCGTCGTGGCGCGAGTGAGGATGTAAAACTGATCGACACGCTGCAGCAGCATGTTCGCGGTCTGCTCGCGCCCTATGAATATCCGAAAGAGATTGAATTCATTGATGCGCTACCGATGACGACGACGGGGAAGGTGCAGCGACGCCTTTTGCGCTTGCAAGAGGCAGAACGCGCGGCGTCCTGAAATGCCCTGCAACTGAGCCTCAGGTTTTGTCTGGCTGGTGATCCTCTGTGACCGGCAGTTTTCCCTGAGCCAGTGACTCGTTTGGGTCGATTTTTACCGTATTTATTCGCATGCTCGATGCCGCCAGTTCCGGCACTAACTTGGTGACCCGCATTTTTCCCTGAGCCAGCTCAGTGTTGGGGTCTAATTTAAGCGTTTTGATTGGCATCCTAGATGCCGCCAGTTCGGGGGCTAGCTGGGTGTTTTTGAACACCGCCCTCTGTGGCTTTTGCACCTCGATAACACCAATTTTTTGTGGTACTGGCGGGGCTGAGAAGAAATTGAGCTCTGGGAAAGTCGGCTTTATCGGTGGTTTCTCCGCAGGCGTCTTTACCTCGGCGGGCAAGTTGGTTTGCGGACTCATATGATCTCCTCCATCGACAAAATCCAACGTCTCAAACCTGACAAACTCCACCGATCCATCGACGCGATGGCTGCTCACAGCAGCGGCCGCTCCCTGAAATGCCTGCATCGCCTGGCTGACCCCGGTTTTAGTCCAACTGGCCGGGCTTTGCGATTTGATGTGCTGGAGTCCCTTGGTACCGTTTCCAGTCGCAGACATCGGTAATGTCTGTTTGCAATGTTGAGCGGCAGACGTTTGGTTTGACCCAATCCTGTTGAGCGCTGCCCTTGCCTGTGAACGGGCATTCGCCCGAGCGCGCCCAACGATCTCTGATTGCTGTGCTGAAGGAAGCGTGCTGGCCGAAGTTTTCCCAACTGGAAATTTCATTTTCCACCTCACAAAAATAGGCTGAGCAGGGGGTTTAACTGAATCCCATCGTCGAACGCTCATCAGGTTCGTCATGATGAAATCAGATGTTTTTATTTCACGGAAAATCTAATGAAATATGTAGCGCACCAACAAAACTGGTTCCACAAAAAACTCACCATTTATTCAGCGCAATTAGCTCTTCTTCCGTAAAGCCCGCTGCCCTTCTCGCCTCCAAATTAAAAGGGCCTTTCAGAACAGGGGCTTTGTAGTGTCGTGCCAGTTCGCGGTAGGTGGACAAGGGCTCTGCTCCCTGCCGCTGACATAACCAGCCGTACCAGCGATTGCCGATAGCGACATGGCCTACCTCGTCGCGCAAGATGATGTCGAGGATGGCAGCGGCCGGTTCATCACCCGCCTGTGCCAGCTTGGCGCGTACGGCTGGCGTGGCATCCAGCCCACGAGCCTCCAGCGTTCTGGGTACCAGCGCCATGCGGGCTAGTACGTCCTCGCGGGTTTTTTCTGCCATTTCCCACAAGCTGTTGTGCGCATTAAAATCGCCGTAGCTATGACCAAGCGAACCCAGATGCGTATTGAGCAGAGTGAAATGCAGAGCCTCCTCAGAGGCCACCTGCAGCCAATCAGCATAAAACTCAGAGGGCATATCCGAGAAACGCCAGATCGCATCCAGCGCCAGATTGATTGCGTTGAATTCTATGTGTGCCAGTGCGTGAATCAAGGCGGCACGACCGGCCACCGTATTCATCGGACGGCGTTCCAAGGCACGTGGCGATACCAAGTCCGGGCGCGAGGGCCGACCGGGTATCGCCGCATCGCTACGCAATACTGCTGCCCTATCGAGAATCAGCAAACCCGCCTCCCAGCGTTGCTTGAGCGCCATGGTCAAATCAGCTTTTATCTGTGCATCGGATTCGGCCAAAAGCTCTAATGCTATTTCGCGCAACTCGCCGGGTTCAATGACGGGCTGGCGGGGATGGGCAAGGTGGTCAGTATCGGCGGAGCTCATGCGGTCGGGAGTAAAATGCGGGTTTTCTAATCACGCATTTTAATCCCCATGCCGATATACCAATTGGGCGACCATGTCCCCGAGATCGCCGAAGACGCCTGGGTCGCCGAGTCCGCGACGCTCATCGGCAAAATCAAGCTCGAATCCCGTGCCAATGTATGGTTTGGGACTACCCTGCGCGGCGACAATGAATTGATTCACATCGGCGAAAACAGCAATGTGCAAGAAAACTGCGTGCTGCACACCGATATGGGTTACCCACTCACCCTCGCAAAAGATGTGACGGTCGGTCATCAGGCGATGCTACATGGTTGCACGGTAGGCGAAGGTAGCCTGATCGGCATACAGGCGGTGGTGTTGAATGGTGCAAAAATCGGCAAGAATTGTCTAGTCGGTGCAGGCGCGCTGGTCACGGAGGGCAAGGAATTCCCGGACAACTCCCTCATCATCGGATCACCCGCTAAAGTGGCGCGTACGCTGACTGATGAACAGGTCGCTGCGCTTAAACAAAGTGCTGATAGTTATTCTGCACGCGCCGCCTATTACCAAAAGCATTTGAAACGTCTGGATTAAGTTTGGATACGCTGCAAAAATTCATGTTTGAAAACTCACTGGTACGCGGTGAGCTGATCGAGATTTCAGAGGCGTGGCAACAGATACAGTCGCGACGTACGTATCCAGCAGTGGTCAGCGCCATACTAGGCGAGATGATGGCGGCAGCCACCCTGCTCTCGGCCAATCTGAAATTCGATGGCACCATCATCATGCAAATTCATGGCGATGGACCGGTTCAACTACTGGTTGCAGAATGCGATGCAACGCTACGTCTGCGAGCAACGGCCAAGCTGCGGGAAGATGCCGAAATATCCGAACAAGCCGGCTTGCAGCAATTAGTGAATGCGCATGGCGAAGGACGTTTCGCAATCACACTCGACCCCACCGACAAAAAACCAGGGCAGCAAGCCTATCAGGGTATCGTTGCGCTGGAAGGTGAATCCGTTGCCACTGTCATTGAAAATTACATGATGCGCTCGGAGCAGCTCGATACGCGCCTGTGGCTAGCCGCCGATGACAAGGTCGCTCGTGGCTTGCTGCTGCAGAAACTGCCTAATGATGGTGGAACGCATGCACCCGTTGCCGATGGCGATGTCTGGAACCGTACCGTTACGCTGGCCTCGACGCTGAATCAGCGGGAACTGCTGAGCACGGACATCATGACCCTGTTGCAAAGACTGTATTGGGAAGAAACGGTACGCGTCTTCGATCCGCGCCATCCGTCATTTCACTGCGGCTGCTCGCGCGAGAAAGTCGGCAATATGCTGAAGATGCTGGGCCGCGAGGAAATCGATTCCGCATTGGCCGATCTGGGCAAGCTGGACATCAATTGCGATTTTTGCGGGCAGGCTTATTTGTTTGATCCAGTCGATTGCATGCAGCTGTTTGCGCTGGAGTCGATTGCCGATGCGGTACAACTACCCACTGGGCAGCAGCATTGAACATGGCGGGAATCTAAGCAGTACTCGGGAGGGCCTTGCGGATTTTGTGGCGACGGTTTTGATGAATCAGGGTTTGACAACCGCCACCTGCTGCTTGGCTTTTCCGTCCAGTACCTGAACAAATGTCTCGCTATCCTTGACCAAGCCCAGTTCGTAGCGGGCGCGTTCCTCAATGGCACCGGTACCTTCTTTCAGGTCCTGCACTTCAGTGGCGAGCTTGGCATTACGCGCCTTGAGCTCTTGCTCCTTGACCAGCGCCACGTCCAGCTGACGCGACAAATCCCACACACGCAGCCAGCCGCCCTTGCCCAACCAAAGCGGATACTGGATCAGCACAACCAAAACTGTCAGCGATATGAGTAACAGGCGCATGCGTGAGAATCTCGTTCAGTACCGGTAGGCGCCAGAAAGCGCTACCGGCTGTAAAGCTTACCGCAGATTGTAAAAAGCCTGGCGGCCGGGGTAGCTGGCGATATCACCCAGATCTTCCTCGATGCGCAGCAGCTGATTGTATTTGGCCATGCGATCCGAGCGCGACATCGAACCTGTCTTGATCTGCAAGGCGTTGCAACCGACTGCGATATCGGCAATCGTAGAATCTTCCGTCTCGCCCGAGCGATGGGAAATCACTGCGGTGTAACCGGCCCGCTTGGCCATTTCGATGGCCGCGAAGGTTTCGGTGAGCGTGCCGATCTGATTGATTTTGATCAGGATGGAATTGGCGATGTTTTTCTCAATGCCTTCGCGCAGTATCTTGGTGTTGGTGACGAAGAGATCGTCACCCACCAGTTGAATTTTCTTGCCCAAAGCACCCGTCAGGGTTGCCCAACCATCCCAGTCGTTTTCAGCCATGCCATCTTCAATCGACATGATGGGGTATTTATCACACCAGGTGGAGAGCAAGTTGGTGAAGTCGGCCGAGGACAGGCTCAAGCCCTCGCCTGCCAGATGGTATTTGCCATCACGATAAAACTCGCTGGCGGCACAATCGAGGCCCAATGCAATCTGAGTACCTGGCTCATAGCCTGCTTTTTCGATCGCTTCAATGATGAGCTTGATCGCCGCTTCGTGATTTTCGACCGAAGGTGCAAAACCGCCTTCGTCGCCCACCGAGGTCGTCAGTTTGCGATCATGCAGAATTTTTTTCAGGGTATGGAACACCTCGGCACCGTAGCGCATCGCCTCGCGGAAGCTAGGCGCACCGACCGGGATGATCATGAATTCCTGAATGTCGAGATTGTTATCAGCGTGCGCGCCGCCATTGATCACATTCATCATGGGTACGGGCATCTGCATCGCTGCTGATCCGCCAAAATAACGATACAAGGGCAAACCGGCCTCTTCTGCTGCAGCCTTTGCCACCGCCATGGATACTGCCAAAATCGCATTCGCACCCAGCCGCGATTTGTTTTCGGTACCGTCCAGATCGAGCAGTGCATGGTCAAGAAACGCCTGTTCGCTGGCGTCCAGACCCATCACGGTTTCGGAAATTTCCGTGTTGATGTGTTCGCAGGCTCTCAATACGCCCTTGCCGAGATAGCGGGTATTGTCGCTGTCGCGCAGCTCCACGGCCTCACGCGAACCGGTCGAAGCACCCGATGGTACGGCCGCACGACCCATCACGCCGGACTCCAGCAGCACATCGCACTCCACGGTGGGATTGCCACGCGAATCAAGAATTTCACGGCCGACGATGTCAACAATTGCACTCATTCAGACTCTCCACAAATAACAGACAGGATTCAGGCAAGGTTCAAACTGGTTTTACTCAGGATGCGCTGGCGGGCACTCAGGAAAAATCATTTTCAAGAAAAGGCTGTTGTTTAACCACGCGATCAAGCGCCGCCAGGCTTGCCAGCAATTCGCGCATGCGATGCAAAGGCACGGCATTCGGGCCGTCGGATTTCGCATTGGCCGGATCGGGGTGCGTTTCCATGAACAGGCCGGCAATGCCTACCGCAATGGCCGCACGTGCCAGCACCGGAACGAATTCACGCTGTCCACCCGACGTCGTGCCCTGACCACCGGGCAGCTGTACCGAGTGCGTCGCATCAAACACGACCGGGCATCCGGTGTTGCGCATGATGGCCAGCGAGCGCATGTCGGATACCAGATTGTTATAGCCAAACGACACGCCACGCTCGCAAGCCATGAACACGTCGGTGGGCAGATTGGCTTCACTTGCCGCCTCGCGCGCCTTGTCGATAACATTTTTCATGTCATTCGGTGCGAGGAATTGGCCCTTCTTGATATTGACTGGCTTGCCTGATTGCGCGCACGCACGGATGAAATCCGTCTGCCGGCAAAGGAACGCGGGTGTTTGCAGCACATCGACCACAGCGGCCACGGGTTTGATCTCATCGATCTCATGGATATCGGTCAGCACCGGTACGCCAATCTGTTTACGGACTTCAGCGAGGATGTCCAACCCTTTTTCCATGCCCAAGCCGCGGAAAGAACTGCCCGAAGAACGATTGGCCTTGTCGAACGAGGATTTGTAAATAAAGGGAATGCCGAGGCTATCCGTGATTTCTTTGAGCTGGCCTGCGGTATCGATTGCCATCTCAAGAGATTCAATGACACAGGGGCCGGCTATCAGAAAAAAAGGCTGATCAAGACCTGCATTGAAATGACAGAGTTTCATGCCGCCTTCCTTTGGCTACCGGCCTCTTTATGCGCAAGCGCGGCCTTGATGAAAGAGATGAACAGCGGATGACCATCACGGGGCGTGGATTTGAATTCCGGGTGGTACTGCACACCCATGTACCAGGGATGCGCAGTGTCGCCCGAGCGCGGCAATTCCATGATTTCACAGAGAGATTCAGACGGTGTGCGTGCTGAAACGATCAGACCCGCTTGCTCTACACGATCGAGATAATGATTGTTGGCCTCATAGCGATGACGATGACGCTCGGTTACCTGCGCACCATAGATCTCAGCCGCCAGCGTACCTGGCTTGACATCGCAAGTCTGTGCACCCAGACGCATGGTGCCACCCAGATCGGAGTTTGCATCGCGCCGTTCGATCACGCCATCATGATTCTGCCACTCAGTAATCAGCGCAACGACGGGATTTTCTGTTGAAGGATCAAATTCAGTGGAATTGGCGTTCTTCAGGCCAGCAACATGGCGGGCATATTCAATCAATGCCACCTGCATACCGAGGCAGATGCCAAGATACGGCGTCTTGCTCTCACGCGCATAGCGCGCAGCTGCAATTTTTCCTTCGACCCCGCGCTTGCCGAAACCGCCGGGCACGAGGATCGCGTCGAACTTGGACAGGCTGGCCGCACCCTGATTTTCGATATCTTCCGAATCCACATATTCGATATTCACACGCGACTCTGTGTGTATGCCAGCGTGACGCAGCGCTTCGGTCAGTGATTTGTAGGATTCGGTCAGATCGACATATTTGCCGACCATGGCAATGTTGATTTCGTGCTTGGGATTCTCGAGCGAATCAACCAAACGCGTCCACATGGATAGGTCGGCCGGTTTGGGCGCGAGGGCCAGTTTTTCGCAAACGATGCGATCCAGTCCCTGATCATGCAACATCTGCGGAATCTTGTAGATCGTGTCGGCATCCCAGACGGAGATGACCGCATCTTCTTCCACATTGGAGAACAGCGAAATTTTTGCGCGCTCATCATCCGGGATGCGGCGATCTGCACGACACAACAAGGCATCTGGCGATATACCGATTTCGCGCAGTTTTTGTACGCTGTGCTGCGTCGGCTTGGTTTTCAGCTCGCCAGCTGACACAAGATACGGCACCAGCGTCAGATGAACAAAGGCCGCGTGATGCCGCCCGCCACGCAGCGACAATTGCCGTGCCGCCTCAAGGAAAGGCAGCGATTCAATATCGCCCACGGTTCCGCCGATTTCGACGATGGCAACGTCAAAACCTTCTGCACCGCGATGAATGAAATCCTGAATTTCGTTAGTGATGTGCGGAATGACCTGCACCGTCTTGCCCAGATACTCGCCGCGCCGTTCCTTGCGGATGACGGATTCGTAGATCTGGCCGGTCGTGAAATTATTGACCTTCTTCATGCGCGCGCTGATGAAGCGCTCGTAATGACCCAAATCGAGATCGGTTTCTGCACCATCATCGGTGACAAATACTTCACCATGCTGGAACGGACTCATAGTTCCAGGATCGACGTTAATGTAGGGATCTAACTTGAGGAGAGTGACTTTAAGACCGCGCGATTCCAAAATCGCAGCGAGAGAAGCGGCAGCAATCCCTTTACCAAGGGATGAGACGACGCCGCCAGTGACAAATACAAACTTGGTCATTGCAGGATATGCCGAACGGCACTCGCGGGAAATTCGAATTATACCGCAAAGAATCCCGGCACTTTCCC
>JACCDH010400824.1_pt1 | contig 17709 bp, 17 predicted proteins | sample 7442481 | NCBI WGS metagenome assembly JACCDH01 (sample SAMN15323433, study PRJNA562643) | freshwater metagenome | isolation source: river surface water | place: USA:Blue River Watershed | collected 2017-08-15
ATTCAATTGCAACGGATCATCTACTAATAAGTTGCCTGTTGATGCACCCATGAAAATTTTAACGCCACAGATATCGTTCTTGCGGTTATTCACTTTTACTACTTCTTCTAGGTTGTTATTAGAAGTACCCATGAAGAAAGAATAGTTGGCGAGTGAAGATTGCGCTGCTATTTGGTATTTGTTCTCTAATAAGTCTAAAGTAAATGCCGGAGGCATGGTATTGGGCATTTCCATGAAACTGGTCACACCACCTGCTACTGCGGCTTTGGCTTCTGTGCCAATCGTGGCTTTATGGGTAAGTCCGGGCTCTCTAAAATGCACCTGATCATCAATCACGCCGGGAAGCAACATCTTACCACTGGCGGGTATCTCTTTGGCATTGGAATCGCTGATGATGCCGCCGATTTTTTCAATGCGGCCATCTGCCATCAGCAGATCACCGTAAATTCTTTGCCCCTCGTTAACAATGCATGTATCTTTAATGACGTATTTTGACATGATGAATCAGTTTGAATTGAACAGGTATCGCACGCAATTTATCAAATACATTGGGTGTCTCTCCCTTTTCCTGCCTTTTTTGTTGTCGGCCCAATCTACCTATCTCCAGATGGGGATGAAAGACCAGCAATTGCTCGACAGGCTGGAGATTAAAATGCGTCAGCCGGGACTGAACTTTTCTATCATTAAGCCCTACAACAGAAAATGGGTAACGAAAGAAGTGGAGGCGATTGATAGTTTGGTGCAGACGAAAGATTATCAAGCTGATCGTTTATCGAAGATTGACAAATACAATATCGAGCGCTTCCTAATGAATAACAGCGAGTGGTCTGCGCCAAGAGCGAGCTATTTTTCGCAAAAACCTATTCTGAAAACATTTTATAACACTAAGGGTAATTTGCTGGAAGTGCAGGAGAAGGATTTCTTTTTGGCTGTGAATCCCATCATCAGTTATCATCAAGGTCAGGAAACGGGTTATGATAAGCCCATTTTTCAAAATACACGTGGTGTAGTTGCGCGTGGTTTGATTGGTAAGAAAGTTGGTTTTCATCTGTATTTCACCGAGAATCAGGAGCGAACACCTAGATATGTACAACAATGGGTAAGGGGAGGCAGAGGTGTGCCCGGTGCAGGTTTTTATAAAGCATTATCAGTACCTGATGGCTATGACTATTTTGATGTACGTGGATCGATCAGCTGGCAGGTTGCAAAAGCAGTGGAAATGCAGTTTGGCTACGATAAAAACTTTATCGGTAATGGGCTGCGCAGTTTGTACATCAGCGATTTCAGTAATAATAATTTGTTCTTCAAGATCAATACCCGCATCTGGAAATTCAATTATGAAAACTTATTCATGGAATTGATTCCCCAGCAAGCGGTATTCAATACAGGCAATCAGAATTATCCGCGCAAGTATTTCCGCATGAACCATCTGAGCATGAATGTAACTAAGTGGTTGAATGTGGGTTTATTTGATGCGGCCATGTTTGGCAGAGTGAATCATTTTGATTTTATGTACATGATTCCTGTGATGTTTGTACTGCCACAACAGCAACAGATTGGTAGTGCAGATAATTCAATGGTGGGTATCGACATGAAGATGAATCTGCTCAAGAAAATTCAGTTATATGGTAAAGTCAATTTCGATGAATTCTGGACAGAGCAATTGTTCTCGCGCAAGGATTGGTGGGGCAATAAGTATGGATATCAGCTAGGTATGAAGTATGTAGATGTGCTGGGTGTAAAGAATGTGGATTTACAATTGGAAATGAATCGTGTGCGTCCTTATATGTACTCGCATTTTGATACCGCCGCCAACTGGACGCACTATAATCAGCCTTTTGCGCATCCGCTTGGTGCCAATTTTCAGGAATACATCGCCGTGCTGAAAGCCCAGCCAACAAAGCGTTTGTTCCTTCAGGCAAAGGCGATTGTGTTTACACAGGGCATTGATTCGTTAGGCGTGAATATGGGGTCTAATCCATTAATCAATAATAAATCCAGACCACGCGAATATGCTTGGTATGTGGGCAGTGGCGATAAGGCAGAGGGATTGATGGTGAATCTGCTGGCGTCGTATGAACTGTTCGAAAACTTATTCATTGATCTGCATTATCTGCAGCGTAATTATTCTACACAATTGCGAGGTGCAAGTAATACTACTGTATTCTCAGCAGGTATGCGATGGAATATTGGTCGGCGCGATTTTGATTTTTAATTAGTCTTCAAAATGCAAGGAAAATACAATCATGCGTGATTGTATCTTATCAATGACATTGGAATATTTCAGTGCAGGATCTGTTTGATGCAAATTGCTGAATCCTCTGCTGAACTTGATCTCAGGTGAAATGGTGACAAAGGGTAAATAAAAATTGAAACCCAATCCTGTTTCTATCAAATAGTCGTTGCGCTTTAACTTCAGCAAGTCTTCTGCATTGCGTGAAGCAGAGTTACTGCTTAGATCCATGTCGTAACGAAGTCCACCCAACAAGTACATCCTGAAATTGCCAATACGATCAGAGTTCAATTTCATGTGCACAGGAAAACTCACCAAAGTAGCGGGTAAGGTTTGTTTTACTGTTGGTTGTTCAAATGCTTGTCGAGTGCCTAATGTATACTCAAAATACTTGGCGCCGCCGATGATTAACTGAGGATTAGCGCGAATTTGCCAACGATCACTAACACGTGCTGTAGCGAGTAAACCCATCACAATACCACCACTAGAGCCCGGTTCAACAGTCAACACAGAATCATTCTGCATAAAGCGTGTTGATTTGGTGTGATGCAGGTAAGAACTATTATAGCCAAGGGTTAGACCAAAATAGTAAGTCCAATCATCATGATCAGCACGATAGATTTGTTGTGCTTTGAGGGAAGCGCATAACAAGATGCCTGCTACAAGCAGGATCAATGGTTTGCGGAAGCAGACTTTGTACCACAGTAGATGGTGCATATGCCCAGGCTCAGTTTTTTCAAATACGTTTGGGTAAATCCTGCTTCATGCATAATGTTTAAAAAATCCTGTCCCTCGGGAAAGGCCTGAACACTTTTATTCAGGTATTGATACGCTTGTTTATTGCTGGAAAATAACTGAACCAACACAGGGGCAATATGGGTCATGTACAAATCGTAGATACCCTTGAAGCCAATTTGTCTGGGTTTAGAAAATTCCAACACCACTAAATTACCGCCCGGCTTCAATACACGGTGCATTTCTTTGAGTCCTTTAACAAGGTTTTCGAAGTTTCTTACCCCAAAAGCCACAGAAATCGCATCAAAATGCCCATCTGCAAACTGTAAATGCTCACTATCGCCTTGTTGTAGTTCAATTGCATGACTCAAGCCAAGGTCTTTGATCTTCTTTTTGCCCAGATCAAGCATGCCCTTGGAAATATCTACACCAATGATTTTTTCAGGTCTTAATTGCTTCCAAGTCATGATGGCCACATCGCCTGTGCCTGTGGCTACATCTAGAATCAATTTAGGATTGGTTTTGCCTAATTCTTTGATAGCCTTTTTACGCCATACAATGTCAGAACCGCCGCTTAAGAAACGATTCAAAAAATCGTAACGAAAAGCGATCTTATCGAACATCTGTGCTACCTGCGCCTTTTTCTCCAGTTGACTATCGCCAAAAGGAACTACTTCATCGTGTGCAAATTGACCCATGGCGCGAAGATATTGATTTTCCCTGCCTGCTGTCTTTTTGTGGAACTGCACAAACCATCAAATCCCGCTTTTGCGCCTATCTTCGTTGCATGCGTGCAAGGGTGTATAAGTCAACAGGTAGCTGGTATCAGGTAAAAAGTGATGCTGGAAAACGCTATAACGCCCGTCTGAAAGGGGTATTTAAAACAGAAGATATTTCGTCTACCAACCCTATTGCTGTTGGTGATGATGTGGAGATAGAAGAAGAGCTGGAAACAGAACAATCAGCCGTTATTACTGAAATTCACGACCGCCGCAATTATGTGATTCGTTCTTCGCCGCATACACGTTGGCAGCACCATATCATTGCCTCTAATCTAGATCAGAGTTTGCTGTTTATCACACTTAAAGAACCTAGAACCTCACAAGGTTTCGTGGATCGTTTCCTCATTTCTTGCGAAGCGTACCATATTCCTGCTATTCTCATCGTCAATAAAGCAGATATCTATCGCAAGAAAGAATTGGCCTTGTTTGAAGAGTGGAAAGAGATGTACACGGCCATTGGTTATACTGTTTTACTCACTAGTGTGATGGAAGGAAAAGGCATAGATTATGTGCGTGGTTTGTTGCAACACAAGACTACTTTGCTGAGTGGCCATAGCGGTGTAGGCAAATCAAGTTTTATCAATGCTGTATTTCCTGAAATGGGTTTGCGCACGCAGGAAGTGAGTGGCTGGAGCGGCAAGGGTATGCATACCACTACCTTTGCTGAAATGTTTGATATACCCGGAGGCGGCAGCATCATTGATACGCCCGGTATTCGTGAATTGGGTTTGGTAGATATTAGTAAGCAGGAGCTTTCGCATTATTATCCTGAGATGCGTCAATACATCAATGATTGTCAGTTCAATAATTGCTCACACATCAATGAACCCGGCTGTGCAGTGAAAGCTGCAGTAGCAGAAGGGCATATTCATGAGAACAGGTATATCAGTTACCTGACCTTGTATGATTCTATTGAAGAAAACAAATACTAATTAGACTTTAAATTTCTTGGCTTTGCGTGCCGCTTTCATGGCTTTGGGATCACCGGCAGCTAATTTTTCAGCGCCAATATTCTTGCCATTGGTGGGACAACCTTTCTTTGGTTCGCGCGAACCAAAGAAACGATAGTATAATCCGCATGAGCTTAGCATACAGCTGAGGAAGACAAGTAAAAGAAGTTGTTTTCTCATGGGTTGGATTTAGGTACTTCGTTATGCGCATCAAACCAAGATGCGTAGTGTGTATAGTTATTGGCGATGCGTTCAATTTCACCGCTAATTAATTCTTGCGGAATATTTTTCACTTTTTTAGCGGGTACACCTGCATAAATGCTTCCGGCTTCTACAATAGTTCCTTCCAGTACAACAGCACCCGCAGCGATGATAGAATTGCTATGCACTTCGCAGCGGTCCATCACAATTGCGCCCATACCGATCAATACATGGTCGTGAATGGTACAGCCATGCACAATGGCATTGTGGCCAATGGACACATGGTTGCCAATATTGGTGGGATGCTTCTGATACGTGCAATGAATTACAGCACCATCTTGTACGTTTACTTTATTACCCATGCGGATATAATGCACATCGCCTCTTACCACTGCATTGAACCAAACACTGCATTGATCACCCATGGTTACATCACCTACGATGGTGGCGTTGGGGGCAACAAAGCAGTCCTGCCCGAATTGTGGATGTTTGTTTTCTACAGGAAGGATTAGTGCCATAACTTCGAATTTCTGATCAAATGTCGCAGTTTGACAGAAGAATTGATACAAATGGCAGCAATTTCTCATAAGGAACTTTTTCTCAGGCATGTGGCGCAAACCTCGCAAGCACCTATCGGTATTGAGATGGTGAAAGCAGATGGCGTCTATTTGTATGGTGCAGACGGACAGCAGTATATTGATTTGATTGCCGGATTCAGCGTAGCAAATATTGGTCACTCAGATCCTGCTGTGGTGCAAGCTGTGCAAACACAAGCTGCTGAATACATGCACTTGATTGTGTATGGTGAGTTTATTCAGCAACCACAAGTGGCTTATGCGAAGTTGTTAACGGAGCATTTGCCTGCTTCTTTGAACTGCGTGTATTTTACCAATAGCGGTACAGAAGCAACAGAAGGTGCGATGAAGTTGGCCAAGCGTGTAACAGGTAGAACACGCATCATCAGTTTCAACAATAGTTATCACGGTAGCACGCAGGGTGCGTTGAGTGTGATGGGTGGTGAATATTGGCGCAATGCATTCAGGCCTTTGTTGCCGGATGTGTTGCACCTCGAGTATGGAAGTGCAGAAGCTCTGGACGCGATTGATCATACAGTTGCTTGTGTGATTATGGAAACAGTACAGGCCGAAGCTGGAGTGAAAGCACCTGATGCAGCTTGGATACAAGCGGTACGCAAAAAATGTGATGAGCATTGTGTGTTATTGATATTGGATGAAATTCAATCAGGCTTTGGTAGAACAGGTAAGCTCTGGGCTTTTGAACATTTTGATATTGTACCGGATATTTTGTTATTAGGCAAAGCATTGGGTGGTGGCATGCCATTAGGTGCCTTTATTGCAGATCAAAGACTGATGTCTACACTCACGCATGATCCGGTGTTGGGACATATCACTACGTTTGGCGGTCACCCGGTTTCTTGTGCAGCCGGTAAAGCGGCTTTTGAAGTCTTATTGGGCAGTAATTGGATGGTGACTGCGCCACAATTCATTACAGAACTGGGCGATGATTTAATACAACATCCATTGGTACGAGGTGTGCATCGCTTTGGTGCTTGGATGGCAGTAGAGTTTGCAGATGACACCACAGCGCAATCCATCATTCATCGCGCAGTAAAACACGGCTTAATAACAGATTGGTTTTTGTTTGCGCCTAATTGTATGCGCATTGCGCCGCCGCTTTGCATTAGTCATGCGGAGATGCAGGTAGTTGCCGAAAAGCTATTGAAAGTATTGAATGCTTAAGCTTCGCACTCTAAGCGGCAAAAGCGACTATACAGCTTTTCATATACAGGAATGATATTGTGTATATCGAAGCGTTTAGCCTGCTCGTAAGCTTTATCCTTCATCGCTTCCAGCTTAGCATCATCACTCAGTAAACCAATGGCGAATTCACTCATCGCTGCTACATCGCCTACATCAGCCATATAACCTGTTTCACCATGTGTATTGATTTCACTCAAGCCACCGGCATTGGTGCTAATCACCACAGAGCGTGCTGCCATGGCTTCCAGTGCTGCCAAACCAAAGCTTTCATATTCAGAAGGTAGTAAGAACACATCGCTGACTGCAAGAATGTCTTCCATTTGTTCTTGCTTACCTACAAAACGTACATCCTCATCAATGTGTAATTCGCGTGCCAGTTCTTCCATCGCAAAACGTTCCGGTCCGTCGCCTACCATCAACAATTTAGCAGGCATACGCAAACGAACGGCTGCAAATACTTTCAGCACATCGCCTACACGTTTTACTTTTCTGAAATTGGATGCGTGCATCAGAATTTTCTCACCCTTGGGGGCAATTACCTGGCGAAATGCATCAATTGGTTTTTTGCTGAAACGGGTAAGGTCCACAAAATTGTAGATGACCTCAATGTCTTTTGTAATGTGGAAGTATTTATACGTTTCTTCTTTCAGGTTCTGCGAAACCGCTGTAATAGCATCGCTCTCATTGATGGAAAAAGTAACCACCGGCTCATAGGTCTTGTCCTTACCCACCAGTGTGATATCTGTTCCATGCAGGGTGGTAATTACCGGCACATTACGACCTTTTTTCTGCTTCACGATTTGTTTGGCTAAATAAGCGGCTGATGCGTGCGGAATGGCATAATGCACATGTAAGAGGTCAAGGTCATGGTTGATGATCACATCCACCATCATACTGGCTAAAGCCAGTTCATAAGGTGGATAATCGAATAATGGGTAGGAGTTTACCCTTACTTCATGGTAAAAGATATTGGTATTGAACTCGTTCAGTCGCACCGGTTGCTGGTAGGTGATAAAATGCACCTGATGGCCTTTATCAGCCAGCGCCTTACCTAATTCCGTTGCCAATACACCGCTACCGCCATAAGTGGGATAGCACACAATGCCTATTTTCATGAAGTTGTTTTGCGTGTCTAAATAACAACTAATAATCCAAATGGTTACTACCAATGGTCATAGGCACAAAAAATTGACCAATTCTTCATTTATCTTTAGCCACATGAAAAAATTACTCTTTTTGCTAGCTGCACTGCCATTTTGTGTAGCAGCTCAATCAGAAGAAGATGCGGTTTTCATCCGCAAACTGGCAGATGAAGTGCTGGTGAATGGTAAAGCGCATGATTTACTGCGAGATTTAACTAAGAATATCGGTCATCGCTTGTCGGGCTCGCCACAATACAATAAAGCTGCTGTTTGGGGTAAAACCGAAATGGAGAAAATGGGCGCAGATAAAGCTTGGTTACAAGAATGTCTGGTACCCAACTGGAAACGTGGTAAAGACGAAGTATTCATTGCTGAAATGGATGGTCGTAAACAAAAGCGCATGCTGAATGCTTTGGCATTGGGTAATTCTTTGGGTAGCGGTAAGCCTGTTGTGGCTGAGGTTCTAGCTGTGCAGGATTTCAATGAGTTGGAGAAAAGAAAGGATGAAGTAAAGGGTAAGATTGTTTATTATAACGCAGCATTCGATCAGCGTCATGTACAAACATTTCGCGCTTATGGCGAAATGGGTCAATACCGCAGAGGTGGTGCAAGCAGGGCTGCTAAATATGGTGCAGTTGGTACGTTGATTCGCTCTCTCGGCGGCGGTACAGATAATTTCGCGCATACAGGTAGTATGGCATACAATGATTCATTGCCTAAGATTCCTGCCGCTGCGCTTGGCTTGCGCGATGCAGATTTTTTGTGGGATATGACCAGACATACAGATGTTACCGTGTCATTAACGACGAGTGGGAAGTTCAATCCTGATACGATTAATCATAATGTGATTGCTGAATTACGCGGCTCGCAGTTTCCTGATACTTATATCACGATTGGCGGTCACTTAGATAGTTGGGATGTAGGTGAAGGTGCACATGATGATGGTGCAGGCATTGTACAAACCATGGAAATCCTGCGCGCATTTAAGCAGTTGGGCTATAAGCCCCGCTATAGCATTCGCTTTGTGTTGTTTGCCAATGAAGAGAATGGTTTAAGAGGCGGACAGAAATACGCAGAAGAAGCAAAGGCAAAAGGAGAGAAGCATTTGTTTGCATTAGAAAGTGATGCGGGTGGTTTTACACCAAGAGGTTTTGGCTTTACGGCTTCTCCTGAGCAATTGGCAAAGATCAAAGCTTGGTTGCCTTTGTTAAAGCCATACGGTATTGGTGATTTAGAAGCTGGTGGCGGCGGTGCGGATATCGGTCCGCTCAGAAGCTTAGGTACTGTGCTCGCTGGCTTGCAGCCGGATAGCCAGCGCTACTTTGATGTACACCATACCCACAACGACGTGTTTGAAAATGTCAACAAGCGTGAGCTGCATTTGGGTGCTTTGAATATGGCTGCATTGGTTTATCTTGTAGATAAATACGGTCTCTAATGACAAAAGGTAAATTTTTCAGTTGGTTCCTTGGAATATTAGTGGTTATTCTGGCCATTGTAGTTTATTGGAAATTTTTCTTTGTGTATTCAGAAGGTACCAAGGCGGGCGCATTGAATACCTTTCAGAAGAAGGGTTTTGTTTTCAAAACCTACGAGGGAAAGATTATTCAAAGTGGCTTCAAAGCCAATGTACAGAGCAATGAATTTGAATTCAGTGTTACCAATGAACGCGTAGCCAGAATTTTGATGGAGAATGCCGGAAGGGAAATGGAATTACACTATAAGCGTTATTTAGGTGCTTTGCCTTGGCGTGGCGCACAAAGCTATATTGTAGATAGTGTGTATGCAATCAGGGGTAGTGTGGGTGAAACCATTATTAGTCCCAAATAATTAAGCCTGTAACAAGAATATGGCCGGACGTTTATGGATGTCCGGCTTTTTTTGTGCCCATGCTTTGATGGGTTGTGTGCGAATTGATTCCGCATCACCTGTGATGTCTACTGCAATGCAGAATAGGGTGTTGGGCTGACAAGCCTGCAGCACATCAGCAATCAGCTGATTATTGCGATATGGTGTTTCAATAAAAATCTGTGTGCAGTTTCTTTTGCGCGAATCTGCTTCCAGCTCTTTCAGCACTTTTTTTCTTTCAACAGTATCAATGGGTAAGTAACCATGAAATTGAAAACGCTGACCATTCATTCCGCTGGCCATCAAAGCCAATAGTATAGAGCTCGGTCCGGTTAAAGGCTTGATGGCAAATCCATTTTCCTGTGCAGCTGCAACCAGTATTTGTCCGGGATCAGCAATGCCCGGGCATCCTGCTTCGCTGATGATGCCAATTGTATCGCCGTTGCGCAAATGTTGTAGAAAAGCCTGTTTTACTTGATCTTCTGCTTTATGAATGGCGTACCATTTGTAATTGTCGATCACCATCTCGCGCCACAATTGTTTCAAATAGCGGCGTGCAGATTTTTCATTCTCCACAAAAAAAACAGTACAGGTTTTAACGGCTGCCGTAACGTATGCAGGAATGGGTTCCAGATGTGCTTCATCCAGAAATGTAGGAATCAATACAACCTGTCCTGCCTTATTCATTGGTGCTTTGTTTCAACGGATAGATACTCAGTGTAGCAGCAACAACAGCATAAGCTGGTGCAAATACCCAACCAATAAAAGGTACCATGTGCATGAGATAGAAGACTAAGCCATTACCAATAGCCAAACCTTTGTGCTGGCCGATGAAATAAATACTTTCTGCAGCAGATTTCTTGTGTCTTTCCATACTGTAGTCCAGCATAGAAAAACCATAGTAATAACATTCAATCAGAATAGCCATGATGGGCGTCATCCAACCAACTACTGGGATCACACTCAAAAACAAAATGGATAATGCATACACAGTTTGCCACAATGAATTGCGCAAAGCCAGTTGAATGCCTCTTACAATATCTTTCCATAATTGCTGCAGACTAAACGGATAGTCTTTGCCTTCCATGATGGCAGCAGTTTTCTCGCTGAGATAAGCAAATACAGGTGAGCCAAGAATCAACCATACATATTTGAACAGGGAGAAGTAAAACAGCATTTGTATGATCCACAAAAAGAAACCACCGATGGTGAATAGAAAACCGAGAAAGCCATCATTCATACCATCCAACCAAGCTTTCAATCCTGTTTTCAAGCTGAGCCATTCGATAAATAAATTGGATGTTTTGCCAAAGTAGTACATACTGATCATGAATAAGATCAGGTAGAGCAAGCCGGGAATCAGTATCCATTTCAGCAGTTTATGCTGCTTAATGAATTGATGTGCTTTGCCATAAGCTTGTAATGCTATCAGTATCTCTTTGAACAATGGGGGCTTTTTTACGAAGTTAAAGCTTTCATATTACCTTGGTCGTATGGATGAAAACGCCCTTTTTCAGCAAAAATTGCCGCCAGCATTTTACCTGCGCAAAAATGTGGTACAGATTGCGCAGGAATTACTCGGTAAACTCTTGGTGTCTGTACAAGATGGGCAATTGGTTGCAGCACGTATTGTAGAAACTGAAGCGTATGCGGGTGCAACAGATAAAGCCTCACATGCGTATAACAACAGACGCACGGCGAGAACAGAAGTAATGTTTGGCGAAGGCGGACAAGCTTATGTGTATTTATGCTATGGCATTCACCATTTGTTCAATGTGGTTACCAATCAGGCGGATATTCCACATGCTATATTGATTCGTGCTGGAGAGATTGTTATGGGTGAGGCAATGGTGCTACATCGTTACCGTACTAATCAAATGGAGCATCGATTTGGAAAGGGGCCGGGTAACTTGAGTAAAGCTTTGGGTATTACCACTGCACTCACTGCCACATCATTACAAAGTGATTTACTGTTTATAGCAGATGATGGTCATCGAATTATCAAGAAGCAAATCATCGCAACGCCACGTATCGGAGTTGATTATGCAGGTGCAGATGCATTGCTGCCCTATCGATTCATTGTAGCTGGTCATCCCGCTGTTAGCGGCAAAAAAACGATTTAGAATTTCGGACAGAGTACTGGCCTGTCGGTAGAAGGTCTTCTTGTGTAAATCAAAGAAACTTCAATACCGCCTGCACCACTGGATGCAGTGCGTAATGCAGAAGTGTTTATATCGTATGTTGCACCTAATCGAAGATCACCAAACTCTACGCCCAAATAAGGAATCAATGCATCTTTCATTCTGGTCCAAGCGCCTACATAAATGCTTGTGGGTTTATCTTCGAGCGGATTAGCAATCAACTGAACTGCACCACCAAGCACGGTTTCACGCACACCTGCTTGAAAACTTTGCAAAGCACTTAAATGCAAACTAGCGTGATCACTAAATGGAAAAAATCCGCCTGCTTGTATAGTGGTTCTTGGTTTTAACTCTGTTGCATTGCCGGTAAAACTTTGCTTCGGTCTGTTCACATGATACATGCTCACACCGGCGTAGAAGAAATTGCTACCGTTGGTACTACCCGTGTATAACACACCACTATTCAAATCAAAGTATCTCGATTTTAAAGTAGCATTATTGAAAGTTTCACCACTTACGCCTGTAAAGCCATCCACAGTTAGCTGGTCTTCAAAGCTCAGTAAAGCAGTGTTCAATACCATATTAGCAAAAGTGCCTTGAAAGCCTAGTCCCAATTGATGATAGCCATTATCATCTAGTGTGATGTGGTAGGCAGTAGATAAAGACACATAATTAAACTTCAGAGCACCGGCCGAGCTTTGGTCTGCGAGGCCCATCACGCCTACGCCCCAAATATTGTTTCTGTCTTCACCCAATGGTTTGAAGTCGGCAGCCAAGGTTGACGTGCGAAAAGCCTGATTAATGGTTGGCCACTGATCTCTATTGTTCAACGCAATTCTATACGTACCATGAAACTTACCCGTGAAAGCCGGGTTGAGTGTGAGCGGGGACGCGAAGAATTGAGAGAAATGCGGATCCTGTGCCATTAATACATAACAGCAATGCAGCAGCAGTAAAGTCGCGATCAGCCTTTTTCGCAATATCCACATAAGAGGAGGACGATAAATATAACCTTTTCGTTGCCTCTTACCTGAAAAAAGGGGATGAATGACTGTTAAAAACCGCTTATGACTGGTTCTTGGTGCCGAATGCTAGGTCGCCTGCATCGCCCAATCCGGGTACGATATAGCCCTTGGCTGTTAGTTCCTCATCAATATCACCACACCAAATGCGGATGCCAGTACCCAGCTCGCGCTGTACGTATTCCAAGCCACTCACGGCTGCAATGGCGCAAACCAAGTGTATTTCCTTCGGTGTGCCTTCTTCCTGCATGTATTGTACTGTCTTCACCAAAGATGCACCGGTGGCCAGCATAGGATCGCTGATGATCACAATACGATTGTCTAAAGATGGGCAGCTCATGTATTCCAAGCTGATTTCAAAAGAACCATCTCTGTGGTGCTTTCTGTAGGCAGAGATAAATGCATTGTCTGCTTTGTCCAGATAATTCAACATACCCTGATGTAAAGGCAAACCGGCACGCAGAATGGTGGCCAGTACAGGCTGTTCAGCAAGTACCTTGCTTTCATGTACGCCTAAAGGTGTTTGGGTTTCTTTTACCTGATTGGGTAAGAGTTTGCTGATTTCATAGGCAGCAATTTCACCGATACGTTCTAGGTTGCGGCGAAAACGCATTCTATCTTTCTGCACGTCTACATCTCTCAATTCAGCTACCCAGTTGCTAACTAGGCTGTGCTGTTCACTCAGGTTGATGATCATGTTGAATGGGTGGATTCAGTTAGCTTTGGAGGGCAAAGCTAAAATCTCTTACCTGCAATCAGAAATTTATGTTCTATAGAGCTATCGGACTCATGAGTGGCAGTAGTTTGGACGGATTGGATATTGTATTTGCTGAATTTGAAGAATATGGCGGCAAATGGCAATACACGATTCTAGCGGCCGATTGTTATCCATATAGTGAGCAGTGGATGAATCGATTACAAGCGGCTACACAATTGACTGCGTATGAGTACATGCTCTTGCATACCGATTTTGGCCGATACGTTGGCGAGCAGGTCAACAAGTTTATTGCTGCGCATCAGCTGGAACATAAAGTGCAATTGATTGGATCGCACGGGCATACCACTTTTCATGTACCACATTTGGGCATGACGGGACAGATTGGGGATGGTGCTACCATTGCTGCAGTAACAGGCATCAATGTAGTGAGTGATCTGCGTGCTATGGATGTGGCTTTGGGTGGACAAGGCGCGCCTATTGTGCCGATGGGTGAGAAACTATTACTCGCACAATATCCATTCTTACTGAACCTGGGTGGTATTGCCAATATCTCTCGCCAAGGCGAAAACTATGTGGCTTTTGATGTTTGTCCCGCCAACCGCGTGTTGAACATGTTGGTGAATCAATTGGGGCATGCATATGATGATGGTGGTACAATTGCTGCATCGGGACAATTGAATACAGCATTGCTTACCAAGTTGAATGCTTTGGATTATTACCAACAGCCCTTTCCTAAATCTTTGGCCAATGATTATGGCACCGATATTGTTTTTCCATTGATACAATCAGCCGGACTTTCCGTACCTGATGCTTTACGTACGTACACGGAGCATATTGCTTTGCAATTGGGTTATAGTATTGCAGGGTTACATACAGGTAATCAACCTGCACAGTTATTGGCAACAGGCGGTGGGGCACACAATCATTTCCTCATTCAACGCATTCAAGCAGCAGTAGCGCCAATGCAAATAGAAGTAGTAGTACCCGATGCCAAACTCATCAATTATAAAGAAGCATTGGTGATGGGTTTATTGGCAGTATTACGCTGGCGCGAAGAAAATACTGTGCTGCATTCTGTAACGGGCGCTTCACGCAGCAGTATTGGCGGCGCCGTGTGGATGGGGCAAGAAGCTTAAGTAAGGAAAAAGTCAAAAGTCAAAAGCCTGCCTGCCGAAGCCTCGGCGTAGGCAGGGGAAAAGCAAAAAGGAAAAAGTGGTTGTTATGCTGAAAGCGAAAGGCTTAAGGCGTAAAGCACAAAGCGCAATGCTTAAGTCAAAACGCTTAAAAGCTTAATGCTAAATGCAAATGTCTAGTGAAAACAAGCCCTCAGCCTTATGCTTTAAGCTCTCTCGGCTTTACAGGAAACTAAAACTATCTCCATCAAACAAACCCAGATCGCTAAGTTTTAAATGTGGTATTACCAAGAGTGCCATAAAGCTCAATGTCATGAAAGGCGATTGTAATGTGCTGCCTAATTCTTTTTTGCTGAACGCATCAATATCGGAGTAAGCAGCAGCAACAGCATAACCATCATCCGCACTCATCAATCCTGCAACAGGTAAGGCTACACAATGCGTATGTGCCACATTCACCGCACTTACACCACCCTTAGCGTTAATCACTGCATTAATAGCTTTTGCCAAGCTGGCATCATCTACGCCAACAGCTACAATATTGTGGCTATCGTGCGCAACAGAAGAAGCAAGTGCGCCTTCTGTTAATCCAAAATTTTTGATGAAACATTTGGCTACCGGTGCTTGCTTGTATCTGTTCACCACCACCATTTTCAAGATGTCTTTTTCCGGCTGCGCTACAAGCTGACCGTCTTGCGTTTTGGGTGCTAACCAAAGTTTGTTGGTAATGAGCTGTCCGTCTAAAGCTTCCATCACTGGTATCAAGTCATCTTGCTGCGGATACTGATCTGCAGCCAAGGCTAAGTCTACTTCGGTGATGGGTGCACAATCAAATTGATTAATGGGTGTAACAGCTACAGACTGAATAAAGCTTTGTCCGTTCTCAGCAACCAGCTTGCCATTGATGTATGTAGCAGTCACTTCGAATGATTGCAGGTCTTTTACCAGCACCAAGTCTGCTGCATCGCCTTCTCGTAATAAACCAATAGGTAGTTTGTAATGCAATACAGGGTTTACGCAAGCGGCTTTCAATACTTTGAAAATATCAATGCCTTTGGCCACTGCACGGGCACAAAGTGCGTTGATGTGCGACACTGCCAAACTATCCGGATGTTTATCATCACTACAAAAAAGAATATGATTAGGATAGTCGTGCAACAAATCAATCAACGCCTCAAAATTCTTAGCAGCACTGCCTTCACGAATGATGATCTTCATGCCGTATTGCAGTTTATCCAAAGCTTCTTCCTTGGTAAAACATTCGTGATCGGTAGAAATACCTGCGTCAATATATTGTTTGGCTTGTTCGCCACGAAGGCCCGGTGCATGTCCGTCTACAGGCTTGCCTGCCGCATGCGCAGCGGCAATCTTTTGCATCACTTCCGGGTCTTTGAAGAGTACACCGGGAAAATTCATCATTTCACTTAAATAGAGAATATCCGGTTCGTTTAGCAATGCAGCTACTTCTGTGCTATTCAAGCTGGCACCAGCAGTTTCAAATGTGGTTGCAGGTACACAACTGGGTGCGCCAAAGAAAAATTTAAAAGGTGTTTGTTTGCCATTGTTGATCATGAATCGTACGCCTTCCATACCACATACATTGGCAATTTCATGCGGATCGCTTACGGTACCTACTGTACCATGCACCACGGCCATGCGAGCAAATTCACTGGGAACCAGCATACTGCTTTCCACATGCACATGGCTGTCGATAAAGCCGGGAATGATATAGGGTGCATTGGGTGCTAAGTTTGACAATGCATCAATTCTAAGAATCCTGCCATCGGCAATGGTAACCGTTGCAGGATAGATCTGCTCTTTCCAGATGTCTACAAATTGTCCCTGAATGCTTTTCTCCGCAGCCATTGTTGTAATTTTAAAGCACCAAATTACCAATATGTTTACTCGTTTAGGACTGCTTTGCAGTATTTTCTCTTGTTTGTCCGTTTTTGCCCAACCCACGAATACAGAAAAGTTGGTTTTAACGCAGGAAATGCCTGAAGGTATTGTGCGCGTGTATCAGTTTAATGAGTCGGTATATCATATTCGGGTGCAACTGCATGGGCTCTCGCATCAGGAGAATATCAGCAATGCGGTGATTGCTACACCCAAGCCTTATGGCATGTCTGATGTGGTGCGTAATGCTGATCATATTGCTATTGGCGCTTTTCGTTTGAGTAGCTTGATCAATACGAATCAGCAGCGTGGTATGCGTTTGCTCTTAGGTAAGGAAGAACGCATCTTTGGTGCAGGTGAAAGAGCCATTCCACAAAATAGAAGGGGGTATCGTTTAGACCTGAATAACAATCCCTGGTATGGTTATAGCTATGGTGCAGAGAATTTGAATTTTTCTGTGCCTTTTATTCTTTCTTCCGAAGGTTATGCAGTTCTATTTGATAATCCTGCACGTGGTTATTTGGATATTGGTAAAGCCAATCAACACATCTTGGAATATGGTGCAATATCCGGTGAAGTGAATTGTTACGTGATTCTCGGTAAGAGCTATGGCTCCATCTTGCAGCAATACCATCAATTAACAGGTACACAGCCTATTCCGCCAAGATGGGCATTCGGCAATTTCGTAAGCAGGTTTGGTTATCGTAGTGATGCACAGGTGCGCGATGTGGTGGCGCGCATGAAGAAAGACAAGTTTCCTATGGATGCTTTGGTCTTTGATTTATTCTGGTTTGGTGATAGCATTCAACACACATTAGGCAATTTGGATTGGGTGAATCGCAAAGCTTGGCCTGATCCCAAACGCTTGCTCACTGATTTGTCTGCCCAAAAAATCAATCCTGTTTTAATTACGGAACCTTTCTTTTTAAGAGATACACGCCAGTTCAATAATTCATTACCTTATCTCGCGAAAGACAGTGCCGGTAAGCCTTTTATGTTAACCGATTTTTATTTCGGCTATGGCGGTATGTTGGATGTGTTTCGCAAAGATGCGCAGGAATGGATGTGGCAGCATTATGCTAAGCAGATTGCCAATGGTGCCAAAGCTTGGTGGACAGATTTGGGTG
>JACCDH011263147.1_pt1 | contig 17709 bp, 9 predicted proteins | sample 7442481 | NCBI WGS metagenome assembly JACCDH01 (sample SAMN15323433, study PRJNA562643) | freshwater metagenome | isolation source: river surface water | place: USA:Blue River Watershed | collected 2017-08-15
CTGTCTGTTTTTGTGATAGTCTTTTTAATATGGAAAACTCAGACCAACAATCCGAAAATTCCGCCCCAATTAATTTTATTGGAACTGGTTTTCATGATCTCTCTCCATTTTCTGCCCATGAAATTGTGGTTGATGGGATTATTTGCAAGACACTTGAACATGCCTATCAAGCACTGCGTCTCAAACCAGGCGCTGAACGTGACGATGTGTTGGCGACACGTAGTCCGATTGATGCTTGGCACAGAGGACAAAAGTATAAACATAATCCAGCACTCCAGATTGAGAATCACGACAAGTATATGTTTATGGAGCGATTATGTCGTATCAAGTTACAGCAACACGATGATATTAGACAAGTGTTATTGGATACACAAGGTCGTGAACTGGTGAAAGTATCTAACACAGACTACTATTGGGGAACAGGAACTGATGGTACTGGTGAAAATATGCTAGGTAACATTTGGATGAAACTGCGCTCTGAACTAAAAAGCTAATATCCTAGTATTCTTCGGTTCTGCCTCTTTTCGTGTTACGCTTTTTTGTATGGTCACAAATGATATTGAAATTGAGCTCCGCGGACGCCTCACCCATGAGCAGTATCTTACGCTACTTGCAACTTTGCAAAGGGATGGAATATATAAGGAACATAAGCATCGCTTGTTGCTGGATTATTCGACGTTTTTGCCAGGTGAGGGAGTGGCAGAACGAAAGCAAGACATCCGTCTTCGCATCACTAATGGGGTGCCAGAAATCATGACCAAGATTGGCGGTTGGGGTGGTGACGAACACCGACGGGAAATTTCTATTGTCACCGAAGCTGGTAGTTTTGATCGGTTGGTTGAAACTTACGGGATCCTTGGCTATACCAGAGCAATTGTTGCTGAGCGTCATACTGAGGTATTTGAGTATCAGGGTTTTGAGTTTGCTTTGGTAACGGTTCCTAATCACAGCTACTATTTTGAAATTGAATCGATGGCTCATGGTGAAGCTGATGTCTCTAGAGTAAAATCAGAAATGAGAGCTATCTGTAGTGAGATGAAACTAGAAATTTTTGACGATGCTGGTTTTTATGCTTATATAGAAGAATTGAATCGCGAGGCTAATACTGTTTTTGAGTTCAAAGACTTTGAACCAAATTACTTCTCTAAGCGGTACGCAATATAAGATATGCATTTTCACGTTATAACTATTTTCCCAGAAGTCTGTGCGGCGTACACCAACGCGAGTGTGCTTGGTCGTGCTCAGAAGGCGGAGAAAGGGAAGGGTGCCAAAGTGAAGGGAAAGCAGATTGATGTGAGCTACTACAATCCGCGCGACTTTGCGACTGATAAACATAAGAAAGTCGACGAACGGCCTTATGGCGGTGGGCCAGGTATGGTGATGCTCGCAGAGCCGATTCTCAAAGCCTGGGAGAAAGCGGTGGGGAAGAAAACGGCGGCCTTAAAGAAAGGCAAGGTGAAGACACTCATGATGTCTCCGCGCGGGACGATGTTTACGAACGAACTCGCCAAACAGTGGGCGAGTGAGTATGAGCACATCGTGCTCATCTCTGGCCGCTACGAAGGAATCGATGCCCGAGTCAAAGATATAACAGGAGCCGAAGAGGTGTCGGTCGGTGACTATGTACTCACTGGTGGAGAACTACCAGCGCTCACCATCATTGATAGTGTCTCACGACAGATCCCGGGCGTCCTAGGCACCTTTGAATCACTCGAAGACGAACGAGCTACCAGTGGTGTGACATATACCCGCCCAGAAGTCTTGGTCTACAAAAAGAAAAAGCACCCTGTGCCAGAGGTACTGCTTGGTGGCAATCATGCCGAGATAGAAAAGTGGCGCTGTGGTTTATAAAACCTACAAATCTTTCTGGTAACATGTTGGATTTGGGGAAAACCTTTGACTTTTCATTTTTTTTGTGTATTATATATACATACCCTCCAGTCGCTTCGGTGACTGGCCGCAAACCCACAGTCGAAAGACTGTGGGTTTTGCTATGATTTCATGTATACATGAAAAGAGTCTATGTATATATTGATAGTTTCAATCTTTATTATGGAGCTTTAAAACCAAACCCCAGCTATAAATGGTTAAATGTTGAGAAATTGATGCTAGCCTTATTGCCGAAAACTGGTTATAAAATAGAAAAAATTAAATTCTGTACAGCTAGAGTTAGTGCGTCAGATTTTGATCTAGATAAACCAGTTCGTCAAGACATATATTTTCGAGCACTCGCAACGATTCAAAGTTTAGAATTCGTGTGGGGAAAATATAAGGCTAAACCTATAAGGATTCAAATCACCAAGGATGTAAAAGTTCAAGGTAAAACTTTTGAGGAAAAAGGAACTGATGTAAATGTTGCGGTTCATATGGTAAACGACGGATACCGAGACAGGTATGATGTAGTAGTCTTAGTATCTAATGATAGTGATATTGCAGAAGCACTAAAGATTGTAAAAAATGATTTGGGTAAAGAAATATGGTTAATCAACCCTGGTCTAGATAGTTCAACTACAAAATCGTTATCACACTATGCTAATGAGGTGCGTAAACTAAGGTTTTCCCATATCAAGGATTCTCAGTTTTCTGGAATAGTAACCGATACTATTGGTCCATTTCATAAGCCAAAAACATGGTAACTAAACCTTGTTTGTCTAACTGTTGCTATTTTTTTGTAAATGGGTATAATTCCCGCACAAACGCTACTCTCGAATGTGTTCTGATTGGGAGATGTCGCGGAGGTACAAATTCGTCGTAATGACAAAATTACAAGCGCACCTCTAAGATATTCAAATGATACGCCTACCAGCGTAGATTTTTTGTGTCTCTGTGGTGTTTAGTCGCATTTATACACTGTATGCAATTCAAAGCCGAAGAATACGCATCTGTTGGCGCTATGCCGCAAAAGACCTTTGCGGTGAGTCCAGCTCCAATGATTGAAGTCCCAGACCTCATCGAACCACAGCGTAACTCGTTTACGTGGTTTATCGAGACTGCGCTCAAAGAAATCTTTACTGAGTTTTCACCGATTACGGACTACTCTGAAAAGAAGTTCGAACTTCGTTTTAAGAAGTACGAATTGGGTGAAGCCAAGTGCACACCAGAGTATGCCAAGGAGAACAAGCTCACGTACGAAGCACCACTCCGTGCTCAGGTAATTTTGAAGAACAAGACCTTTGAAAGTGAGAAGGATCAGGAAATGTTCTTGGCAGATATGCCACTCATGACCGAAAACGGAACCTTCATCATCAATGGTGTAGAGCGTGTTATCGTGCCACAGCTTGCGCGGTCATATGGTATTTTCTTTACTGCGGCCGAAAACAAAGGACGAACACTCTTTGGTGCCAAGATTATTCCAGCTCGTGGAGCTTGGGTAGAAATTGAATCAGATGCTGATGGTGTCATCTACGTAAAAATTGATCGCAAGAAGAAGTTCCCAATCTCTTCACTCTTGCGTGTACTTGGTGTCGAAAAGGAAAAGGACATGATTGATCTCCTCAAGGATATCGAACGCGGTCCTGAGTACATGAAGGCTACTATTGCCAAGGATCCAGCCAAGACTACCGACGAATCATTTGTAGAAATCTACAAGCGACTTCGTGATGGTGATTTGGCTACAGTAGAAAACGCTCGCGAATTTGTACGCTCACTCTTTGCCCCAGAACGTTACGACCTTTCAGAAATCGGTCGTCATCACTTTAATGAACGCTATGGCCTCCCAACTGATGCCAAAGCTACTGCGGTGCGTACTGTATCGATCGAGGATCTTCGGCTGATTCTCTCGAATATTGTGGTGATGAATCACGACAACATGGCAGTACCAGATGATATCGACCACCTCGGATTCCGTCGTGTGCGCTACTTTGGTGAAATGCTCCAACAGCGTGTTCGAGTTGGTATGACTCGTATGAAGCGAAACATCCAGGATCGTATGTCTACGATTGAAGCTGAGACATCGCTCCCGATGCAGATCTTGAACCCTCGTCCACTCCAAGCTGCGATCAAGGAATTCTTTAGTACCAACCAGCTATCGCAGTTCAGTCAGCAGCAGAACAACCTCGCCGAAATCGAACACCTCCGTACACTTTCAGCGCTTGGTCCGGGCGGTTTGACTCGTGAACGTGCCGGTTTTGAAGTGCGTGACGTGCACACCTCACACTACGGTCGTCTCTGTCCGATCCATACGCCAGAAGGTCCGAACATTGGTCTTATTTTGCGTCTCGCGATGTATGCCAAGGTAAACCGTTTTGGTATTATTGAGACTCCTTATGTGAAAGTAGAAAAAGGTCGTGTGACTGGTGAAGTAACCTACATGAATGGTCATGAAGAAGAAAAGTTCACGATTGCACATGCCGCAATTGAACTCGATAAAGACGGCAAGATCAAAGACAAATTTGTTGAAGCTCGCCGTCGGGGTGACTCTCGCACCGTTGGTCGCGAAGAAGTAGAGTACATGGACGTAGCGACCAACCAGGGCTTTTCGATTGCGACATCAATGATTCCATTTTTGAATCACGACGACGCCAACCGTACCCTCATGGGTTCTAACATGCAGAAGCAGGCTACACCATGTCTCATTACTGAGGCGCCGATTGTGGCTACGGGAGTAGAAGGTGTTGCAGCACGCGATAGTGGTCGTGTCGTCTATGCGCTCGAAGCTGGTGAAGTGATTGAGTGTGATGCCAATCACATTGTGATTAAAAACAAAGAAGGGAAGAAGAAAGAATATCCTCTTACAACACTCCAGCGTACCAATGACTTTTCAGCGTTCTATCACCGTCCAGCAGTGAATGTGGGTGACGTGGTAAAGCGTGGTGATTTGCTCGCTGACACCACCTCTACTGACAAAGGTCAGCTTGCGGTAGGGCAAAACGCACTTGTGGCCTTTATGTCATGGAATGGTGCCAACTACGAAGATGCGATTGTTATCTCTGAACGTCTCGTGAAGAAGAGTAAGTTTGCGAGTATCCACTTGGACGAACTCGAAGTAGCGGTGCGTGATACCAAGCTTGGGCCAGAGGTAACGACACCTGATATTCCAAACGTGTCAGAAATGAAGCTCCGTAACCTCGACGAAAACGGTATCATCCGTATCGGTGCGGAAGTCCGTCCAGGAGATATCTTGGTTGGTAAAGTAACACCAAAAGGTGAAACACAACTTACTCCAGAAGAGCGACTCTTACGGTCTATCTTCGGTGAAAAGGCTAAGGATGTAAAAGACACCTCACTTCGACTCGAAGCAGGGAAGCGTGGTCGTGTGATCGGTGTGAAGGTATTTTCACGCGAAAATGGTGATCAGCTCGAAAGTGGTGTGATCAAGCGAATTCACGTGACTGTTGCCCAAGTACGTAATGTATCGGTAGGAGACAAGCTCGCTGGTCGTCACGGTAACAAGGGTGTTATCTCACGTATCTTGCCAGAAGAAGATATGCCATACACTGAAGATGGTCGCCCGATTGATATTCTCTTGACTCCACTCGGTGTGCCGTCTCGTATGAACCTTGGTCAGATCCTCGAGTTACACCTTGGTATGGCTGCCAATACACTTGGTTATCAGGCAGTTGTGCCACCATTTGCCGGTGCCACTGAACACCATGTAAAAGCCGAACTAGCACTCGCTGGATTACCAGAAGACGGTAAGATCCAACTTCGTGATGGTCGTACTGGTGACAAGTTCGCTCAGAAGACTGCAGTCGGTATGATGTATATCTTGAAGCTTCACCACATGGTAGAAGACAAGATCCACATGCGTTCGATTGGTCCGTACTCACTTATTACTCAGCAACCGCTTGGTGGTAAGGCGCAGATCGGAGGACAGCGCTTTGGAGAAATGGAAGTGTGGGCACTCCTTGGATATGGTGCTGCCTATACACTCCGCGAAATGCTCACCATCAAGTCTGACGATATTGTTGGACGATCAGCCGCCTTTGACGCGATTGTACGTGGTGAAAAGATTGGTCATCCACATACACCAGCAGCGTTTAACGTGCTTGTGAATCAGCTGCGCGGACTCTCGCTGGATGTGCGACTCGACAAAGAAGAAGGAGAGCGTCCACCTCGCCGGAGTCGTGATGAGTCAATTTATGAGACCAATTAATCTTCGTTAGAAAATATATGTCTACATTTTCACCAAAGAAGCCGGCTTTAATGCCATCACAGTTCACGGAGATTGGTCTCAAGTTGGCCTCTCCTGAAACAATCCTCGAATGGTCATACGGTGAGGTTACCAAACCAGAAACCATCAACTACCGAACCCAGCGTCCAGAAAAGCATGGTCTTTTCGACGAGCGGATATTTGGTCCAGTTGAAGACTACGAGTGTTCATGTAAAAAGTATCGCGGTATTCGCTACAAGGGTATCGTCTGTGAGAAGTGTGGAGTAGAAATTACTCGCGCGATTGTTCGTCGCGAACGCATGGGCCATATCGACCTCTGTGTACCAGTGTCACACATTTGGTTCTTGCGTGGTGTGCCGTCTCGTATTGCTCTCCTCCTTGGTATTACCGCCTCATCAATTGAAAAGGTAATTTACTTTGCCGGCTACATTGTGACCAAAGTACGTGAAGACGAACGGGCCCGACTCCTCAAGGAACTCGATACAGAATTCAAGGCCAAGTACAAAGAGCTCCAAAACGAAGATGCACGCGAAGCCTTGAAGACTCGTATGGAAGACATGAAGAAGGAGATTGAAAATATTGCCGCCGGAATGGTGCTTGACGAAACTACGTTCCATAAGTTTTCTATCAAGTACAGTACACTCTTTGAGGCAAAAATTGGTGCTGAATCAATCTTTGAACTCTTCAAGAATCTTGATCTCGTAAAGCTCCAAGCAAAGCTCGAAGGAGAACGAGAAAAGGCAGGGGCGATGGAACGAGCCAAGCTCGACAAGCGTCTCTCGCTCGTAAAGGGGATGATTCATGCGGGCGTCAAGCCAGAGTGGATGTTCCTTACCCGTATCCCGGTAATTCCACCAGCGATTCGTCCGATGGTAGCCCTTGAGGGTGGACGTCATGCCTCTTCAGACCTCAACGACCTTTACCGTCGCGTGATCAACCGTAACAACCGCCTCAAGAAACTTATTGATATTATGGCGCCTGATGTGATTCTCCGTAACGAGAAGCGTATCTTGCAAGAAGCGGTTGATGCCCTGATCGATAACTCGATTCGTCACGGTAATGCTGCCTACTCAGCCCTCGGACAAGCCCAGCGCCGTCCCCTCAAGTCTCTGTCTGATTACCTCAAGAGTAAGCAGGGGTACTTCCGTCAGAACCTTCTTGGTAAGCGTGTAGACTACTCGGGACGTTCGGTGATCGTGATTGGTCCAGACCTCCTCCTTGATCAATGTGGTCTGCCAAAGCATATGGCACTTGAGCTCTTCCGTCCGTTTGTGATTGCAGAACTCTTGAAGCAGGAACTCGCGTACAACATCCGTGGTGCTGGTCGCTTGATTGAAGACGGTGTACCAGAAGTATGGGCAATTCTTGAAAACATCATCAAGCATAAGCACGTACTCCTCAACCGTGCACCAACACTTCACCGTCAGGGTATCCAGGCATTCCGCCCGGTACTGATTGAAGGTAACGCTATTCAGGTTCACCCACTCGTGTGTCGAGCGTTCAACGCGGACTTCGACGGTGACCAGATGGCGGTACACGTACCACTTGGTGAAGAAGCTCAGATGGAAGCACGAGAAATTATCTCTGCCAACAAGAACATCTTGAAACCTGGTTCGAGTGAACCAGTGGTATCTGAAAAGCTCCTTGACCTCGCGCTCGGTGCGTATTGGATGTCCAAGGTGGTGCCAGGCGCTCTCGGTGAAGGCAAAGCCTTTGCTTCACCAAACGACGCAATCAACGCCTTTGATTACGGTGTAATCGACTTCCGTGCGATGGTTAAGGTTTTGGCAACAGATACCGAAAAGTATCGTCAGTTTGAAGGTAAAATCTTCGAAACTACCGTTGGTCGTCTCCTCTTTAACAGTGTCTTGCCATCAGATCACTTGTACGTAAACGAACAAGTAACCCAGAAGATGCTCTTCAAAGTCATCATCGATATCATCGATGAACGAGGACCAGAAGCCGTACCACCGATTGTCGACCGTCTCAAGAAACTTGGTTTCAAGTACGCGACTGTTTCAGGTACAACCTGGGGTATCGATGAAGTGAAGGTACCAAAAGAAAAGCCACAGATTATCGAGGAGTCACGTGCTGAAGAGCAAAACGTATTTGCGTTCTACGAAGAGGGTCTCATCTCACGTGATGAACGACGTCGTATGATTGTCGAGATCTGGCACCGTGCCAAGACTCGTCTTGAAAAACTCCTCCCAGAAACACTCGACCACAATGGTTCAGCCTTTGAAATGTGGGACTCTGGTGCTCGAGGATCACTCGGACAGATTGCCCAGATGGCTGGTATGAAGGGTCTCATTGTAAACACACGAGGTGAGACACTCGAATTCCCGATTCTTTCTTCTATGAAGGAAGGTATGACACCGCTCGAGTACTTCAACACGACACACGGTTCTCGTAAGGGTCTTGCGGACACCGCCCTCCAAACTGCCAAGGCTGGTTACCTGACTCGTCGTCTCTTCGTGGTAGCACAGGATGCGATTGTGACCGAAGAAGATTGTAAGACAAAAGAAGGTACCAAGATCAACCGTATCAGTGCCTCAGGCATTGAGATTGCTTTCAGTAAGGCGATCAAGGGACGTATTCTTTCTGAAGACGCTATCGACAGTAAGGGTCATGTAATCTTCCCGAAGGGTCACTTGCTCTCACGTCGTGAAGCGATTGCGGTAGAAGAGTCAACCTGTAGTGAAGTGATTGTACGGTCTCCAATGACCTGTAAGACACTCCGTGGCGTATGTCAGAAGTGTTACGGTATTGATCTCACGACCAACAAGATTGTCGATATCGGAGAAGCGGTTGGGACAGTGGCAGCCCAAGCGATTGGTGAACCAGGTACTCAGCTCACGATGAACACGAAGCACGCCGGAGGTGCTGCGTCAGCTGCTGGAGACGTAACCTCAGGTCTCCCGCGTGTAGAAGAAGTGTTTGAAAAGCGTGCACCAAAGATCCCAGCAATTGTCGCCAAGCATGATGGTGTCGTCGTAGATATCCGCAACGAAGGTCGCGAAAAGATTATCGTGATCGCTCCAGACATGACTGCCAAAGCGGCACCAAAGAAGAAGGACAACGAAGAGTACGCTGTACCATACCGTCGTGTGGTCAATGTTTCAAAGGGAGACACTGTCCGCGCTGGTCAGATTATGACCGACGGTTCAGCGCTTCTGCCAGAACTCTTCAAGTTTGGTGGGCAGGAAGTAGCACAGGAATACATCATTTCTGAAGTAAACAAGATTTACGAACTCCAGGGTGTAACCATTGCGCGCAAGCACATTGAACTCATCGTGAAGCAGATGATGTCTCGTGTGAAGGTCACTGCTCCAGGTGATAGTCACTTTACGGTCAGTGATGTGGTAGAAGAATGGATCTTCATTGATGCCAACAACAAGCTCAAGGAAGAAGGAAAGGAGGTGGCCAAGGCCGAACGCCTGATCCTCGGTATCACCGAGACGTCACTCTCTCGAAAGAGTTTCCTCTCAGCGGCATCATTCCAGAACACCACTCGCGTACTCATCAATGCAGCCGTGAAGGGCAGTAACGACAACCTCGCCGGTCTCATGGAAAACGTGATCATCGGTAAGTTGATCCCAGCTGGATCGGGATTTAAGGGTAGTCGTAAGAATGAAATGATCAACAGTCTCAAGACTGAATAGTCGGCTTCCAAAACGCACGCATCTACTTCGTTGGTCGGCAAATAATACTGTTCAATGTGCACCTAGCACACCTCACACTATTTTTCACCGCCCGCCTCGCATCTATGCACGTTTTGAAACCCTCTGGAGGTGATCAAATAAAATAAAAACAAAAACCACCTTCAGGTGGTTTTTGTGAACCCGTCCCGAAGCAAGACCTCGGGACGGAGCTTAACCTATCCCGAGGTCTTGCCTCGGGATAGGGCAGATGTGGGCTCGGTACTCTTACTACTCGTGCAAGGCCATGCGCAGAACACAAAACACACTCACTTCGGTGAGTGTGTTTTGTGTTCGAGCAGAGCGACAATTTTGGAGAACAAAATTGGACGCGTGCCGAGACAGGGTAGTAAGGGTAAATATAAAAAGCAAAAACCGCACCGTGTGACCGATGCGGATTTCGCATGAGCGCAGGTGCGGAGCTATTCGGTTGCGAGGATTTCTGAAACCAGCGCTCGCGCCGTGGTCTCGCTCAGACCAAAGAGTTGAGCATGTAACACACGGATTTCTCGCCATGTTTCCATCCATGAGCCGATGACAGCGGTCATGAAATTATGATCTGGAATGGGAGAAAAGTCCGGCAGAAGCTCATTGTAATCAGGGGCGATGAGTCCGATCAGGCTCCCAAGCCAAAGTTCAGATGCCTTGGTGATGTCATCATCATCTGCATCCTCGCCAGTTGTTTGGTGCCAAAGCTTCGCTTGAAAGGCTTTGATTTCACCCAAGGCTTGGGCTTTTGTTTCGCCGGTCAGTGGCATCGTGTCTCTCCAGTTTGCAGGGTTGTTTAACCGTTGGTCGTCTGCACAGACAATACAACAGATTTGCAACTATTTCAACACCTCACTAAAAATGGTGCTATCAGGTATACTGTGTGCACTTGTAATTTTATGGCATCGGGTGACGCAGTACAGCAAATTAAAGACCGACTGAACATCTTGGATGTGGTGGGTGAATCGGTCGAACTCCATCGGGCTGGGAAGCACTTTAAGGGGCGGTGTCCGTTTCATAATGAGAAGTCACCGAGCTTTCATGTGTCGCCGGAGCGGGGGACGTACCACTGTTTTGGCTGTGGGGTGGGGGGAGATATTTTTTCGTTTGTGCAGGCGATTGATGGAGTGGAATTTAAGGAGGCGCTGAAGACTCTCGCCCAAAAGGCAGGGGTAGAACTCGTACCCGAGGCGCCAGAGAAACGGGGACTCCGTGACCAGCTGATTGCAGTAACCGAAGCTGCGACGGTGTTCTTTGCAGAAAAGCTACCGTACTGTACCGAGGCCGTGGCGTATCTTGAGAAGCGGGGAGTGAGTAAAGAAACAATCGCCAAATGGCGGATTGGCTATGCACCCGGTCCTCCGACTGGTGGCTGGCGAGAACTTAAGTCGCATCTCAATAGTATCGGTTACACAGATGACATAATTCTGAAGGCAGGACTGGTGAAACCAGCCGACACGGGGAAGGAACCGTTTGATTTGTTTCGGGATCGAATTATGTTTCCACTGCGTGACGCGAGTGGGAAGGTAGTGGCATTCTCGGGACGTATATTGCATCCGGACGAAAAGTCTCCCAAGTACGTGAATAGTCCTGAGACTGATTTATTTCATAAGTCTGATGTGTTGTATGGTTATGATTTTGCTAAGCATAATATTCGGCAGTTGCCATTTTGGCTATTGGTCGAGGGACAATTCGATGTAGTGATGAGTCATCAGGCTGGGTATACCACCACTGTGGCGGTGTCGGGGACTGCGCTGACACTTCACCATGTGCAACTACTGGAACGCCTCTCGAAGAACGTGGTATTAGCGCTTGATGCGGATAAGGCGGGGATCAATGCGATGAAGAAGGCAGCTGATCTGATGTTGCGTCGCGGACTTGATGTGAAGGTAGCGGTTTTGCCCGATGGAGCAGATCCGGCTGATTTGGTGTTGGCCGACGCCAAAGCATTTAAGGTGGCAGTGGGGCAATCAATACATGTGATTGAGTACCTACTACAGCACCTCCGGCATGGCATTACTGACGACCGAGCTTACAAGCTCCGGGTACGTGAAGAGGTGTTACCATTTGTAACATTGATACCAAATCATATCGATCGAGATCATTTTGAAGGGGTGATTGCAACAGCGCTGGGTACCTCGACCGAGGCAGTGCATATGGAGGTCATGCGGCAAGAAAAGCGCGAGGTACATGAAGCGGTAGTGCAGGTCGAAGAGATTCCACCAGTACCCCTGGCGTCAGGGTCACTCCATCGACACGCCAAGGCAGGGGCATATCTTGCAGCGTGTTTGAGGGTGGTGTCACCTGAGGAGGCGCTCGTGATAGAACAAGTCTTGACGAATGTGCGTAGCCAACCGTTGGCGGAAATTATTGCTGAGATGGACGAACGGATAATTTCTGAACTGACGTTTTCGCTCGAATCAGTTTTTGAACATATGTCTGCCAAGGTGAGACATGGTGAATTGGTACACAAGCTCAATCAATACCGTGAGTCATACCTGACCGACGCCCAACAAAAGGAGCGTGCAGCACTGCAAAATGATGGTTCTGAGGCTGATGAAGTGCGGTTGGCTCGGATCGCAGAATTGACCAAAGCTAGGCAAGTACCAGCCTACACCGAAGCGATTTTTGAGTAGGGGACTGGACAATTTTGTATTTTTCTGTATAGTTGTCCACACATATGGCAACCGCCAAAAAAGTCGCAAAAAAAGCAGTTTCAAAAGCGGCCAAAACCGTTACAAAAGTTCAAAAGTCTGCAGCAAAAAAGACCATCAAAAAGGTCAGTGCAGAGAAAAAAGTGGTGAAGCCAGTCGCAAAAAAAGTAGTGACGAAAGCAGTGAAAGCTGTGAAGAAAGTCGTGTCTAAAAAAGTCGTCGCAAAAAAACCAGTGTCAACAAAAAAACCAGTAACAAAAACAACTCCTACCAAGAAAGTGACTGAAAAAAAAGTCGTTGCGCCAGTCGTGGCAAAAGTCGCTCCTGCCGTAAAAGCCTTACCGCCAAAGCCACTGACAAAATCAGAAAAGATTCTCGAGTTGAAAGCTGCTGACCTGATGAAGTCTGGTCGTGAGCGTGGCTACGTGACCTATGATGAGCTGTTGCGAGCGTTTCCAGAAATTGAAAAGGATATCATCTTCTTGGATGAGCTCTACGAACGATTTTCGGTAGCGGGAGTCGATGTTCTTAAGAGTGGTGGCATGCTCGGTGCTGATCCAGCCGAAGAACTCTTGGCACAAAAGAACGCTTTCAAGCGTAACGATAGTAGTTACGATTCGATTCAGATGTACTTGCGTGAAATCGGACAGTACCCACTCCTTAATGCGCATGAAGAACGCGTGCTCGCCAAGCGTATCGTCGACGGAGACGAAGAAGCACGTAACCTTTTGGCCCGGGCCAACCTTCGCCTCGTGGTATCAATCGCCAAGAAGTATGTCGGACGTAGTCCTGATCTCACGCTGCTTGACTTGATTCAAGAAGGTAACCTCGGTCTGTTTAAGGCGGTCGACAAATTCGACTTTACCAAGGGCTTTAAGTTTTCTACGTATGCGACGTGGTGGATTCGCCAGGCGATCACTCGCGCGCTCGCAGACCAGTCTCGTACCATTCGTATCCCGGTACACATGGTAGAAACGATGGCCAAGTACAAGCAAGTATCACGTCGTCTTTCGCAAGATCTTGGACGTGATCCAATGCCAGAAGAAATTGCGACAGAAATGGGAGTCGAGGTTGATAAGATTTACCAAATCGAAAAGATCAGTCAGGACACTATCTCGCTTGAGTTGCCGATTGGTGATGAGGATGACCATTCACGATTGTCTGACTTTATTGCCGACGACAAGATTACTTCACCTGACCAAGAAGTGTCACACAGTATCTTGACCGATCAGATTACTGAGATTCTCGATACGCTGTCTGAAAAAGAGCGTAAGATTCTCGAGATGCGCCATGGTCTCCTTGATGGTACGTACCACACACTCGAAGAAGTAGGGAAGGAATTTGGAGTGACTCGCGAACGTATTCGTCAGATCGAGGCCAAAGCCCTCGAAAAAATCCGTAGTCACGATAAGGCACGACGCCTCAAGTCCTACTAGCTACACACAGATAGACGACAAGCACCGACCCAAAATGGGTCGGTGCTTGTTACAATAGATATCGTATGGTTCCTCGTTTGCAAATGTGGCATTTACTTTCACTGACACTGTACAGTGTCGTGGTGGCTGGTGTGGCGCTGTGGGCACAGTGGCCAACGGCCTTTGTGCTATTTTTGCTCTGTGGGATCCCACTGGTCGTACTCATGTATGAACGACCACTACGCCTTGGTCGTTTACTCACAGCAACCGCTATTGTCGCTACGGTGTTTCTGGTGATTGATGCGGTCGGTCATACGACTGGTGCCTGGTACTCGATCGTCCAATCCAGTACACGTTTATTAGGGGTGTCGTTTGAATCTGTCTTATTCGCTTTTATTCATAGTTTGTACTTTTTAGTGCTCTACGAGTTCTTTTTTGATGATGGTGTAATCAAGAGTCGTCGACAAAAAGTACTGTTACCGCTGGTTACCACGTTTGGTACAGTGGTGGTTAGTTTTTTGTATTTGTTCTCTGTCCAGCTTGCTAGCTTTTCTTTTTTGTGGATTCTCGTCGTACTGTTTTCGGTGTTGGTGTGCACGCTGTTGTTTATGGGGCGCGGTGCCTCGTGGGCAGTGGCCGAAAAAGTATTTTGGTTTGCAGTGGCGGTGTGGCCACTGTCTGTACTCATGGAGCTTGTGGCGCTCGCCAATGGCGTGCGGGTGTTTGCCTTTACTTCAGAGTATCTCACTACCGTAACGATGTTTGGTCAGGTGGTACCCCTCGAAGAGCTCTTGTTATTGTTGATTTGGCCAATGACACTGGCCGCACTATACGAATGTTACGTTGATGATGCGGCCTAGTCGCTCGTCTTTTCTGGTAATGATATACTGACGTCATTATGACTTCAGTGTACGAACAAGCCTTTTTTACTGCCTACAACCGCCTGAATGCCAAACAAAAAATGGCGGTCGATGCAATAGAAGGACCAGTTATGGTCATTGCTGGTCCGGGTACCGGTAAGACCCAAATTTTGACGTTACGCATTGCCAATATATTGCGTCTGACTGATACTGCACCAGAAAGTATTCTGGCACTCACGTTTACCAAATCTGGAGCCAGAGCTATGCGTGAACGGTTGCGAACCTTTGTTGGTCCACGGGCTTATCAGGTACCGATCTATACATTTCACGCCTTAGCCGAACAGCTCATTCGCACATATCCAACTGCCTACGACCGAATCGTCGGTTGCCAAACAGTGACTGATATTGAACGGATTCAATATCTCGAAACCATTCTCGAAGACCCGGCCTTGTCTTTGCTTCGTCCGGTGAATGCGCCTGATTTTTATATTCAGGCTATTATCAGTGCTATTAGCACGATGAAGCAAGAAAATATTACTCCTGCCAAGTTGGCAGATATTATTGCTACAGAACAAGCAACGTTGCAGGAGATTCCGCAGTATCACGAGAAAGGTGCGCATAAGGGTAAAGAGCGCAGTGAATACAAAAAAGCGGTAGAATTACTGGACAAACAATCAGTGCTTCTGGCGGTCTATCGACGGTACGATGCCTTGATGGCGACTAATCGTCGATACGATTTTGACGACATGATCCTCGAAACTGTCCGAGTCTTGCGTGAGGTAGAAACCGTACGACTCGATCTACAAGAACGCTTCCAATATATTTTGGCTGACGAGCATCAAGACGTAAACGGTGCGCAGAACGAAATCCTCGAACTATTGACCAATTTCCATACTGCCCCCAATCTTTTTGTAGTAGGGGATGAAAAGCAGGCTATTTATCGTTTTCAGGGAGCATCATTAGAAAACTTTGTACACTTCGAACGTGCTTATACCGCTACCAATGTGATTACACTCGACGATAATTATCGCTCCACCCAGGGGATTTTGGATCAGGCACACGATTTGATTAAGGTCGAAGAAGGACCACTACTCGATTATCGGGTACCACTGCTGGCCGCGAGTCGTGACTTCGAAACAATAACCCTTCGCTCATATAGTCACGAAAGTGTCGAAGAGGCAGCACTAGTAGCATCTATACAAGCAGAGTTGGCAGAGGGAATTGCTCCAACTGAAATCGCCGTGATAGTACGATCAAATCGTGAAGTGTCTGCGTTGGCTGATACACTCCGACGTGCTGGCATACTGGTCGACGCGAGCGCAGACGGCGATATCCTGGAGCACCCACTTTTTTTGGCAGCTTTGGATTTATTGCAAGCTGCTGCTGAACCAACTGCTGTCGCCAAACTAGCCAAAGTGTTTCAGGCGCCATACTGGGGGATTAGCCTGACTGATATGGCGACTGTGCTTGGTGCACAATCATATAAAACAAGCTTGGTGTCCCTACTCTCTGATTCGGACTTACGTACCACCTTGGATCTCCATGACGATGAGTCGGTGGCACGCGTCATGACTGTTTTACAGCGCGCGCAGACCTCCGCATTGGTTGATTCGGTACAGCATGTCGTAGCTGATTTATTCGTCGCGAGTGGGCTCTTGACCTACGTGCTCGGGCGGTATCCGGTTGAAGGTGGCCGAATTGTGAGACGTATATACGATGAACTCGAAGGAGCTGTTGCTGCTGGTGAGGTAAAGACGCTCGGAGACGCAGCCCGTGTTTTTACGGCGCGCGTAGCCTATGGTTTGCCGTTGTCTGCACCGTATATAGGCAGTGGTTCTGGTGTACAGGTCATGACTGCGCATAAGTCAAAAGGTCTGGAATTTCATTCGGTGTATGTACCACACCTCACCGAGCATGCCTGGGGTAAAAGTAAACGGCCAGACTATTTCAAGTTGCCACTCATGAAGACCGCCGCATTACTCCTTGAAGCGAACGAGGATGAGCGTCGGTTATTGTACGTAGTGCTGACGCGGGCTAAATCACATTTGTATCTTTCTTTTGCAGGTACCAATACGGCAGGCAAAGTGTTGTCGCCAACACCGTTGTTGTCGTACCTTGCGCTCGAACCAGAGATCGTAAACGATTCAATTTTAGGTGGTCCTGCCATACTATCTCAATTAGTCAGTGTCGATCGCGCACGCGAAGAGTTGACCAGTATAGTACTTACTGCTCTAACCAAACGTGGCTTCTCGGCCACCTCTTTGAATAATGTATTGAAGAATCCGTGGCAGTTTGTGTATCGTAACGTATTCCGTTTACCAGAACCAAAATCTCCGGCTTTACACTTTGGTACTGCAATGCATGCGGTCTTGGAGCAGGTGACTAAAGCGCACACCGGCACACAGTCTGTCTTGAGCTTTAGTGAAGCAAATACTATATTGATCCGTCGACTCGAAACCCTACCGCTATCACCAGTCGAGATGAGTGACTTGTTACAAAAAGGACAAGAATCCCTGGCTGTGTACCTACCACATCTGGCAAAGACATTACCGGCAGTGACGAGAGAAGAATTTTCTACGACCGCACGTATCCCGACCGAAACTAGTCTCCTACCGGAACTGATTTTGCAAGGTAATCTTGATCGGATCGATTTTGCTCCTGATGGTAGTGTGGCGCGCGTAGTTGACTACAAGACTGGTAAGACCAAATCACGTCGAGAAATCATGGGCGAGACTGCTGCTGGTGATGGTAACTATCGACGTCAGCTGGCCTTTTATGCACTCCTGTTGTCGCTCCATGAAGATGAGCGATATCGTTGTCCGTGTGGCGTTTTATCTTTTATAGAACCACATACTAATGGACAGATTGTAGAAGAGTTATTCGAAAGTGACCAGTCAGTTCAAACTGCGGTGAGGGAAGAAATGCTGTCGGCACTCGATCGGTTGTTACGGGGCGATTTCTGGTTTGATGAAGCACTGGCGC